>Ga0066377_10000227_pt1 | contig 12827 bp, 8 predicted proteins | sample Knorr_S23_td_Sur_FD_70946 | JGI IMG/M metagenome (GOLD analysis project Ga0066377, IMG submission 70946) | Marine microbial communities from Southern Atlantic Ocean transect - Knorr_S23_td_SurfaceB_ad_5m_LV_B | ecosystem: Environmental > Aquatic > Marine > Oceanic | place: Southern Atlantic...
ATTTTTTAATGGTGAAACTGCATATAATTTTTTTCCAATCATATTTTTTCCATCTTTAACGATTGCAAGTGAAAATGGATTATTATTTTCTACGCTCCAACAAGAAGAAGATACATGTCCAAGTTTTGGATTAGGCAATTTAGCATTTTGATCCTCAACTAAATGTGATCCTTCTGGTATGCTAGTTTTTTTGTCAGTTGGGACTAATCCAACAATCTTTTGACGGTCGCTTGCTATAAAAGCTTCTCTTGATAAGGAATTTTTCCCTATAAAATCTTTTTTATTAGATACTAAGCCATCTAAAGAAACATCGTGTGGAATAGTTCTTCCATCTAATTCTGGGCCCGCAACATGTCCCATTTCTATTCTTAAAGTTGATAAAGCTTCTGTTCCATAAGGTTGATTGCCAAATTCTTTACCGATTTCCATCATTTTTTCCCACATGAACATACCGTGATTAGATTGGACGTTAACCTCATATGCAAGTTCACCTGAAAAAGATATTCTAAATATTCTTGCTGGAACTCCGTAAAGATTTCCTTCTACATATCCCATAAACGGTAAAGCTTCATTTGAAACATCTAAATCAGGAAACATTTTAGCTAACATTTGTCTTGACTTGGGTCCAGCAATTGCTGCACCTGCCCACTGTTCGGTAGTTGATACAACATTAACATTTAGTTCAGGCCAAACTATTTGAAGATAATATTCTAAATGAGATAAAACGTTTGCAGCTTGAGCAGTTGTTGTTGTCATATGATAGTGGTTTTCAGAAATTCTAGTTGTTGTTCCATCATCCATAACCATGCCATCCTCTCTTAGCATCACACCATATCTTGCTTTACCAATTGGTAGTTTTAGCCATGCATTTGTATAAACTCTGTTTAAAAATTCAGCTGCATCAGGACCTTTAATATCTATTTTTCCAAGTGTAGTTACATCACAAATACCCACATTCTCTCGAACATTTTTTGCCTCTCTTTTTGAAGCTTCGAATAAAGTTTCATTTCCTTGTTTATAATATCTTGGTCTTTTCCATGCACCAGCATCAACAAATACTGCATTATTTTTTTCATGCCATGCATGCATTGGGGTTTTTCTTGTAGGCATAAATTCCATCCCAACTTCTCTTCCAACTATTGTTCCAATTGTAATAGGAGTGAAAGGTGGTCTAAAAGTTGTATGGCCAACTTCAGGGACTATTTTATTTTCAATATTTGACACTAACTGTAAACCATTTAGGTTGCTTGTTCTTCCTTGGTCTGTTGCCATTCCTAAAGTAGTATATCTTTTTACATGCTCAATTGATCGATAACCTTCTCTTAGAGCAATTTCAATATCTGAGACAGCTACATCATTTTGAAAATCTACAAATCTTTTTGGATTTTCATTTTTTGGTAATGGCATACACCAAAATTTATCATGAGCGTTGTATTTTATTTCAGTAACACTTGGAATTTTTATATCATTATTTTTATTTGTAATTTTTTTTGATAGTTCTTGACCAGTTTTAAATCCACTTTCTATAGTTTCTTTTAAAGTAAAGCTTCCATTGGCAGCTCCTATGGTCGTTTCTTTTTGTTTAGGTTTATCTGGAATAAAAGCATCTATTTTTTCATCAAACTTTAATTTGTTTCCTGATTGTGAAGCTAAATGAACTGTTGGCGTCCAAAATCCAGAAACACAAATACAATCACATTCTATTGTTTCTGTTTTTTCAAAAGATGTTTTGTCTTTTGATAATTTTCCAATTATTGCTGATTTAACTTTTTTATAACCATTGGCTTTAATAACGCCGTGTGAAAATTTTATATCCATACCTTTGTCTTTAGCTGTTCTTATAACCTCAGATTCATGTTCTTGTCTTGTATCAAGAATAACTGGTTCTATATTATTTTTCTTAAACTCAAATGCAGTTTCATATGCGCTATCGTTGTTAGTAAATACGATAGGTTTTCTTCCAACAGCAACCCCGTATACCTTCATGTATTCTTTAGCAGCAGAAGATAAAACTACTCCTGGTGTATCATTATTGCCAAAAACAATTGGTCTTTCTATTGAACCGGTTGATAAAATTGCTTCTTTAGCCCTTATGTACCAAAGTCTTTGTCTTGGAGTAAATTTAGATTTTTTGGGTAAATGATCACTCACACGTTCAAACATGACCAACATATTGTGATCATAGTAACCAAAAACCTGAGATCGATTTTTTAACGTAACATTAGGCATTTTTTTAAGTTCAGAAACCATTTTTTCAGCCCAATCTTTTCCAGGTAAATTATCTATATTCACATCATCGGTTAATAAAGTTCCTCCAAACCTTGGTTTATCCTCAGCAATGATTACTTTAGCACCATTAACCGCTGCTGCATAAGCACTTGCAAGACCCGATGGTCCTGAGCCTGCCACAAGTAGGTCGCAATATTCAAATTTATGTTCGTATCTTTCTTTATCTTTTTGTAAGGATGCTATTCCAAGACCTGCAGCTTTTCTAATAAAAGGCTCATAAACTTTATACCAAAAGCTTTTTGGCCACATAAAAGTTTTATAATAAAAACCTGCTGGGAAAAATTTATTTAAAAAATTATTTATCGCGCCAACATCAAATTCAACAGATGGCCAACAGTTCTGACTAGTAGCGGACATACCTTCAACCAATTCTATCTCAGTTGCATTTACATTTGGTTCAGAATGACCATTTAGCTCAACCTGCATTTTTGCATTAGGCTCATCGATACCTGCTGCAAAAAAACCTCTAGGCCTATGATATTTAAAGCTTCTACCAATTAAATGGATCCCGTTTGCAAGAAGTGCTGATGCAAGAGTGTCCCCTTCATAACCACTATATTCTTTTCCATTAAATTTAAATTTAATCTCTTTTTCTCTATTTACTAAACCAATATTATTAAGTCTAAAAGGTTGTTTCATTAAATTTCTTCACTCATTTTTGCAGTTTTAAATATTTCATGTGTTGCTGTATCTCTTTCAACTTTAAACCATTGTCTACATCCTGAAATGTGGTGCCATAATTCTAAATGTTTTCCTCTTGGGCTTTTTCTCATATAAACAAAATTATCCCAGTCTTCTTTTGAAACCTCTTTGTTTAGTTCAGGTCTTTTAACAGTTGCGTCTCCTCCATATGCAAATTCTTTTTGAGCTCTTAATCCACAGAAAGGACATTTAATATGTAACATATTTTATGAAATCCAAGTTTTAGTTCCTAGTCCCTTTTCGTCTAAGAGATAACCAGTAGAAAATCTATTGAGTGTTAATTCAGAATTTAATTCGTGCAATCGATCTTGTGCAATTGTGTGTGCAAATGTCCAACCTGATACAGGTGTAGATTTAAATCCTCCATAGCACCAACCACAATTTAAATACAAACCTTCAATATGAGTTTTGTCTATTATGGGAGATCCATCCATAGACATATCCATGATACCACCCCAAGTTCTTAACATTTTAAGTCTACTCAAAAATGGAAACAGAGCTAATCCGCCAGTAAGCACATGTTGAATAGTTGGAAGGTTTCCTCTTTGTGCATAACTATTATATCCATCCAAATCTCCACCCATAACCATTTCACCTTTATCAGATTGACTTATATAAAAATGTCCAGCCCCAAAAGTTACAACCCCATCTAAAACAGGTTTTACTGGTTCAGAGACACATGCTTGCAATACATGTGTTTCAATAGGAAGAGTCATGTTTAATTTTTCAGCTAAAATATTTGTGCTTCCAGCAACGCATAAACCAACTTTTTTTGCTTTTATTTCTCCTTTTGAAGTCCTAACTCCTTGTATTTTTCCATTAACAACATCAAAACCCTCTACTTCGCAGTGTTGAATAATATCAACGCCCATCGCATCAGCTTGTCTTGCATAGCCCCAAGCTACTGCATCATGTCTTGCAGTTCCTGCGCTTGGTTGCATCAGTCCCCCAAAAATTGGAAATCTCACATCATCAGAAAAATCTGCCATAGGAATGTGTTTTTTAACTTCTTCTCTATTTAATAATTTTGCATCTATTCCATTTAATCTCATAGAGTTTCCTCTTCTTGCATACGCATTCATTTGAGCATCTGAATGAGCAAGATTAATAATTCCTCTTGGAGAAAACATCACATTAAAGTTAAGTTCTTGACTTAGGTTTCTCCACAATTCCATTCCAAATTCATTAAATCTCGCATTAGCATCGTACATAAAATTTGATCTTATAATGGTCGTGTTTCTTCCAACATTTCCTCCACCAATCCATCCTTTTTCAATGATTGCAACATTTGTAATTTTATGTTCTTTTGCAAGATAGTAGGCTGTTGCTAAACCGTGACCACCGCCACCAATAATAATTACATCGTATTCTTTTTTTGGAACAGGATCTTTCCATGCAACTTCCCAATTCATATGATTGGTAAAAGCATTCTTGATCAAACTGAATACAGAATATTTTTGCATGGGCTATTTTTACTGGATTTATATATTTTAATTGTTATTTTTTTTATATATATTTTTTAGAAGTTTAAAACATTTTGAAATTAGATAGACATCAACCACTTTTAAAAACTTACTAATGGCTAAAACAGATATTGAAATAGCAAGAGAAGCCAAGATGAAACCTATCAAGGAGATCCTTGATAAGCTTAAAGTCCCAGATACACCAGAAGCATTCAGTCCAATGGGAAGGCATATTGCAAAGGTAAATTTAGAATACTTAAATACTTTAAAAGATAAAAAAGACGGAAAATTAATTTTAGTTACAGCTATAACTCCAACGCCAGCGGGTGAAGGAAAAACAACTACTTCGGTTGGGTTAAATGATGGACTAAATAAAATTGGAAAAAATTCCATTGTTTGTTTAAGAGAACCAAGTCTTGGTCCTTCTTTTGGAATGAAAGGTGGTGCTGCGGGTGGTGGATATGCTCAGGTAGTTCCAATGGAACAAATCAATTTGCATTTTACCGGCGATTTTCATGCTATTACTTCAGCGCACAATTTACTTTCTGCTTTAATTGATAATCATATTTACTGGGGCAACAAACTAAATATCGATGTTCGAAGAATAACTTGGAGAAGAGTTGTCGATATGAACGATAGAGCACTTCGATCAATCAATATTAATCTTGGAGGAGTTGCAAATGGTTTTCCTAGAGAAGATGGTTTTGATATCACAGTTGCATCAGAGATCATGGCAATTTTTTGCTTAGCAAATGATCTTGATGATTTAGAAAAAAGAATTGGAAATATAACTATTGGTTACACAAGAGATCGAAAACCAGTGTTTGCAAAAGACTTGAATGCGCAAGGGGCAATGGCAGTTCTTTTAAAAGAAGCAATCAGACCCAATGTTACCCAAACATTAGAAAATAATCCTGCAATTATTCATGGAGGCCCATTTGCTAACATTGCACATGGTTGTAATTCAGTAATTGCAACAAAAGCAGGATTAAAATTAGCAGATTATGTTGTAACCGAAGCTGGTTTTGGAGCAGATTTGGGTGCTGAAAAATTCTTAGATATTAAATGTAGAAAATCAAATTTAAAACCAAGCTGTGTTGTTCTTGTTGCAACAATCAGAGCATTAAAAATGCACGGTGGACTAGCTAAAGACGAACTTAAAAATGAAAATGTAGAAGCCCTAAAAAAAGGTTTAGTAAATTTAGAAAGACATATAGAAAATGTTAAAAAATTTGGCCTCCCAGTTGCTGTTGCTGTAAACCATTTTGTGGCTGATACTGAAAAAGAGGTAAATGAATTAATTAAATCTTGTGAAAAATTAGGAGTAAAAGCTACTTTATGCACTCATTGGGCAAATGGAGGTGAAGGAACTAAAGAATTAGCATCACACGTAGTAGAATTAATTGATAAAGATGAAGCAAAATTTAAATTCTTATATGAAGACAACACTCCACTCTTTAAAAAAGTAGAAACTGTTGCAAAAGAAATCTACAGAGCAAGCGAAGTTATTGCTGACAAAAAAGTAAGAGATCAACTAAAAGGATTTGAGGAACAAGGTTATGGAAATCTGCCGATTTGTATCGCTAAAACACAATATAGTTTTTCAACTGATCCAAACCTGAAAGGAGCTCCGTCAGGACATGTTATTCCAATCAGAGAAGTAAGACTTTCATCTGGTGCAGAATTTGTTGTAATAATTTGCGGAGAAATAATGACAATGCCAGGATTACCTAGAGTTCCAGCGGCTGATGCCATCAAGTTAAACGATAAAGGTCAAATCGAAGGATTGTTTTAAGTTAGATCACTTAAAACTTTTATAATTCCAACAACAGAAATTAAAATTAAAAATTTAAGAACATAATTTTTATAAGTTTTTTCATTACTTTTATTAAAATAATTATTTCCAATATAAACACCTAGTGGAAGAATAAATATTAAAGGAATGGCTCTATAAATTACTGTTTGATTCACCATTCCTGTAAATGCACTTATGGTAAATGCGTAAGAGTCTGTAAAACAAAAAAGTGCTGCAAGTGAAGCTCTAATTGAAACACTTTTTGCAGAAATTAACAGCAAATATAGTGCAAGTGGCAATCCAGCTAAAGTTCCAATTCCATTTGCAATACCTGAAATAATTCCTGTTAAAAACTTATAAATGTTTTTATTTAGTTTTGGATTTTTATAACCTTTAAAAATTAAAAAAGAAAAAAATGAAACTAATAAGGCAATAATAAAATGGCTTAAAGTTTCAGAGGAGTTTCTTAAAATATAAAGTCCAATTGGTGAACCAAGGCTAATTCCAACTAAAAAAGTAAATACAAAATTCCAATTTATGTTTTTAAATATCACAGGTATCATAAAAATAGATACAGCTACCTCTAATATTAAAATGACGGGCACAATTTCAATTGGTGGAAAAATAAAACTTAAAGATGAAATAGTGATTGCTGAAAAACCAAATCCTGAAAAACCTCTTACAATAGAAGCTGTTAAAACTACAACAATAAAAAAGATAAATTCAAAATAACTTAAATCTAAAAGATTAAAAAAAGACATTATTTTAAATTCAGAATTAAGAATAATTAAGCCAATTTTTTAATTCCATCATTCTTTGATCTTTATTAGAATTTGAAATTTCTTTTTTTATAAAAGATATATGGCTTTCTACTTGATCAGTGTTTTCAAAAACTTTTCTCATTTTTATTAATCTTTCTTTTCTAAATTCAATTAAACTTATCATTTTTTCATAAGTAATTTCTGGGTGATATTGTAAACCCCAAACTTTAGTGTCATTCAATTCAAAATATAGACTTTGAATTTTATTTATTTTATTAGAAGCTAAGCAAATTCCATTTTTAGGAATTGTTACAACTTCATCAAAATTAAATGCAGGTGTATTAAAATTATTTGTTTTTTCTTTATATAATGGATGTTTTAAACCAACTTCATTGATAATTATTTCGTTTGCTATTCCAATATGAGATCCATTTGCTTTTCGAACTTGTCCTCCAGCAGCAGTTACAGCTACTTGCAATCCCCAGCATATCGCTAATATTTTTTTAACTTTTTTTTGGCACAATTTCATAAAATCAATCTGCTTTCTGATCTCAGGGGTGTCATTGTAAATATTTAAACTGCTGCCACCCCAAATTAACCCTTCATACTTTTCTAAATTTTGAGCAAATTGATCAATATTTTCATCTGAAGAAGGATTGACTACATCAAAATTAAGATCATTTGAGAAATAACTCAAACTATCCTTTAAACTTTCTGTATGGGTCTGGATACCGTTTTCAGAAAAATTTTTATTTTCTTCTTTTAAATTGCCTTCTACAATTAAAATATTCTTCACTAGCTACCAATTAATTTTAAGTTTTTTATTGAAACAAATAGATCTTATTAAACTGAATAAAATTGGAAACTTTTTATTATTGTATTTTTTTAAAATTAAAGGCCCTATTTCTAATGCAAGATCTGCACCTTCTACAGTAACATTTTTCATAAATTTTCTAATTATATTTTTATAAAGTTTCCCCTGTCCCAAATATCTTCCCATCATACTATTTCTGCCACCAGCAACACTAACATATAAATCGCCAAGTCCAGCTAAACCATATGCAGTCTCAGGTTTGCCGTTCATTAATTTTATAAATTCTTTTATTTCATCTAAAGATTTTCTAAATAAAGCTGAAGCAGTATTATGATGATATTTTTCTCGGATTTGTTGATTTGCATTTTCAGCGCTTAAGCCCATTGAAGCTCCAATTAGCATTGAATAAATATTTTTTATTGCACCAGAAACTTCAATTCCATTAATATCGTTTGAAACTTCTGTTCTATAATAATCTGTAGATATCGTTTTACTAATTTGTTTAGCTATTCCTATATTTTTATTAGCAATTACTGTACTTGTTCTAATTCGATTAACCAATCCTGAGGCAAGACAAGGCCCTTTAATAGAAGTTATATTTTGCTCAGGTAATTTATTTTTTTTAAAAATTAAATTAACTTTTTTAGACAAGGTAATGATATTTTTATTTATTATTGTAAGACCTTTGGTGAGCAAGATTATAGATATTTTGTTTTTATAATTTTTAATTAATTGTTTACACGCCCAATCAATTCCTTTTGAGCTTACCGCAAGCACAACATAATCAAAGTTTAATGAATATGTTTCTTGAAATTGATTAAATTTTATTATTTTAATTTTCTTTGGTAATTTTGAATTTAACCCTGGATGTTTTTGTCCTTTTTTTATTTTATCAATTAAATTGTTCTCTAAATGTGTACCGCACAAAACAACTTTATTGCCATTATCTATGCAAGGTACTGCAAAAGCAGATCCCATTGCTCCAGCACCTAGTATTAGAATTTTTTTCATGATATTAATGTTCTTCTAATAGCCAATTTCCAATTTTTAATTAAATACTCTCTTAATCTTTTATTTATTTTTGAATTAAATCGTTTATCTACTTTCCATTTATTTTCTATATCTTTTAAAGAATTGTAAACTCCTATCTTTAAACCTGCCATAAATGCCGCCCCAAGCGCTGTTGTTTCTTGAACTTTTGGCCTTATCACTTGAATATTTAAAATGTCTGATAAAAATTGAGTAAACAAATTATTAGAAACCATTCCTCCATCCACTTTAACAATTTTTGGTTTTATTCCGTCATTCTTCATAGCGTAAAACAAATCAAATGTTTGATATGCAACAGATTCTATCGCTGCTCTAATTATTTCGTCTGGACCTGTATCTCTTGTAATTCCAGATAACACCCCCCTTGCTTCGGCATTCCAATAGGGTGCTCCTAAACCAGTAAAAGCTGGTACTAAATAAGTACCTTTATTTTGATTCATTTGTTTTAATATTTTCTCTGTATCTGATGCTTTTGAGATAAATTTTAACTTATCTCTTAGCCATTGAACAGATGCACCCGCAATAAAAATTGAGCCTTCTAATGCATACGTGCATTTTCCATTTAGTCTGTAAGCAATGGTTGTAAGTAATTTGTTCTTAGATTGAATTTTTTTATTTCCAGTATTTAAAATAACAAAAGCACCCGTACCATATGTTATTTTAACAGAACCTTTATCAAAACAAGATTGACCTATTGCTGCAGCTTGTTGATCGCCAACAACACCATTTATAGAATAAGATTTTCCCGTGATAGAAGAATCTGTAAAGCCAAAGTTATCTGAAGAATTTTTAACTTCTGGTAAAATTTTAATAGGAATTTTTAAACTTTTTAAAATATCTTTGTCCCATGTGTTATTATTTATATTAAACAACATGGTTCTACTTGCATTTGTTGCATCGGTTGCGTGAACTTTTCCTTTTGTTAGTTTCCAAATTAAAAAAGTATCAACCGTTCCAAAGGCAAGTTGATTTTTTTTAAGTAGGTTTTTTGCTTTTGAAACATTTTCTAATATCCATTTAATTTTTGTTGCTGAAAAATAAGGATCAACTAAGAGACCAGTTTTTTTATTAATTATTTTTTCAATTTTATTTGTTTTATATTTTTTACAAAAATCTGCTGTTCTTCGATCTTGCCAAACAATTGCATTGTAAACTGGTTTGCTTGTTTTTTTGTCCCAAATAATTGTCGTTTCTCTTTGATTGGTAATTCCTATGGATAAAATTTCTCCTTTTAACTTTTTACTTTTTAAAATTACATCTAATAAAACTTTTTTAGTAGTAATCCAAATTTCATTTGGATTATGTTCAACCCATCCATCTTTTGGGAAGTGTTGGGTAAATTCTTTTTGAGATATATGAATAGGTCTACCTTCTAAACTAAATAAAATAGCCCTTGTAGAAGTAGTACCTTGATCGATAGCGACAAGAAACTTTTTCACAAGTTTTAATCTATACCAAGATGTTTTTTTCTTTTATCGACCCAAGTTCTAATTAAATTGTCAAAAATTAATCCAATAAAAGCAACACATATTCCAAGTGTTAATCCTATTCCAGCTCCATTTTTATCTGATAATGCTTTTAGAATATATTGTCCCAAATCTTCTGTTCCAATAAATGCACCAATGATCACCATAAACAATGCAAATACAATTGTTTGATTAAGACCCAACATCATATGAGGAAATGCTAATGGGAATTCTATTTTAGTTAATCTTTGAAATTTATTAACCCCTGACATTGTTGCAGCATCGTGAAGACCCGCAGGCACACTTCTTAAGCCTTCAATAGTGTATCTAGTTGCAGGTATGGTTGCATAGACAATTACTGCGATTAATACTGATGTATCTGTAATACCAAATAACATCATAACAGGAATTAGATAAACAAATGATGGGAATGTTTGAAAAATATCACACACGCCTAGCATAAAATTTGCAGAATGTTTATTTTGAAAGCACAAAGTTCCAACCGTAAATCCAATCATGCATGAAATAACTACACCAAAGGTTGCCATATATGTTGTAACTAAAGCTCTATCCCACCAAGGGCTAAAGGCTATAAATAAAGATAATCCAGCAACAACTAGAGCCGAGCTAATTCCTCCAATTAAATATCCAGCTCCAACAACTAAAACTATTGTGGCAACCGCTGGCATTCTTAAATATAAAGCCCTCATAGGTTGAAGAACTTCTACAATCAGCCAGGTATTAAATGCTTTTATATATACAAAGAAGGTATCAAAAATCCAATCAACCCCTTTGTTCCAAAAATCTGCTGTTGAAATTCCTTTGTTATGAGGAACTTCAAATAAATAATTAAAACCTTCTTTAAAATAAAATGATCCAACATAAGCTAATAAAAATCCTACGATTACCGCACCACCAAAAAATATTAAATTTTTGTTTCTCTGAAAAAAAGTTAAATTTCCAAAATAATCTATTTGCTTGTTTGCCCAAGCTAAAGACATCTTGTCTAACAAGATAGCAATTAGACTAATACATAGACCTGCTTCTAATGCTAAACCAATATTCAACTGATTTAATGCTAATAATAAATTAAATCCTAAACCTTTTGCGCCAATAAACGCAGAAATAACTGCCATTGAAAAACAAACCATGATAACTTGGTTTACTCCAATTAATATATCTCTTCTTGCTGTTGGAATTAATACTTTAAACATTAATTGCCAGTTGTTACATCCGCTCATTTTACCTGCTTCAATAACTTCTGGTGGTACAGCTCTTAAGCCTAATAAAGTTAATAATATCATTGGAGGAATAGCAACAATCATAGTTATAATTACTGCAGCATGATCGCCTACTCCAAATAAAACAAGAGCTGGAACTAATACAGCGTATTGAGGCATAGTCTGCATCACTAAAAGTATTGGATATAAAGCTTTTTCTACACGCTTACTTTTATATGCAGCAATACCTAGTCCTAATCCAAAAATAAATGACAGTGGTGCTGCCACTAATATGAAGGATAGAGTTTGCATGGAAGGCTTCCATTGACCAAATATGGAAATATAAACCATTACTAAACCAGCAAACAAAGCGAGACCTTTTCCACTTAATTTGTAAGCAAGTATTGCAAAACCAGCTGCAACAATTGTCCATGGAAGACCTGGTAATTCTGCCCATGGATTAGCATCAATCCAATCCCAACTAGTAAATGCAACAATCGTTTCAAGCCCACCTAATAAAGTCTCTCTAATTAACAATATTAAAAAAGTCATAAAAGAGGTCAGATCTCTTGATACTTCTAAAAGTAAAGGTCTTGTTTTAAATTCTTGAACATCTGGATCCCAAAACTCCAATGGCATCCACTCGTTCATTAAGAAAAACAAAGAGTCATTAATCCATATTGGCAACCATCCAAGTAACGGTGGCAGTCTCCAGAAAACATCAAAAGCATAATATCTAACTTCTTTGCCTAGAAAAACATAAGTGCTTTGATTAGGGTCTTTTATGAATTCTGCTTGTCCACGAATAAATTTATATGTTTCAGGGACATCAATTGCAAAACATAAAGCAAAAAATACAATTAACAAAAATAACCATTGAAGTAATTTTGGATATTTTTTTATAAAATCCATAATTAATTACTATTTTTTCTTCCTCCAAAAACTGTATTAATTATTTTCATCGGACTAATAGATCCAACAATATTGTTATTATTATCAATTACAGCTACCGATTTTTCTTGCTTTAGAATTTTTTCAGCTACATTTTCAATAACTTCATCTTTTGAAACTTTCATATCACTTAAGTTGTCCGTAGTAGATGGATCCATTACATCTTCAATTAATAATACTTTTTCTCTTGGTACCTCTTCAGTAAACTTTCTTACATATTCAGTGGCTGGATTTAAAACAATTTTAGCAGGAGTATCTAACTGCTCAATTATACCATCTTTCATAATTGCTATACGATCAGCAAGTTTTAAGGCTT
>Ga0066377_10000228_pt1 | contig 12698 bp, 5 predicted proteins | sample Knorr_S23_td_Sur_FD_70946 | JGI IMG/M metagenome (GOLD analysis project Ga0066377, IMG submission 70946) | Marine microbial communities from Southern Atlantic Ocean transect - Knorr_S23_td_SurfaceB_ad_5m_LV_B | ecosystem: Environmental > Aquatic > Marine > Oceanic | place: Southern Atlantic...
CCCTATGTGGTCGACGGGCAATTCACTTCGGAGATTGTCGATTCCCGTCTGAACGACCGTATTGTTTTGTCTGGAGACCGTGACAAGTGGGAAGCGGTTTACTTCAAGCCAGCAAGGTACATGGCGCTGCTGGTTCGGAAGGGGAATGGTCCGGTTCAGTTGAATGAATGCGGCATTCGTGAACTGTCCTATCCTTTCGAGTTGAAAGGACGGTTGAAAACACCCGCTGATCCATGGTTTGAAACATGTTGGGAAGCGGCTGCGCGGACCATCCAAGTTTGCACAACCGATGCCTATACCGATAATTACCGAGAGCGGCGTCAGTATGTGCAAACCGGATACTATGCCGCATTGGGTAATCACTGGACGTTTGGGGACACGGCCCTGCAACGCCGTTACCTGAGGCAGGCCGCGCAGGAGCAGGAAGCCAACGGCATGATGCCAGCTTATGCGCCTCGCCATGGGGACGATTTCATGGTCATCCTGGATTCCAATACGTCATGGATCCGCGGACTGCGAAACTACTTCCTGTATTCCGGGGACGAGAAAACTGTCAGGGAGTTGCTGCCCGCCGCGCGGAAGTTAATGTCGTTGCTGAATGACTACACCAATGCGGATGGCCTTATCGACAACCCGCCTTATCCGTACTGGCTTGACCATGCGATCCAGGACAGGCGAGGTGCGAACTTGTGCTTGAATGGTCACTACCATGGTGCCCTAAGCGACTTTGCGGATGTCCTCGATTGGCTGGGTGCGCCAGGGGCGGACCGGCATCGCCAACAGGCCAAGCGCATCCGGAATGCCATTCAGGAAAAATTCTGGAATGCGGAGCGTGGGCTGTTTTGTGATGCTCTTGTGGGCGGCCAGCAATCCGCCCAATTCAGTGAACACGGCAATGCCATGGCACTTGCCACAGGAGCGGCCACAGAGGAGCAGGCGGCGTCAGTGGCGTCAGCACTCCTAGTGGAAGATGATTCGAGTTTCACCATCCGGGAGAGCGGCATCGTCATGGCAACTCCCGCCATGGCGTATTTTCTTCACAAGGGACTGTGCCAGTACGGATACGTGCAGGAATCCCTTGCCATGTTGAAACGTCGCTTCAACCGCATGCTGGACAAGGACACCAACCAGACGCTCTGGGAGGAGTGGTGGCGGGACGGAACCGGCCGCACTGGGCGGTTTGAAAAGCGCACCCGTTCCGACGCCCAGACAGAGAGCGCATTCCCGCCGGCATTATTCGGGCAATACATTCTGGGGATACAACCCATTGCCCCGGGGATGCGGGAAGTGGAAATCCATGTTCCCCGGAGCGGACTGGACAATGCATCGGGAACGCTTCCCAGCCCCCTGGGTCCCTTGTCGGTTGAATGGGACCTTGGCTCAGGTCGACTCACTTTGAATGTCCCCGAAGGGATGCGGATAGACTTTAATCACGCCGGCAAGCACCGGCTCTATGAATCAGGTCAACATGAAGTTCGGTTTTAACACCTCAACGCTGCGCATAATTCGATCACTCTCAACCCTCCTCATCTTGCTGTCGGCTTTAACAAGCGGGGCGCGGGGAGTGTCCCTTGATGGAACATGGGAAATTGCCTTTGATGAGAATAACACCGGTCAGGCAGCTGGCTGGCACAAGGATGCCGTTTTCAGCAAGCTTGATCACCGTCGGGACATTGCGGTTCCCATGGCGTGGGAATCTATCAAGCAAGACTACGAGGGTGTGGCCTACTACCGGAAGGCATTCAGAGTTCCAAAAGGATGGGATGGCAAGGTTGTCCATTTGCGGTTCGGTGCCGTCAACTACATCGCCGAAGTCTTTTTGAATGATGAACCAGTTGGCATGCACGAGGGTGGCTTCACGCCATTTGATTTGAACGTGACGACCTTCATCAAGCCCGGGCAAAAGAATGTCCTCACGTTGCGGGTCGAGGGCCCCCTTATGTTGTCGGACAAAACAGTTGACGGGATTGGCGCGGCTGAAACCCCCCAATGGAGGGGTGGGCTATCGGCGGGTATCTGGCAATCTGTCAAGATGGAAGCAACCGGGGCGGCATTCGTTCAGGATGTGCATCTGATTCCCGATTGGTCCACTGGAGAAGTGACTTTCAAGGTGACCATGGAGCAAACTGCCGCCATCAGCGTGCCAATCAAAGTACGGGTTAAAATCACCAAGTCCGGGGAGGCCAATCCCGAGAAAGTTTGGGTTAAGGTGATGGACGTGCCACCGGGTGTGCATTCGGTTGAAAAAAAATTAAAGGTGAAGAACTTCCAGTCATGGTCCCCGGATGATCCATTTTTGTATGAGGCAGAAATCTCCCTGCATGAAAATGGCAAGAAACTGGATACTTGGGAAAGCCGGTTCGGGTTTCGTGAATTCACCATCAAGGACAACGACTTTTATTTAAACGGTGAGCGGATCTACCTGCGGGCGACTTTTTTCGAGGGCTTGTATCCAAACGGAATAGCCGCCCCGGATTCGGAGGAGATGATCCGCCGGGAGATCGAATTGGCCAAGGAGGCTGGCTTTAACATGATCCGCCCTTGGAGGCGTCCGCCCGTTCCGCAGTGGCTCGACCTGGCTGATGAGATGGGCATCCTTGTTGTCGGGAGTCCGGTTGTCGAATGCATGGGCTATCCGTCAGCCACCCCGCATCTGACCCGCCGGGTCGAGAACGAAATCCGCGAAACCGTTCTCCGTGACCGTAACCGTGCGAGCATTGTCCAGTGGGAGTTGTTCAATGAGCTGCACCGGCCCATCCTCAAGCAGATGCTTCGACCGATGTCGACAATGGTGCGTGACCTTGATCCCACCCGATTGATACTGGACGAATCTGGTGGATGGGCATACGGGGCGAATATGTATTTGCCGAATGAATACACGCCGATCCAGTTCAACGACATTCACACCTATCCGGGAATGCTGGTGAACAAGCATCTGTACGACGGCTTCCTGACCATCGGAATGACACCGGAGGAAAAGAAAGCGAACGGGTTTGATGCCCGGACCCCCGGACGCAACGTCCTGCCGGATCTCATGTCCTTCGTGTCCGAACTGGGATATGGAAGCATGCCCGACATGCCGGCCAACAACCTTCAATTCCAGGAACAGGGAAATCCATTGACCCCCGCATTCCGATATCATGCCCGTCTTGAGAACGACCAGCGCCGGATGCTTGAGGAAAGCGGATTCGACAACCTGTTTGAAGACTTTTCTGAATTCTGTCGGGAACAGCAGTCGATTCACGGGGCCTCCAACAAGCGGATGATCGAGGCCACCCGGGCCAACCCGGAGGTGGACGGATATTGCATTCATGCCCTGACCGGAGGGGACTGGATCCTTGGCGCCGGCCTGATCGACCTTTGGCGCAATCCAAAAGGGGAGGCCTTCACCGCCACCAAGGCCGCCAACCAGCCAAGGATTGTTTCCATCCGCATGCTGCCACGGAACGTCTATGCGGAGAGTGGTGCTGATTTGTCCGTGACCGGTGTCAATGATCTCAATGAGACGGAGGCCATTCTGCACGTTGTTGTGCGTTCCGCGAGTGGTGAGCCCGTGATGGAACGGCAAGTCGATTTGGATTGGTCTGCCGGTGTGAGCAACCTGTTTCATGAGCACATTGATACCGGGAAACTCTCGGGTACCTACACAGTCGATGTCCTTGTGAAAGATGGAGCCGGCAATGTCCTGACGGAAAACAGCCATGGATTGGATGTGTTTCAACCTGAAGAACTCCGTGTTCCTAGAGGTCGGATCGCCTTGTTGGATTCGGATGCAAAGTTGAGCCCCTTCCTGGTCACAAAGGGTGTTAATTTTGAATCCTTTGATGATGAGACAAGTCTGACTGTTCCCGTTTTTGTCGTGGACGTTCAATTGGATACGGACGTGCGGGATGCCCTGTTCTCATTCATCGAGCGCGGGGGAACCGCCGTTTACGTTGGCGCCCACGGCATGGAGAACTACGCGAAATTCACCAACAAGATCCAAACCCAGCCGGTTCCGGTGAAAGGGGAGGAACTCTTGACCAAAGGTTTCTGGAATTGCGTCTCCCATGTCGTGAAGGATCATCCGATTTTCGACGGGCTCCCGGTGAACGGCCACATGCGGGAACTCTATGCCAATGTTTGGGCGAAGAAGAGCCTTGAGGGCCTTGGTGGAGAGACGATCGCCGCAGCCATCGGGTATATCGCTTTTTCCAGGGATAATAAATTACAATACAGTGGACCCGGAAGAAGCTACTGGGCATCCGACGTGTCCATTGTCCCACATGGAGAGGGCCGCTGTGTCGTTACCCAGTTGCGGTTGATCGATAATCTTGGAAGCGACCCGGTCGCTGACAAACTCCTCTACAATTTGATAAATTTCACTACCCAAGTTAATTAGCATTATCCCTATGAAATTAACCTCCCTTATTTCCGTATGCCTGTTAGCCGGGACTTGCTCAACGGGCCTGGCGACCACGTATTATGTTGATTCTGATGGCGGACTCGACACCAACGCCGGTACCTCCCCCGGATCGGCTTGGCAAACACTGGACAAGGTCAGTAACTGGGACTTTGAACCGGGTGACCAGATCCTCCTGCAACGCGGGGACAGTTTCAACGGGAAGATTTTCCTCACCGGACAGGATAACGGGGCAGAGGGTAATCCCGTGGTGGTCGGCGCCTACGGAAGCGGTGACCGGCCCGTTATCAACGCGGTAGGCTACCGGGCAGGAGTGCACATCCGCAACGCCCGCCATATAGAGGTCAGCGACCTGGAAATACACGGCGACGGAGGGGCCATGGTGGATGGATCCCCCAACACCAAGCGTTACGGGGTCCTGATCGATGCCTCGGGGACCAACGTCCTCTTTGAGCATGTCACGATCCGGAATCTATACATTCACGACATTTTCCCGCTGGAGGGAGACGGCAGTGAGGGGGCCACGCCCATCCCGCAGGACCACCCGGATGCCGGAAAAGACGCGGCCATTACCTGGTATGGCACGGGGATCGCCATGCTGGGTAAGAATTCCTTCCCTTCCTCAAACGTCCTCGTTGAAGGGTGCCAGATTGAGACCGTCGGGTACAAGGCCATTGAAATGAAATGGGTCAACCAGGTGGAGATCCTCAACAACCATTCAGCTGACATCGGTGGCCCGGCTTTACAGCCGAGCCGCGTGAACGATCTCGTTGTGCGGGGCAACGTCGTGGATGGATCCGGTTCCTACTCTGATCCGCGCATGCACGGCCGTGGCAGCGGTATCTGGCCATGGGGAAGTGAACGGGTCCTGATCGAGAAGAACACGTTCATGCACGCCCGGGGGCGGGCTGATTCCTGCGGGGTGCACATCGACTTCAATTGCAAGGACGTGATCGTCCAGTACAATCTCAGTATTGATAATGGTGGCGGCTTCATCGAAATCCTGGGCAATAACTACAACTGCACATACCGGTACAATATCAGTATCAATGACGGCCACCGGGTGAAGGGAGTGCCCTCCAACGGTCCGGGGACATTGAACAACGGACAAGCGGGTCATGTTATCTGGGTAAGCGGCTACGTTGGATCGGGCAACCCGGCCTTTGGCCCCTTCAATCAGTACATCTACAACAACACGATTTACGTTAAGAGTGACATCAAGCCGACCTTGAGTGTGCAGGACACCAACCTCGGGTTGCTCGTTGCCAACAACATTTTTTATCTGGAAGGTGATATTGAGGATATAACCAGTAACAGTGCCGACAATTATACGCAGGTCATGGTCGACCGAGTGCTGTGGAAAAACAACCTCTATCAGCGTAGTGGAATTGTCCCTACGTTTTATAACGATTCCCTTGCGGATCCTAGCTTTACGGACACTGACCCGAAAATCGGGGACCCCCTGTTTGCCAACACGGGTGGCCTGACCGCCGCTGATTACATTCCATCCGCATCGAACCGCGTTGAGGATCAGGGAATCGCTATTCCTCACCTGCCTCACGATCCAATTGGCCTGAAAGTCGGCCTGCCGGTCGGGGAAGACTTCTTTGGCAATCCGGTGGTCGGCCTGCCGGACATGGGGGCCATTGAAATGGGTGGCACACAATCCCCGTTGCCGGACGCGGCATTCAAGAATGCACCAGCGCCGGACTCAATGGGTGGAGCAACCATGACTGGCGTGGATGCACCGTACAACACGGAGTACTTTTTCACTGAGACGACGGGCAATCCGGGTGGCAGTGATTCGGGGTGGCAACTCAGCCCGACTTATGAAGATTCCGACCTGCTTCCCAATACAACTTACCGGTACACTGTCACCTTGCGGGATGCGTTCGACCAGGCGGGAACACCGTCAGCTGAGTTCGCCCTGACGACATTAGCCGTGAATCCATTTGAGAATCCGGTGATCCTGGACGAGGACTTTTCCTCCGCACCGGATCCGGCCAACGCAACGATCCCGTATCCGGAGGAAACCTTTTTTGTCGGGGATGAACAGGAAGCACAGGAGGGGTCCGTTAACAGCACCGGTGGTGGCCTCCGGACCGGATGGGGATATGACAGGGTCCAAATCCTTTGGTATGCGGATGACCTATGGGATGATTCACGGGATTACCAGTTTTCCGGTGATTGGAAAATCGACAATGTGCTGGATGTTCATCTTGGGATCGTGGTTGGCGTGGGCGAGTTTGATCCATCCACAGGTGTCCTTTTGCAGCGTATCAAGGAAGAGATTGCAGGCGTGACGGCGGCTCCCGTGATCGGGCAAAGTGGAAACTTCTCCATGACGATAACGGCGGCAGAGTTGCAGTCCGCTGGTGTCAGTTCCACCAACCGGGTCGGTATCTTCATTGACCATGACGGAGCCGGCGCGCCCGAACGGAATGACGTGTATATTGTCGACAATTTGTTTCTGACCCTCTTGGGGGGTGAATCGGATACGGACGAGGACGGTATACCGGACAGTGCTGAGCCGGGACTCGGGCTTGATCCGGACAACCCGGATGACGGCGGTCTCGATCTCGACGGTGATGGCCAGAGCAATTTCTCCGAATTCCTTTCAGGCAGTGACCTTTCGGATCCGTCAGACATCTTCCATGCCATGATCTCGCTTCCTCCGGGAACCACTGAGATCGCTCTTCCCGGACAGTTTGTTCAGGACGGCCGTTGGTATATTCTGGAAGTGTCTGAAACACTCGGTGACTGGCGCGTGCTGGATGCCGTGACAGGGGGGGACGTCGGTGCCGGAAATGAGCAGGTGTTTACGTTGCCCCAGCCAGCAGGAAAGGAATTCTACCGCATCCGGGTTGAGTGGGAGTGAGGAGGTCTTTCCACCTGAAGGTGGAACTCCAAATTCTCAACTCGATCGGTACCTGGGTTGGAGTCCCAGCTTTAGCTGGCCTAACTTTCCACCTGAAGGTGGAACTCCAACCTTTTACTTCATTTGATCTGGGGTTGGAGTACCGGCTTCAGCCGGCTTGCGTTTAGACCTTGCCCCGGCGTTCCTCCAGTTCCTTGCGGATTTCCATCATCTTCGCCTTGGAAAGGGGATAAATCGCATTCATGACCATGGCCAGAACGAGGCATATGGCCGGAAGGATAACGAGGATCAGGCGCATCTTGGTCAAGGTGCCGTCCGGTTGAGCGCCTCCGAGATCCTTGTCGAACTGTGTCCATACGAGGAGGATACCCGAACCGGCGACTGCCAGTGAGCTACCGGCCTTCATGATCCATCCGCTGATGGCACTGAAAATCCCCTCCCGACGGGTGCCGTTCTTATACTCATCATAGTCGCAGTAGTCGCCCAGCATGGAGAGCCAGACCGCCCAGAAAACCGTGTAGGCGGGGGCGAAGAAGAACGGGTCGAAAAAGATCAGCCAGGGAATGTCCTGATTAAAGGTCACCCAGCGGGCGAGGCTGCCGGCGAGTGCACAAGTCAGTGCCAGCAGGATCATTTTCTTTTTTTCGATACCGACGAGGAAGTTCGCGATGACGAACAACATCAGGAAGCCGAGCACCTGAAGGATGTTTAATGAGATAGCGAAATACGAGGACCCCATGATGGTATCCCCCTCCCATACATAGAACATGTTGACGTAGTTCCCGAAGGTCATGACCAGCAGGATACTGGAAAGCAGGCCGAGGCCCACGCCATGCAGGATGAGGAACTTCGGTTCCTTGACCAGGGATACGAAACTACTGACTAGCGGCACCTTGCCCTGCATGACACCGACCTTGTGATAGCGCTCCTTGGGGAAGTAGGCGCAGACAATGCCGGATACCAGAATCAGCGTACTGGACAGGCCGGCCATGATGCGGATACCGGTGACTGGATCCGGGAAAATCTTCATTTGGGCAATGGGGAAGACCCATGGGAGCATCAGCATGAAGACTTTGTTAAAGAAGGCGGAGTACGTCCGGATGGTCGTTCGTTCCTGGTAATCAGGAGTCATCTCCGTGGCCAGAGCGCGGAAGGAGACGGAATAAATCGTGTAGGACGTGAAAAAGATAATCGCAGAACAAAACAGGTAGATGGCCTTGGCATTGTCCGTCCATTCAGGGGAGGCGAACCAGACCAGCGGATAGGCGATGGCCATCAGGATGGATCCCAGTAAAAGGAACGGCTTGCGTCGCCCCCACTTGCCTCGCCAGTTGTCCGAGACGTATCCCATGATCGGATCTGTAATGGCATCCCAGATACGCATGGCGCCGAGGATGTATCCGATCGTGGCGGGATTCAGTCCGAGGATTATGTTATAAACTGGGATGGCGATATCGTTGACCCCGTTTTCACCGTAGCGGTTGGCGAACTCACCTGTGCCGAAGGCGATCTTTTCCTTAACGGGGAGATGCTCGTGTTTATCGGCGGGGGCGGATTCAGGGGTTGTGTTGGGGGTTTCGGGAGTTGTGCTCATAGGTAATTTAAAAGAATGGATTGAAAGGGGAAGGGTAGTTGCCTAGGCGGAAGTCGTCGATGCGGATATGCTTTCCGGTTGAGAAGACGCGAGAGAATCGGCGTAAGAAAGCAGGTTGCCGAGGATGTGTTCAGCCACGGGGTCCTTGCCGATTTTCTTGCGCAGGATCAATGTGCTTAAAATGACTTTACCGGCGCCGTGCTTCACAACCGCCAGATCGGTTCCATGCCAAAGGTCTTCACCTCCGAGGTAAGTGCGCTTTTTGGCTTTTGTTTCCACCACTTCCGGACGGAACCAGGTGATGGTTTGCGCGGGGGACTCATCGGCTTCCAGTTGATAAAAACTCTCAACGGGTGCCACTTCGTGATAGGGCTCATCCATGACCCGGTTGACCGGCAACCCGTCGAACACGGGATGATCCTTGGCTACGTGCATGGCCGATTCCCAAAAGGCGAATGACGGACGGCACTCAAGGTTGAAGGGGAATGCCCCGCTCTGGTGGAGGCGGTTTTCTTCGAGTGCCTCGGAACCGTTTGCCTCGTAGTTTTTAAGCATCCATTGTGAGTCATGACTGGCAGGCGGGTGCAGGTAGATGGCTGTGCCATGACCAACTTCGACATGCGCCATGGCCGCAGCGACAAAGGGGAGGTGAGATTCATCAGCGACATCATCCGGGACGAAAAGAAATGTGCAGAAGCCTGTGTCTGGAACCCATTCGGTCAGGGGAGTCCACTCGTACCCGCATTGGTCCAGCCATGGGCTGACGTCTCCGTCCGGGTCGTAAACGACGAGTGTGTTCTCGAGATTGCAAGACGTTTCGCTGGTTACAAATAATTCAATCTCCGCTCCCGGCAGTGCATTCCCTTCCGCGTCAAGTGTCTCAACTTGAATGGCATTGCTACCAGTCTGCAATAGGCTGGCCGGAATCTCTGTTGTCAGTCGCCTGAAATTGCTGCCGTTTGACCACTCGGCATCAGCTACGCTGCTGCGTTTGTCTCCCTGTACGAGTTCAATCCGGGCCGGCACGGGCGCGTTTTCACCTCGCAGGACGAATGCGCACCGGACCGATTCCCCCTGCCTTAAATTACGCTTTTCCGGGAAGCAGAGAAGGCGAGGGATCTGATTGGCCTTCTGGATGGCGTGGTAGACCTTCTTCGGCCGTTGCCAGTGATCAATGATTCCGGCCCCGAGGATCCAGTCCCCGTCGGTGAAGGCGTGCAGGCAGTATCCCGATAAATGCGGATTGGAAAGCAAGGCGTCCGCCTGGCGCAGGTTGCCGCGTGCCTGGACACTTTGAGATGCCCGGCAAAAACTGTCCACGGTTGGATAGATGTCATTCAATCCGCACGCTGCCATGGCATCCCGCAGATCCTCCAAAATCTTATGATGGTGCCTGTATGCGGGGAGCTTCGGATTACCGTGCTCCTTGAAAAGCCGGCAGTTTTCCTCGAACTCGGGCAGCCCTCCAAATCCGAACTCGGATACGAATATACCCGAATCCTTTTTGATCTCCACGTTGCCTTCCACGATATCCCGCTTCCCCAGATCCTGATAGAGTTGCCAGAAGTAGTCGGAGACGGGTGCGCGAACGTAGCTATGGAGTTCGGACAGGGATTCAATCTTGTCCGAGTTGGGCAGATAAAAGTGGGCACCGTCCGCCCAGCCGCCTGACTCATCCAGCACCAGCCGGGTGGGATCCAATTCGCGGGCCATCACCGACATTTTCGGAATCAAGGCTGCCAATTCCTTGCGCGTCACTTCATTGAACATTTCCCACCAGATGATGCAGGGGTGGTTGCGGTCGCGTAAAATCAGGTTGCGAATCTCGTGCTCCACACGTGCCGGCATTTTCTGAGTAATGCTGGGCCAGCAGCTCATGCACTCCACTGCCGGGGAGGCGATGATCAACAGCCCGGCCGCATCCGCTTCCTCAAGAATCATCGGCGGCACTGGTCGCCGCCATGGCCGGAGCATGTTGAAGCCTGCATCCTTGGCCAGTTGGATCTCCTTGCGGATGACGTCCCGGTCCCCGGGATAGGATTGGTGCAGCGCGTAGACACCTTCCCAGAATCCGCCCCGGATGTAGATGCGTTTCCCGTTCAGGTAAAACAGTTCGTTTTCGTAGGTAAACTCCCGCAGGCCAATCCGTTGAGTCGATTCCGCCACGACCTCACCGTCGATCAAAACGCTGGCCGTTGCCGTGTACAGATGCGGGTTCTGGCAATCCCATGGAAGGGGATTCTCCAGCGAAAGGGTTTGAGCCAGCGTGTTCACCCCGGGAACCAGCTCCAGCTCCTGATTCACTGAGCAGGCTGCATTGCCGTCTGCGTCAGCGAGTGAGATTTCCACTACAGCCCCGGCCCCTTCCACTGACTGGACCGTCATGTCCAATTCAAAAGAACCGCCAGCCAAGTCAGGTTTATAAAATGTATCCGCGATCCATGCGCCCTTGTTGAATTCCAAGTGCACCGGTTGCCAGATCCCGGCCGTCAGTCCACCACGCCAGTGGGGCATGTCGTTGGGACCCAGCCCGTCCACCTCAATCTCCTTGGTGACAATCGGACTGATGATGCGCACAACAATTTTGTTTTCTGAACCGTATTCCAGGTAATCCTGAACCTGAAATTCAAATGGAGTGTATCCACCTTCATTTGTGCCCGCTTCCTGGCCGTTTACCCAGACCGTCGTCCGGTAGTTGGCAGCGGCAAAGCACAGCCGGCAGATTTGTCCCGCCTTGTCGTTCCCAATATGAAGCGTCTTTGCATACCAGCCGACGCCTTCGTAATCCTCGTAATCCTCTTCCCAGCATGATGGAACCGCGATGGGTGAGCTGCCGTTGGCAAAGTCAAATTCCGGCGCATGCCAGTGCTCGGACAGACCGATGTTTTTCGGATCCTGCCGGAATTGCCAGGGGTCGTTTAAGGAGATTTTTTCCATCCGGATATAAAGGGGATTAATGCGAGTTGAAGACCCTAACAGATACTCACGCATTAATCGGTTTTCAGGCAACCATTACTGTTATTCAAACAGTAATTAATTCTTTTCATTCATCTGTTTTTGTTATTGTGCCGTCACACCGGTCATCGGATTTATCGCCTCAGGAACTTCTGCCCAATCCCGCATTTTGAAAGCGATTTTGCAACGCTTGTTATCGGTTCGGCCTAAGATGTTTGTGAGAATGTAATCCGGCGAGTTGGGCTTGAAAGGGATGAAAAAGGTGTTCTTGGATGGGTTTTCGCCGCCCTGCATGGGCAAGTGAAACTACTTCGTTTAATCACGAATCAATCCAAAATTAAATTACCTATGAATAGATTAATAAAATTATTACCCTTAGTTGCGCTGGGTGCGGTCACGGCCAGCGCGCAGGTTGTAATCGGCAGCTGGTATGACTTCGACGATAATCAGGCCGCTCACAATGAAGCACCCGATATCATTGCTTCTGACTGGACTGCCAATTTAGCAACATCCACCCGTGGAAGTTCTGCAGATACTTCACCAAACTTGCAGTCTGATGACAACCAAGCCGGTGACACTGGATCAACTTTTACAACTACTGTTACCTCGGGCTTTCAGGCCAATCTGAACGGTGCCGCCGCTGCCACCAGTACTTTCACATTTACAAACAACACAGGTGTCGAAGTTAGCTTGGCCAACTTTCACCTCGACTGGAGAAAAGCTAGTTTCAGTGGGACTGGGGGCGATCCTGAGGCTGTTGATTGGGGTGACATTAATCTCATCGCCCAATCTGGCGTGACCGGGGCTACTGATGGGGCTACTCTTTGGACCACTGATGTTGGGACAAATAACTACACCTGGTATGACAC
>Ga0066377_10000229_pt1 | contig 12642 bp, 15 predicted proteins | sample Knorr_S23_td_Sur_FD_70946 | JGI IMG/M metagenome (GOLD analysis project Ga0066377, IMG submission 70946) | Marine microbial communities from Southern Atlantic Ocean transect - Knorr_S23_td_SurfaceB_ad_5m_LV_B | ecosystem: Environmental > Aquatic > Marine > Oceanic | place: Southern Atlantic...
AGTACCCACACCAACCTTCCCGGCGTATTTGCTTCTGGTGATGTGCAAGACAAAGAGTATCGACAAGCGGTTACCGCTGCTGGAACAGGTTGTATGGCTGCTTTAGATGCCGAACGTTATTTAGCAACCCTGTCGGTTTAGATAAATCCAGACACATACCGCATACCCACTCCTATGGTAATTAGAATAGAGAACATCCAAACACCTAGTAAAACAAGGTGAAGCCCAAGTGTGTATGTGAGACTTGGATTTATGATCCATTTACCAAGTAATAACATATATATTACTGGAATGGCCGCCACTACCAACACAGGGACAATTGCCCACCAAACCGGAATGCCCATGTGAACAATGTCTAAAGGAGGCCAAAATGGATCTCCCCAAGTGATATCGAATAGTTCATATAGTCCTATCGTAAACAAAGCAGTTAGCAGCGCGAAAAGCCCTAATGAGCTTGTAAAAACCAATATAAGACCTAAAAATCCTCTTAAAAAACCAAACAGATTTTTGAATACATCAGCGATTTTGTTAAAAAAAACGTTGGTTTTAGAACGTATTTTTTCTCCAGTTTCTTCGTAGTCTGAGTCTTTGACACGCTGAGCAACTTCTTCAATGCTTTCTTTAATTTTTTTTTCTAAGTTGGAGATGTTAATGGGTTCTCCGCGCATCATCAGTTTCTCTGCCGTGGTCTTGGCTTCTGAAAGAATGATCCATAATATTAGATATATTATTATAAAACCACCCCACGAAAACAATCCCAAAATAAGCCATATCAAACGAATCCACTTGACTTGTAGCCCAAAATAATGAGCCAATCCTGCAGCTACCCCGCCAATGATTTTGTCGTCTGGATCTCTAAATAATTTTCGTTTGTGTGTGCTTTCTTCATTCTCGTCAACCTCCTCAGAATCCAACTTAAAGGCATTTGGCTGTCCCATAGTGTCTATTACGTAACTCACATCCTGAACAGTAATCACCTGCCTTTCATGTGTGATTCTTTCACTAAACAACTCTGCAATTCGAGATTCAATATCGCTAAGAATTTCATCTCTCAATGCTCGATCTTTGAAGTGATTTTTGATGGCTTCTAGGTACTTATCTAAGTTCTCATAGGCATTTTGATCCATGTAAAAATGCTGTCCTCCTAGGTTGATATTTAAAGTAGTGTTCATGTTGATTTAGAGTTTTTTGTTAATAATTCTACGGCTTGATGGAGTTCTTTCCATCCATTAGACAGTTCTTTCAAAAAAAGGATTCCTTCTTTTGTGATTTGATAATACTTTCGGGGTGGTCCACTGTTAGATTCTTCCCATTCATATTCTAACAAACAAGCTGTTTTCAAACGCGCTAATAAGGGGTAGAGGGTTCCTTCTACAACAATCATCTTGGCTTCCTTTAAATGGATTAAGATTTCTGTAGCGTATTTGCGATCTTGAGCCAATACAGCCAAAATGCAATACTCCAAAACTCCTTTACGCATTTGCGCTTTTGTGTTTTCTGTGTTCATGTATAATACAAAGATATGGTATTCAAAGGTATTATGCATTACATAGTAGTAGTTATTTTTTTAATATCTTTGGTTTTATGAAAATCACTCCACGTTCTGTCAAATGGTTTAGCCTTTTTAAATTGCCCTTGGTATTTTTGAGTGGAATTCGTTTAAGGAGTATTCAAGATGGAGTTTCTATCGTTGATGTTCGCCACAAGTGGATCAACCAAAACCCTTTTCGATCTATGTTTTGGGCGGTACAGGGTATGGCAGCAGAACTTGCTACTGGCGTGTTGTTATTAGACGTAATTCAAAAAAAGAAAGTAAATGTCTCCATGCTGCTCATTCAAACCGAAGCGAGTTTTACCAAAAAAGCTACTGGAAAAATAACTTTTAAGTGTATACAGGGAGCACAAGCCAAACTTCTTGTCGAACAGGCTATAGAGAGTGGTCAAGGTGAAGGAGCATGGTTAGAATGTTCAGGAGTTGATGCTTCTGGTCAACAGGTTTGCCATTTTCGATTTTTTTGGTCAGTGAAGCAAAAGAATTAACATTTCTACAACACTTTTAAAAACGTATTTTTTATTATTTTGTTGAGTAAACCTGCGCCATGTCCTCCAATATGTTAACCTATACTAAGACGCTCTTAAAAAAAGTGAGTTTTGACCCTTATTTGTTTAAAAAAGAGCTGCAGAAATCAACGTTATATCTCATGCCACATGAGTATTTAGCCCTCAAACAATGGATTAAAAATGAACTGTCTTTACAAGTACAAAACCCTAAGTCTGAAAAGTATTTTTTGGACTGATAATTTTGACGTCGTCAAAAGTAATAGCTGCTCGAACAATGCCGCTGATAACTTCGTGAATGGCTTCAATGATGTGAAGTTTTAATTTTCTTTCATGATAGATTAAACTGATGGCTCTAGCAGGAGGTGGCGCTTTGAAACCCCTCAAGTTTTTTTGATCATCTTTTGTCATGGTTATGGTGTGCAAATATGGGAGTAATGTAACACCAAGCCCCTCGTTTGCTAGATGTACTAGAGTTTCAAAACTGCCACTTTTTATCGTAAAACTTCTTGTTTCCTTTTCAGCTTTGCTTGGACACAAGTTGAGCACGTTGTTTCGAAAACAGTGTCCATCTTCTAATAGCAACATTTTTTCGTTAGATAAATCGTCCGGTACAACTTCTTTTTTATGATGCAAAGTCGTAGATGCTGGTACATAAGCCAAAAAGGGTTCATGATACAATACACGCTCTATGACTTTTTCTTCATTTAGAGGGGTAGCTGCAATAGCTGCATCTAATTCTCCTTCTCGGATACGTTCTAGTAATTGATCGGTGTTGAGCTCTTCGATATGCAATTGTAATTCTGGATACTTGTTGGTAATGTTTCTTAAAAACATGGGTAATAACGTAGGCATGACAGTAGGAATGATTCCCAGCCGAAAAACACCCCCCACAAAACCTTTTTCTTGATCAACAATGTCTTGCATACGTTCAGATTCAGCTACAATTTGCACAGCCTGTTTGATGATCTTTTCACCCACTGCGGTCAGTGCTATGGGTTTTTGGCTGCGGTCAAAAATTAAGATGTCTAACGCTTCTTCAAGTTTTTGCACTTGCATGCTTAAAGTAGGTTGCGTTACAAAAGATTTTTCGGCAGCAAGAGTAAAATTTCGGTGTTCTGCTAGGGCGATGCAATATTTTAACTGGGTGATTGTCATAGTTTAAAGATGCATAATTTAGTTAGGAATAACAACCATTTTCATTCGCACATTGTCTTTAGGCCATTCGCGCTTGTCGGTGGGCAGGTTGGCAATTTTATCTACGACATCCATTCCCTTTATCACATTGCCAAAAACCGTATAATTTCCATCTAAATGATAGGCTCCTGGTGATTGTTGGACAATAAAAAACTCATAGGGTGATGCCAGTCTGTGAGGGTTGTCAATTTCACTACTAGGCATAGAAACCGACCCTCTGTGATGGCGCAATCCGTTTTTAGTATCAGGTGGTAATAAATATTTACCGATGGTTCGTCTCTTATTGGAAGTGCTCGATTGATCCGAGTTGCCTCCTTGAATAATAAAATCTTTTACAACTCTATGAAAGAAAGTCCCATCAAAATATCCTTTGCTTGCTAGATATATAAAGTTTGCCCGATGATAGGGTGTTTTTTGGTGGAGTTTGATGATAATGTTTCCATATTGTGTTTCAACGCGTACCTTGTCAGCAGAATTTTTTTGGGCATATTCGAAGAAAAAAGGAATGGCATTTTCGTCTGTCAATACAAATTCTTTTTTAGGGGTAGGTTGAATAGGTTTTGGTTTTTCGGTAATTTGGGGCTTTGAAACCGCTGCAGGTTTGGGTTTTGAAGTACATCCGAGAACTACTCCGAGGGTGACGACATAAAAGATTAAAGAATGCAGTTTCACGATTTAAAAAATATAGTTCCAAAAATACAAGAAATCAAACTTCCAGGTTTGGAGGCTCAACTAAAGCTGGCCCCACCCGGTAGGTCTAACCTAGAAAAACATTCCATAAGATCTCCAAAGAAAGCCGCTGTTATTTGTTTGTTGTATCCAGACAAATACCATCAAATGCATTTTTGTTTGATTAAGCGAGCTCCATATCCTGGAGTACACTCAGATCAGGTGGGTTTTCCTGGTGGTCAGCTTGATACTTCTGATCCTTCTCTTTGGGCAGCTGCTCTTCGTGAGTTACAAGAAGAATTGGGATTGATTTCAGATAATGTATCACAAATAAAAACATTGAGTCCTCTATATATTCCTCCAAGTAATTTTTGGGTACAACCCTTTTTGGGAGTTTATCATACAACACCAATATGGATTCCAGATGTTTCAGAAGTTAGTAAAGTCATTGAGGTACCTCTTCATAAGTTTGTTTACGAGTCCAATATCATAACAACCCAAGTAAACTCTTCTAAAGGAATGATAGAGTTGGTTCCTGCTTATCCAATTGAAGGTTTTGATGTATGGGGTGCTACTGCCATGATGTTGGCAGAAGTGAAAGCTCTTTTTGAGGCTGTGTGAACTCAAATATGTTGCTTATTTTAGCAAAAAAAATTCTTGTTCCGTAAAAATCCTTTTGGTCATTACGATTTTATAAAAACTTGGTTGATACGTTCTTTGGGTGCATTGAGCCACCGACGTTACCAAGGCTTCAACCGTTTGAACATAGAAGGTTCTGAAATCATCAAAAACCTTCCTGAAAAAAACGTGTTGTTTGTGTCTAACCATCAGACTTATTTTGCCGATGTTGTAGCAATGTTTCATGTATTTAACGCCAGTTTATCTGGTAGGGTAGATACATTGAAAAACTTCGGCTACCTATGGAACCCAAAACTTAATATTTATTTTGTCGCCGCAAAAGAGACGATGAAATCAGGATTGCTCCCAAGAATCTTGGCATATGCTGGATCGATTTCTATAGAACGCACTTGGAGAAGTAAGGGTCAAAACGTCAACCGTCAAGTGAAAATGAGTGACATCACCAAAATCGGCACAGCTTTGGATGATGGTTGGGTAATTACCTTTCCTCAAGGGACAACAACCCCCTTTAAACCTATTAGAAAGGGAACTGCCTTTATAATAAAAACGTACAAACCAATTGTGGTACCCATTGTTATTGATGGTTTTAGACGATCTTTTGATAAAAAAGGATTGTTTATAAAAAAAAGAGGGATTCTGCAATCCATGGAAATCAAAAAACCTATGGAGATTGATTACGAAAACGATAGTATAGATGATATTGTTGAGAAAATTGAATTTGCAATTGAGCAACACCCGTCATTTTTGAAGGTCATTCCGCAAAAAGAACTCGAAGCTTACGAGGCTAATAACAAAAAAAGAGAGTGGTCTTAGTTATTCAATCACTGCTGCACAGCTGATTCTTGCACCTGCAGCCCCAGAGGGTTGTGACACAAAATCATCGGCTCCTTGGTGTACAATCACGGCTTTGCCCAAAATGTTTTTGGTTATATCTTCACAGCCTATACACCATTCGTCTGTGTCAAATGAAATGCTGCCTTTTCCGTTATCATCTACTTCAAAATTCCCGATGTCTCCTTTGTGATATCCTTCTTCAACTCCCCATGCACCATGAGGAGAAAAAGTTGGGTTCCAGTGTCCGCCAGTTGATGTGCCGTCATCTGCAGAACAGTCAGCTTTTTCATGGAGGTGAATGGCGTGAGTACCAGGTGTTAGACCTTCTAGTTCAGCTTCCATATAGACACGTTTATTTATCTCAGTAAACACAATGGTTCCTGTGACATTTGAGTTGCTTTTGGGTTCTACCTCCAAAATCAAAACAGGAACGTTTGCACAACCAGTAAGGGTTAGGAGCGTAATCAAAGAATAAAAGAAAGACTTCATAGCAGTTTTTTTGTGAAATGTAAACAATCTCTAACACCATAAATTTACTACTATTTTTAAAATTTAGATATTTGATTATTGAATAAAAAATTATGAGTCGTTTTGCTTCTTATCTACTTGTTCTTGCACTTATGTTTACTTCTTGTGCGGTGCGCTATCAATCGAGTACTTTTAGCCCAGACAGATCTTCTTTGAATTATAGCGATAAGAACACATGGGCAGTGTTGCCTGAACACACCCCTAAAGTTCTGGATACTTTCGCGGTAGAAAAGGCTAAAAACCCTGTTGATGTATTTTTTGTGTACCCAACTATTTTAGATGACAAAAAAGATCAGAGATGGAATGCATCTGTCAAAGATTCACTTCATATTCATGAAGTCCTTAATTCGACCATCAAGTATCAAGCTTCCGCTTGGTTTGGCTTAGGGGATATGTATGCACCTTTTTACCGACAAGCCCATATTCGCTCATTTCGTGAGGAGTTTAAACAAAAAGGGGGTGATGCTGCTTTAGATTACGCATACCAAGACGTAAGGCATGCATTTGAGTATTATTTGGAACATTATAATCAGGGAAAACCGATCGTATTGGCCTCTCACAGTCAAGGTACTTTACACGCAGCAAGACTGATTAAAGATTTTTTTGATGGTAAGCCCCTAAGAGATCAACTCGTTGCTGCATATTTGGTTGGTATAGGTATTCCTAAGGATGCTTTCTCTGACATCCAGTTAATGAATAAACCAGATGAAACTGGAGGGTTTGTTTCATGGAATGCCTACAGAAAAGAAAAACTACCCAAACGATATAGTTACTGGTACAAAGGTAAAACCACCACCAATCCAATTACCTGGGATCATCAGTTAACCTCCGATTATAAAGATCATAAAGGGGTCTTGTACTCTGATTTAAAGATATATCCTCAAAGTTTGGAAGTTATGGTCAACGATGGGATGTTATGGGTGAGCTTACCTAAAATCCCCAAAAGATTTTGGTTGTCATTTGTATCGAACTACCATTTTGCAGACATCAATTTGTTTTGGGAAGATATACGCCAAAACACCCAGCTGCGAATCGATTCTTATTTTAAAAAAAATTAAGGGCTTTCAGGAGCCAATTCAACACGCATCCCCTCTAGGTCTGTTGTGAGGTGAATTTGGCATCCCAAACGCGAGTTGTCTTGAACATAGTAAGCCTCGTCAAGCATGGCCTCCTCGTCGTCGTTACGCTCGCCAAAATGCTGATCGGTGTGTACATAAACCTGACATGAAGCACACATAGCCATGCCACCACAAACACCTTCTACAGGAAGTTCGTAGCTTTTACACAATTCCATCAGATTCATATTCATGTCAGTGGGAGCTAAGAGTTCGTGTTCCTTTCCTGACCTGTCTGTTACTTTAATGGTGATATCGCTCAATGTTGCTCAGTCTTTATAAATTTATTCAAAACCTTGTACGCCTTGCACGGTGGTATATTTCAGTGTAAACTTCTTGTCTGGGTTGATGATTTTGTAAGCGGTTTGAACAGCTAAGGTAGCCTCATGAAAACCACATAAAATCAGTTTAAGTTTTCCTGGATAAGTGTTTACATCTCCTACAGCAAAAATACCAGGTCGGTTGGTTTGGTAGTCAAATGTATCGACTACAATCGCATTCTTTTCAATTTCGAGACCCCAATCACCAATAGGACCAAGTTTTGGTGAAAGTCCAAATAGAGGAAACCAGAGTTTGGTGTTTATCGTTGTTTTTTCAGTTTTGCTTTCAATCACAACACGCTCCAAATCTTGATTACCTTCAAGTCCCTTGACTTCTGAAAAAGTATACATTTTGAGTTTTCCTGCCTCTTCAAGTTCGAAAGCTTTACCAACAGAGTCTTTGTGCGCTCTAAAACGATCGCTGCGGTGAACCAGGTGCACAAACCCATTCCGTTCTGCGAAGTAAACTGCCCAATCAAGGGCTGAATCTCCACCTCCAGAGATGACAATCTCTTGTCCCTCATATTGTTCTGGGTCTTTAACAATATAATTGACCCCTTTGTTTTCGTAGTCACTTAGGTTTTCAATAAGCGGCTTTCTGGGCTCGAAACTTCCCAAGCCACCAGCAATCATCACAACAGGGGCATGATGTTGTGTGCCTCTAGCTGTAGTCACTATAAAGGTGCCGTCTTCTTGTTTTTCAATCGTCTCTGCACGCTCCCCTAGCGTAAACCCTGGTTTGAAGGGTTCAGCTTGTTCCATGAGTTTATCTACCAACTCACCCGCTAAAACACTAGGGTACCCTGGAATGTCATATATGGGCTTCTTTGGGTAGATTTCAGATAATTGTCCGCCTGCTTGCGGTATGGCGTCTATCAGGTGGCATCGAAGTTTCATCAATCCAGCTTCAAATACAGCAAAAAGTCCAACAGGACCTGCTCCTACAATTATAATATCGGTTTTAATCATTGAATCAATTTTTCTGTGGCTTTATTCATAGCTTCCAATTTGTGTTGAAAATCACCTTTTAATTGTCCGCGGTAAATGTATAATTTATTGAGCATTTCATCGATTTCTTCAGGCAAAAAAGCTTCTAACCACTGACGAAATCTTTTTGCAAATGTCGGAGATTTTCCGTTTGTTGAGATGGCCACTTTTAAATTCCCTTTTGTGACAATGCCTCCCATGTAAAAATCGCATAGTGGTGGGTTGTCTGCCACGTTGACCAATATATTTCTATGCCTACAATCCTCAAAAACTTGTTTGTTGACTTCAGGTTGGTCTGTTGTTGCAATAACCATATGATTCCCTGTCAATAAACTCGGCTGGTAATTCCCTTTTATATACTCAATTTGGTGCTGATCAATAAAAGATTTTGTTTCAGGCCGTAGCATTGGACTGATTACCTTTACACGGCTGTTAGGGGATGATTTGAATAAAAAACTTAGTTTTTCCAAACAAACGTATCCACCACCAACTATTAAGATTTGTAATTGACGGGTTTTTAAAAAAATAGGGTAAAGCTCGTTGCTCATAATACCTGTTCTTTTTGCTGAAGCTCATTCATGAGTTTACAGACACCCTCTTTGACAGCATTTCCAACAATAATAAGAGCAGGGCTACCCAATCCAGCTTCTTTTACATCGGCTACTACATTTTTTAGATTAGACACGATGTGACGCTCGTTCGGCAGCGTACCATGTTGTACAATAGCAACAGGATAATCATCGGGCTTGTGTGTCTGAAATGTTTTTATGATTTCATCGAGATGGCTCATTCCCATAAAAACAACTACCGTTGCGCTTGATTGGGCTGCTAGATTGATGTCTTGTGAAACGTTCCCATCACATGTATGCCCCGTTGTGATCCAAAGGCTCTCATAAGCACATCGTTTAGTCAGCGGAATCTGGTGTGCTGCAGCGATACCAGAATAAGAAGATATTCCTGGTATCATTTCTGTATCAACACCCATCATTTGAGCATATTCGAGTTCTTCTGCTGACCGCGCGAAAATCCCTACATCGCCTCCTTTAAGACGAACAACCTTGTTACCCTCATGAGCAAACCTTACGGCTAAGGTGTTAATTTCTGATTGACTATACGAGTGATGGCCTTTGCGTTTGCCCACAAAAACTTTATCGGCAAGAAGATTGTACTCTAATAATTTTTTGTTGACCAAAGCATCATACAATATCACATCAGCTGTTTGGATTGCTTTCAATCCTTTCAGGGTTAGTAAGTCGGGATCGCCCGGACCTGCACCAACAAGGATGATTCTACCTTTGTTAAGCATGACTTTTAGATTTTATCCAGCTGTAAACTTGTTTTGCTTGTGCCAAATACTTTTCGGCAAACTCTTGATCTGGACTATGTTCGTTGATTGCCTGTACCGTGTCAGCAAAAGACGCTCCATAAGTCGTTGCGTATTCAGAAAAATGTGTATCAAACGACCCTATGATAGACTGATGAGAATTGATCTTAGCCTGAACAGTTGTCAACAGTGCTTTAGCTGCGCGAATTTGTGCAGCATACGCGTAGTAAATACTATTAGACCAATGTTTGTTTTCATAGTTCAATATCGCTTTATCCAAATGTTCCTCAGCATCAAACAATAGCGTTTGTACTAGATCAATGGCTACGCCAGCGCACTCACCAATTCCAATCGCTTTTTCGTATTGATCCTTACTTCCCCAATCTATAAAATCAGATTGTTCGAGTGTAGATGCATCACTGTAATGCTTTAAGTTTTGATAAAAATAATCCGCTTCTTTTCGATGGTAATAGGCACGAAAATTTTCATTTAACTCGTGGTTGTTTTGAAAATCATCGAGCAACCATCTCAATAAGTCAGGAGTTCTTTTTGAGGGAACCTTCAATACTTTATCAGCAAACAGCCCTTCTCCATCACTCAGCACGCCACCTCCAAGAAGAATTTGGGTTGCAGGAGCTATTTTTCCATTCGATTTCAACGTCATCCCTTGAAATCCAATATCGGCAATTGTGTGTTGGCCACAAGCATTCATACAGCCACTAATTTTAATCGAAATTTGATGTGCTTCGATTACGGAGGCGTATTCGTTCTCAATCACTTCTTGAAGTTTGTTGGCCAGCCCCATACTACTTGCGATACCCAAATTACATGTATCTGTTCCTGGACAAGCTACGATGTCGTTGATGCGCTCAAATCCTGGACGGCTTAGTCCAATGGCGTTTAGAGCTTCGTAAAGCGCATCGAGGTTGTCTTTTCTGATTGAACGCAATAAGATGCCTTGATTAGGGGTAAAACGAGCTTCCTCCCCACAAAAATATTCCATGACTTCAGCCAAAGATCTTGCAGTGTCTGAAGATATGTCTCCTGTCTGTATGCACAAGCCCACTGAAACCAATCCCTCTTGTTTTTGGGGGATAACATTGGTTTTAGTCCATAAATCGATAGCGGTGCTTTGAACAATTTCCTTTGCAGAAAAAGCATCTGTAATTTCTATCTTGTGTTGATGGTATTCGATAGGGTAGGTGCTGTGTGGAAGTTCTTTAAAAGTATTTTCTACATGTTTAACAAAAACATCATAACCCATTTCTTTAATTAAGAATTTGAGTCGGGCTTTGTTTCTTCTGTTGCGTTCACCATACCGATCAAACACACGAATCACAGCTTCGCTTAGTGGAATCAGTTGGTCAGCAGGTAGAAAATCATGTAAAATATCAGCAGCCTTTGGCTGAGAACCAATACCTCCACCCACAAGCACTTTGAATCCGTGTTGTTCATTTTTTATTTTTGGTATAAACCCAAGGTCGTGAACAAATGTCAAAGCATGGTCTTTAGATGAACTAGAAAAAGCAACTTTAAATTTACGTCCCATGTCTTGGCAGATGGGGTTGCGTAAAAAATATTCATGAAACGCATGAGCATATGGAGTAACGTCGAACGGTTCCTCTTTGTCGATCCCTGCATAAATAGATGCCGTCACATTTCGTACGGTGTTACCACAAGCTTCTCTCATGGTGATTTGATCTTGCTCTAATTCAGCCCACAATTCAGGTGTTCTATCTAGATCTACATAGTGAATTTGAATGTCTTGACGCGTGGTGATGTGCAAATTACCATTTGAATACTTATCTGAAACAGAAGCTATACGTCTTAGTTGAGTTGCTGAAAACTTGCCATATGGGATCTTGATTCGTACCATCTGAACCCCTTGTTGGCGCTGTCCATAAACGCCTCTAGCGAGTCTTAAACTTCTGAATTTCTCCTCGTCAATTGTGTTGTTTTTGAATTGAAAAATCTTTTTTTCAAGTTCAATGATATCCTGTTCAACAACAGGATTTTCTATTTCAGTGCGAAAACTTTTCATAACCTATTCTATAAAACCAACACCCGCTGTGTTGTTGGTCTGTGCATCAATTAGTATAAATGCGCCTAATTTTTGATTGTGTTTGTAGGATTTCTGAACAAGGGGCTGAGCAGTTACTAGCTCAACACTGCCTATATCGTTTAGCCCTAATGAGGAAGCCTCGGATTCCTTTAACTCATCTAGATCAACTCGTGTGTGAACACTTCTGATCTTTGCTTGTGTACGTTGAACACCCAACTGTATCCAGTACTTACTTCCTGGATTTAAGTGATCACTTTGCATCCAACATACATTGGCTTTTAGTTCTTTTTTTGGCAAAATCTCTTGATCAGTTCCACAAATGGTATTTCCTCTGGAGACATCTACTTCGTCTTCAAGCAGTAGGGTAGCACCTTCGCCTTGTTGTACATCATTGACAGCAATGCCAAATTTTTCAATAGACTTTATCTTACTGGTTCTTCCACTAGGCTGAACTACAATTGGATCACCTACATGAAAACTTCCAGAATTTACTTTTCCAGCAAAACCTCTGTAGTCGTGGTATTTTTCAGTTTTTGGACGAATCACATATTGAACTTGTAATACATTTTCAACTTCCTGTTTGTTAACTGTTGGAAGTTTTTCAAGGGTTTCAAGTAAACTACTTCCTTCATACCAATCCATTTGAGGGGATCGTTGGGCTACGTTGTCACCTTTAAGAGCTGAAATTGGAACGAACGTATGTGAAAGAGGGTTGGCTTGCGCTGCTTTTAACCAATTGTTGATGTCCTGTTTAATTTCGTCAAATCGATTTCTGTCAAAATCAATCAAATCCATTTTATTGACAGCAAATACCAAATGCTGAATGCCTAGCAGTTGAGTGATATACAAGTGTCTCTTTGTTTGCTCTATCATGCCTTTACGAGCATCCAAAAGGAGAATGGCTGCTTG
>Ga0066377_10000230_pt1 | contig 12636 bp, 8 predicted proteins | sample Knorr_S23_td_Sur_FD_70946 | JGI IMG/M metagenome (GOLD analysis project Ga0066377, IMG submission 70946) | Marine microbial communities from Southern Atlantic Ocean transect - Knorr_S23_td_SurfaceB_ad_5m_LV_B | ecosystem: Environmental > Aquatic > Marine > Oceanic | place: Southern Atlantic...
ATCCAACGATTAGTTTCATCTAGTTTAGCTTTCTTTTCGTTGTACTCATTTAGTGACTGATGATTAGCAATCTCTTGTTTAATATCAACATGTGAAAGACTATCAAAACCATTTTGTAGTTCTTGTAGTTCAGTATCGTGCTTTTCTTTCCAGATACGTTGTCTACGTTCAATGTCTGTGATACTTTTTAAGATACGTGAGTTAGCATCTTCTTTCGCTTTAAGGTTGTATTCTTCATCTTTAATTTCATCTTTTGTTTCTTTAATTACTTCTTTTAGAGCCTCTGCTTTACGAGACAATTCAGTAATACCCAAAAGTTCTTCAATCAATTCACGTTGGTCATTCGCTCTCATGCTCAAGAACGGTTCTGTGTATGTGTTTAGTGCAACAACATGTTTGAACATTGCATGAGAGATACCTATGATAGAATCTACTTCTGTTTGTGTTTGACGCATTTCGCCTTGTGCTTCATCTACTGATTCATTTAAATCAATACCATCACGCATTAAACGAAATACATTTGGTCTACGACCACGTTCAATTCTGTATTGACTTCCGTTGTATTCAAAGTCAATAGTAACAAGCATGTTTTTAGCATTTGTCTTGTTAATTAAATTATCTTTTCTGATGTTTGTAAGAGCATTTCCATAAAGACCATATGAAAGAGCATTGATAAGAGTAGTCTTACCAGTACCGTTACGGGAACCGTCGCCACCTAAGTCTACGTTATTACCCAGAACAAGTGTAAGATTATCTCGTTCTAAGTTAACCGCTTGGGTTACGTTTCCTACACTCATAAAGTTTCGGATTGTAATGTTTTTAATCTTTAACAAACGTTTACCTCTCTCTTGCAAAAGTCCCTGTTTGAATAGGGTCTAAACTGATTTCATTGATATTAACATAATCTGGTTGATTAATCAACCATAAAATAACTTCTGCAATGTATTCAACATCAATTAGTTTTCTATCAGGATGTTTCTTCATTACACTTGAAGTTGTTAAACTTCCAGGTGATACGCAAGTAGTTTTGATGTTTGAACCACCCATTGTCATGTATGTTAAATCTCTGTTATAATCTCTTAGTGCTTTCTTTTCTGTTGGATAACGCCATGTTCTACCTTTAACACCTGTATCGGCAGTAGAACCCATGTGTATCAAATATGCAGAATGTCCAGCATCTTTGCATTTGTTGTAAACTTGTTCAGCAATCATGATTTGATGAAATTTCCACAATGCAGAATTATTGATAAAGATATCGTACTTGTTTTCTACAAAATATTCAGCGAGTCGATGTTGTTCTTCTGCTTTTTCTAAAGCCCAACCATTGCTCCGACTGACAGTACTATAGCTAATATTATCCATATTATCAAAAAGATTGCATATCGCTTGGCAAAGCCCATAGTCTCTGTTTCCTGTTATTAAAATCTTTTTCATATCACAAGTTCTGGTATAATTCTACAAGTATCTTTTTATTGAAGCTACCGTTATCGTCAATAGAATTTAACTGAGATATAACAATTTCATCAATCGTTTCAAAATGTATCTCAGCACCAGTGTCTTCTTCGTGTTGTGCGTTCTTCATTGGTTGTAACGTAATGTCTCGCAAGTCATACGTTTCAATGAATGTATCTTTAATGAAGTTTGCTTCTTCATATGAGATATCAATGTCTAGTGAAATTCTTGCATTTGTTTTTGGCAATAAAATTTCACTTGGATTTTCAAGTAAGGAAGACAACGTGACATTTCGGTATTTAGGAGCATCAGGCCATGCAAAGAATTCCGGTTCTTTATCCCACTCTAAAAACATCCAACCTCGTTCATCGTCCCATGAATCTGAAAAGTTGTGTGGGAAAGCATTGCCTGTATATATCACGTTGCCTTTTATTTGTCGATGATGAAAGTGTCCTGAAAATACATAATCTTGATGTTCAAACATTTCACTTTTTAAACCACCATGATCCGGCATTTCAACCATCGCATTGAGTTTAAATGTCGGGAGTTCAAAGTGTCCAAACATATACTTTGATTTTATCTTCGGAATTTTTTTCCACTCATCACCAACTAACCAACTGACAAGGGTAACATCGCCTTCATTGAGTACACTGTCAATCAGAATAATGTTAGGTAATTCTTTTGCAAACTCTACGGAGTTTACATCACGTGTTTCACGATAAAACAAATCGTGATTACCTAGAATAAAGTAAACTTTATCAAAAGCGTTGTTGAGTTTTCTAAGACCGTCAAGTGAATACTTCATTGTTGAAATATTCAAACTAGCACGATTATGATGCCAGTCGCCACCAAAGATACAGGTTTCACAACCTTTTGCTTTAGCTTCTTCGATGAACCAGTCTATGAATGCATCACAATCTTCATTATGCCACTTTGCGTTGTTACGCATACCATAATGAATATCAGTGAACCAAGCCGCTTTGTTAAAAAGATTAGTCATTGTCCGCGTATATCTCTTTGATTGTCTCTGTAGGAATTTGGTCATCAGTAATTCTTGTTTTGATTACTTTCTGCCATCTTTCTTGAGATTTCATTTCATGTTCTAACTGTCTAGTCCAACTTGGCATCTGACCTGATTTCTCTAATAGGTCATCACGAATACCTTGATTTTTCTTTTCAGTGTTTAGAACACGTGTAAATGAATTATTCACTGCCGCGGTATAATATGCAAATGGATTGTCTGACTTTGCTTCATTAAATTGCAAACCAATTTGTGTAAGTTGCAATAGTGCTTGTCCACGCATTTCATCGATATATGTGTAACCACGCCAGTTACTTCTTTGAGAATAACGCTCTACTAATTTAATGTACATGTTGGCAAGTTTTGCTGTGATTTTACCAGCTTGTACATCAAACTCTTTGTTTTTGTTGTGATGTGAAATAGCCACTTCTCTGAATTTTCTACCATCTAATACATAATGTTTGTATGGAGGAAAGTTTACTTTGACCTTATGGTCAGCGATTGTCTTTGGATTGTTCTTTCTTCCGGGTTCATCAGGGATATGCTCATAAGTCATAACTCTGAATATCAAACTGTTTTTATCGATTGTATTTGGATCAACTAAAAAATCAGATTGTCTTTTCTTTTTGTCTTCGTTCTTTTCCCAGGCTTCTTTTTGCATTCTGTCTGCCCGGTTTTGTTGTGCTTGAGGAATAGCGTCACGAATTTCGCTTGTGTCCTCAACTATAATATCATATTGATGATATGCTTGTCTGTCTTCAAACCAAGTGTAATTACCCTTTGAGGTATGAATTTCCTTGAGCATATCTTTGTTGTTTAAATAATTTTGACCTCTACGTGCCATGGTTTTGCTCCTAATTAATACTTTATTATATACTATTTCGAATGCACTTGTCAAGCGAAATGTGAACTTTTTTAAACTACGAACTTTATATAACGATAAATACACAAAAGAAGGAGAATTAAATGGCATCTGATAACCTATACATTGAACAACAGCCGGTGTACATAACAGATCCTAGTGGAAGATTGATGAGTTCTGGACTCAAAACAGTTCAGTTTCCTTATACACCTACTATCAGTGTTATCACACAAACAGGTTATAGTTCATACGATTTGGCACATTCTAACTATCAACAACGTGCATTTGAAATGGCGTCAAATACAGAATTTAACATGGCGGCTCCTATCATTATTCGTAGTGAAGAAGAAGCAAGAACTGTGTTAATGATGGGTCAATATTTCAGAGGCGCATTGAAAATGAATTTCGGAAAACGTGAAACTAACCCAGGTCTCCCACCGCCAGTGCTACGTTTTTATGCACACGGTATTTACGAAAATGTTCCGATATTGATTCGTGACTTTACTTGGAACTTAGACCAAGATGTTGATTATATCACACTTGAAGGAACAGGCGAAAGAGTACCAGTACAACAAACATTTGTTTTATCGTTAACAACCACATATTCTCCAAAGAACGTAAGAGAAAATTTCACAATGAATGATTTCTTAAGTGGAAAATTAAAAAGTAAGGGGTATATTTAATGGCGTATGATCCAACATCTCCTTGGAAAAAGACAGGGTTAATAAAAAACAAAGTACTGGATATTATGAACAATGTATATCTAGAGTTTGATCCTTTAGATGAACTATACACTGTACCACAGAATTACGACATGAGACCAGACTTATGTAGCTACGAATTGTATGGCACTTCAAAATATTGGTGGATTTTTGCAAAGAGAAACCCTGACATTATAGAAGATCCTATTAGAGATTTTACTGTTGGAACTATAATTAGAATACCTAGCAAAGCATCAATAGATGATATGAAGTAAGTACAATGACAGTAAGAAGTGTAAGAAGCAATAACCCAGGAAACATAGAATCTAACTCAACTGCTTGGGTTGGGAAAACCGGCGATGACGGAAGATTCGTTACGTTTGCTACACCGGCACATGGTGTACGTGCAATGGGCAAGACCTTAGAAACTTATCAAAACAAGCACGGCTTAACTACAGTCAACGACATGATAAATCGTTGGGCTCCGCCCAATGAAAACAACACAACTAATTACGCTAACTTTGTTGCACAAAGAATGGGTGTAGACCCAAATCAATCAATCGACTTAAGTGAGAATCCTGAACTAGCAGAAAAAATGGTAACTGCTATGATAAGAATGGAAGGCGGACCAGAAGCAGAAGAATATTTTGCTGATAGTGTTGCTGATGGATTAGGCATGGCATATGGAACTATCAATGAAGCAGTGGTTGATGCAGAAGATAATGAAATAAAAGATGCATTGACAGAAGACGGATCATCACCAGTAGTAGACCCCAATGACAAATTAAATCCAGAAGATGAACGTGAAACGAAAACACAAATTTTAAATAAATCTACAAGTTTAGCCCAAGTTATAAAGTCGATGGAAAATCGTAACATGTTTTGGGATAATGAATTAGATGTTTATCAAAGTTACACATATAATTTAGAATTCTTTGTAGTAAATCAACAGGAAGCACAATCATATTTAAAGTATGAAAATCAACCTGAAATGTTACAAGATGTAGTCAACGATGCTTGGCCACATCCTGGAGTACAAAAAATAACTATTGCTCAAACTGGAGTAAGTACAGAATTAAACATTCATGACCTAACAATCGAAGGTCTTGGATATGGTGCCCAAAGCGTTAGTAGAATGGCAGGTACCGCAGTTAGATTATCATTTTCTATAACACAAGTAGGCGGCACATCTTTGCCTGACATGTTAAACAATGCAGTATTATTATGTGGTTACCCCAATATACAAAATGCAATGTTTTTTATGAAAATTAATTTTGTAGGTTATGATGATAACAACCAAGTGAAGAAGTTACCTGCAACAAAAGTTTTACCATTTAAAATAAGAACATTCAGAGACTTGGACTCAACTACAGATGCAAGAGGTACTAGTTTAAATATTGAAGGCGTCATTGCCAACGATGAAGTAGTCAACACGGCTACTATTGCACAAGTTCAAACTAATTTTAATTTCAATGTTAAAAATACTTTAGAAGAAACACTAGAAGACTTTTTTGTTAAACTCAACAAAAATATAGAAAAGAATGCAATCGTAGGTGATTCAGAATTTAGAAATGAATACAAGTTTGTTATGGACGATGACTTTAAACAAAAGTTTGGTCAAGCAGAAATGAAAGATCCTAACAATCCAAATATGTCTTCTGCAAGTAACGAAACAGAAAAGAAAGATGCAATCAAAGTCGGACAACATCAAGGTGTTGTGCAACCAGGAACAGCGATATATGATTGTATAAACAGCATTATAATAAATGCAAAACAAGTTAAAGAAGAACTAACTGCATCAAAAGATGAGATGACAGATATATTTTATATTAAACCTCACGGAGAACCTAAACCAAACGGCTTTAATATATTAACCGGAAAATCGTCATACATTATAACATATCACATATCTTTACACAGAAGTATGTTACCTCAAAATCAGATTAACAATGCACAGTTAGTATCTGAGACTGCTAAAGTGTTAAAAGAAATTTTCTTAACAGGAAGATGTGCAAAAAGATATTATTACCAATACACAGGACGTAACGACCAAATATTAGATTTTACTATTTCATTAAGAAACCAATTAATGAAAGCGTACTCTCATCCAAGCGATGCATACATGGCAAACAGTTTTCTAAAATCTATAAGCGATTATAGAAAATTTATTGACGAAAAAGCACAACAAAAATTAACAGAACTAGAAGCAGAAGCAGAAGTTCTTAATGCAGAATACAAAAAGAAAGAAGAAGTATCAGAAAAATTAATAGATGATTTTGAAAATATGCAAAAAGATATCATCAGTAAATTTAAAGCAAGAGTAAAAGATATTGGTATAGGTGATGTATATGGCGAAGATAGAGGTTATATACAGAGACTTATGCGTACAGGAGATGTCAATAGATTGCGTGATGCATTACAGCAAGGAGAAACTCCAGCTTATGAAATATTCAACGACTTATTTAAAGGTGAAACAAGAGAAAACTTTAACAAGTTAAACAATGCAGTAAGAGATGCCCAAATTGCAACTAACAATGCACTAACTGAACTTGAAGCAAACCAAAGAGAAGACGATGATGTAACAAGAGAAGCATTAGGACACATGCTATCTAAAAAAGTTTTAGAAAGTACATCTGCTATTGAACAATCTTGGGATAGCTTAGGTCTAACAGCCGAAGGAAGACAAGAAGACATACTATTAGTTGAAGAACTAGATAAAGAAATAGTTAAAAAATTAAGTATAGACCAATTTGATGCTTTAATGAAAACACTAGTTGAAAATCCTGTAAATTTTGACAGAGTAGTAAAACCTATATTAAAAGATCCTACAAAACTTGATATTATTAAAAACCCAAATCAAGAAGAAATACAATTAGCTAAAGAAAAATATTATGAAGGACGATATGCAAATCTAAGTATGATTAATGCAACAATGACTATCAAAGGAGATCCTTATTGGTTAGAAACATTTGTTCCAGTTGAAGTTGAAAAAGGTAACTTTGGAAAAGAAAATTCTAACGATAGTTTAAAAATGCATAGCACGACATTGAATGGTCATAATTATATTGTTATCGTTACAGATAAAGCAGAAGATGTATTTTTAGAAAATCCAGATGAAGTAGGAACAGGTTCAGGAAATAGTGACGGCATAAAAAAGACTAGACTTGAAACTATGGTATATCAAGTAAATGAGATTGTACATAGTTTTAGTGGTGGTCAATTTACTCAAACATTAACTTTAGTTAAACACCCTGCGGCATCCACATTCAAAGAAGTAAAACCAGAGTTTGGCGGTAATGAATTTCCAGACCTATGGGAAGACCAATGGTTGAAAAAATATACAAACATTAAACCTGAACTTGGTACAAACGATGGAACCGGAACAGGCAGTGATGGTACAGGCAAAGACGCTGAAGGACAAGCGGCAGAGGCAGGTAATATAGGAGTACCAGAAGGTGCTGGTAACGCCTTAGTAGACACAGACGGTGATGGCGAAGGTGATACAGTAGTAGTTCAAAATACTGATGCGGCTTACCTTGCGGCATCGGCGGCATACAAAAATGCAACTGGTCTTTTTATTGACAACAATGGTGTTGATGGTATACCAGAAGAAGCGGATGCAAAACAGTTAGCACTTGTAACTAGTCAACTTCAAGATTTATGTAACTTGGGCAACCAAGCGGCATGTTCGGACTTAGCATTGGGTAGACAACAAATAGCAACACACTTTGGTGAGGCCGATGAAGCAAGAAACACAATCAACGAATCAATAGATGACGGAACAACTGTTTCTCCTGCCACGATTGCAATGTTAGACAATACATATGAAGCATTAGGACAAGAAAAAATTTCTGATGGTGTTGTAGGAGTAGACCAAGATGAAATAGATGCTTGGACTGACCAAATAAATGAAAGCATGGATAGAAGTTATTTAGGTAACAACGATGCTGTGATAAATCCAAATCAGATAATGTCAGACCTAGAACCCGGTGGATTGTTTGGTAAAGCAGGATCTGATGCAATGCTTAACGGTGATGTAGAACTTTATGATGGTGCTATGTATGCCAGACAAAAAAGTGAAATCACTGGAGGACAAACAAGACAGTATTCTGTTGAGGCTCCTAAAAAGACCTTAACCGCACAAGAGTTTAACCAAGTAACGTCCCTACAAGAAGAAAATGAAGACATCATTAAAGGAAGAAGTTTGTGGGATTTAACTGATGAAGAATATGCAGAAGTAAAAGCAAATGAAAAAGCAATAAACACAATCACAGAAAACGCAACAACAGGTGTTAGAGGCGAAGTAAGAGATGAAGTCATTGATAAAGAAAAAAGAGATAATATATCAAAACTAAAACTAGAAGAACAAGCGTTAGAAGACGACTTAGATGGTTGGTATTTTACGAACAAAGGCAGACAAGATGATGAACAGAAACTTAATGATGTACGCCAAGAACTTCTTTTAGAACAAACCGAGTCAAGTCCTGTTATTATGACAGAAGTTAAAGAAATAGCAAACGCACCCGATGGTGATAATTTTAGAACTGTTAATCTACCGAAAACAACAGAAGATGAGCCAGTAATTATTCCTAAACCAGCTGAGTTACCTGATGTTTATATAGATAATAATGACGGAACTATTACAATTCCTCCTCCCGCACCAGAAACATACAATGTTACACCTGCAGGTGATACTGCTATTGATAATTTAAATGTACCAGATGATGTTAAAGATGAATACAAAGAAGTATTAGAAAGCAACAACGGTATAAAAGTTAAACAGTTTGTAGATAGTTTACCAGCAGACCAACAAACCGAAATTCTACAATTACAACAAACACAAGACCTTGTAGAATTACCTGGTTCTAAACCTGCAAATTTAAGTTATGAAGCAGATAGTGGTGTGAATATTAATAACATTACAGAAAATGATAGAAAACAACTAGCCGCCGCAAGAGGTATATATGATAATATCGCCAAACAAGCAGAAACTTTACCAACTAAAGATATAACGTACACCTTGGATATAGGCAATGGTGTCGAAACTTGGACAGAGACAGTTCCAGATTTATCTAAACTAGAACCAGTAAATTATATTGACGCTAACGGCAATGTACAAACATACACAGTTGATCCTAATAAAGTTAATTTAGACAATGGTTGGACAGGTGGAGCAATAAGTGGTATTAAAAGTGATATTGCAACTGAGTTTCCATCAATTACTTCAGGAAGTATCAGACAACCTAAGCAAATCGAAGCAGGTGACCCAGCACGTGTTAACATAGGCACGGACGCATTTGCTATCGAGGTAATTGAATTAGACGATACAGGAGGCGCACAATAATGTCTAGTGAGTTTTCAACTTTATCAGATTTTTCATGGGCCAAAGTTAATAAAGGTAGTACAATTAGTAATCAGATTGATAGTAGATACCCTGGTTCTAAAGAAATATGGGAGAGTGAATATCCAACTAGAACGGATATTTCTGATATAGATACAGTAAAAGAAATTGTTCCTATATTTGGTGATAGCTTTATGTTTTGTTCAGGTTTACCAAAACGATATGATATATCACATATATTAAGAACAGATATACCTGAAACTTTGTTTATTAATTTAGCCAAAGGTGGATCAGGAAACAACAGAATTATTACTAGACTTGAACAATGGACAAATGATAAAAATTCAGAAAAAACAAAAACAATTATAATTGGTTTTTCTTCAATGTATAGGTTTGATTATTATATGGATATAGGAAAACCAAATACCATAGGAGATAGAATTAGTATATATGATACTACCGAAATAAGAGGGTATGATATTATGCCGGGATTGCATCCAATGGAGTTAATTAACAGTGAAGATGAAACAACAAAAAAGAGAATACTAAGACCGTTAAAAAATGTTTGGAAAGACATATCAGAAAAACAAACTTCTTATGTTAATACAATGCTGAAACATTTAGAAACTAATATAAGAAGATTAGATTGGATAACAAGAAGTAAAAAATGGAACGTAATATATATTGAAAATGAATCATGGGGTGATAGTTTACACGATAACGATAAAGAAGTTATCAATAAATATCTACAAGAAATGGATATACCAGAAAGAAGATTTAAAGTTATTAAAATGTTTAACGGAAAAGGCAGTATAGTTGATAGACTTTCATGTGGTCATTATGGTAATAAAACATTAGACTTGCTAAAAAGTAAAATTATAGAGGAATACAATGGACTCGAATGATAGATTATTAAGTAAAGGTTTATTAGAAGCAAGAAAGCATTCAGAAAATCCTATACTTAAAAATATACAAAGTGGAATATACAAAGCCATAACAATTGGTGGCGAAAATGCTCCACCAGACCCAGAAGGCAGAGGACGTATTCCAGCATATATTCCAAAACTAAATGGTGATCCAAAAGAGCCTATGTATTTTCAATATGCATCTCCCTTTGGCGGAGCAAACGCTCAAGGTTCATATGGAATGTTTTCAGTCCCACCAGACGCTGGTGTAACGATATTAGTATTCTTTGCAGACAATGGTGAAATCACTGAAGGATATTGGTTTGCAGTAGCACAAGAAGTGCCATCTATAACAGGAGGTGCAAGTGGAACTGCTAAAGCAGACGGAACAGGTCAAGGTGAAGGTGCGTTTAAAGATGTACCTTCTGCTAAAGTTAGACCAATTACGATGCGTGATGCGATTTCTACACCAGAAGATGAACAAGACAATGCAAACAAAAATGCCAATACCGCTAGTCAAGGTATCTACTCTGATAGTTTAAGAGGACAAACAACGGCTAGTCCTCACAGAGATGCAAACTATGAAACTACACAACACTCAAAAGTTTATGGTTGGAGTACACCAGGTGGAAACTATATTTCTATGGACGATGGTTCTGTAGGTGATGATGGTGTAATTCATCCTAATCAAATTAGAATAGCATCAGGTTCTGGCGCACAAGTAATTGTTGATGGTACAAATGATTTTATATATGCAATCAATAGTTCAGGTTCTGGTTGGGTAGAGATAGGTGCTGACGGTGAAGTAATGGTGTATGCTGAAGGTTCGTTATCATTAAGAACAGAAAAAGATTTTAATTTACGTGCAGACAAAAACATAAACATAGAAGCAGGTGAAAAAATTAATGTAAGAAGTGGAGATAATTATAACGTCAATATCGGAAATCAACTTCATACAAAAACTGAAGGAAGTATGTTCTTTGAAAGTGGTGGATCAAAACATGTCAACGTGAATACAAGTATGTATGTAACAACAGGACAACATCTACATCTTAACGGTCCAATGGCTTCTATTGCATATGATATTCCATTAACTGCACAACCAGATATACAGAATTTAGAAAATACACAAATTGACGAAAGTATTATTCCTAAAATACCAACACATGAACCTTTCTTAAGAGGTACGGAAGCTAAGATGCCAGACTCTTCTGGATCATCACCAACACAAACTACTGATTCACAAAAAGCAGGTAATGAAATTTCTACAGACCCATCAAGTGCAGAAGGTCAAGTTGATGCAAACAATCAAGCACAAGATTCAAATGAAGATGTTCCTGGTTTACCGCCAGGAGAAGGTCTTGCAACTATTAGAGCAAGTAATGGTGTTGGTTGTCAAGTTGCCGAAATATTTCAGAAAAACTTTCAAGGTTTACTTAATGATTTGGAAGCAACAGGTTACGAAATTAGAACATTACATGGATATTGCAAACGAACAACAAGAGGTGGAAGTAAACCTAGTTTCCATGCAATGGGTGCCGCAATAGACATCAATGCATACGCACCAAATGGATATGCCCAAAACGCACCAAGTGGTTGGGATCCAAGTGGCAGTAGAGGCGGAAACTTTGGTTGTGACTTACCTCTAAACATAGGTGAGATTGCCGCAAGACATGGATTAGGTTGGGGCGGTAACTGGTCTAGACCTTGGGATCCAATGCACTTCTCAGCCGCAAGTGTTGAACGTGGTGCATATCAATTAAATCGTCAATACAAAGTAGCAGATAATTCAGATGTTACTGGTACAACAAGTGTGAGATTAGCATAATGATTTTTGATAAAAGAAAAGGTTCATTATTAAATTATATTCAACTTCCGTTGAATGTAATAACACCTTATGGAACATATTTAGGTACTGGATATAAAGAAACAGGTGAACCAAGTTATATCTTATCTCATGTTAGACTAACTACATTTCCTGTTGTTGATTTAGTATTTGGTGAAATGAGTAAAAATGCAATTATAGATACAGATAAACCAGTACTTGAAATGTCTGATGATAATAAGATTGGTTATGGTTATCAAGTTACAAATACAGAAATAAAGTATGGTTATGTTACAGTTGCATCACAAAGAATAGATATTTCATCTAGAAAAATTACAAAACAAATGGCAAACTTTATATTAGAAAAACAATTAAGAAATATTGGAAATGTTTTAGAAAGATTTGTTAAGAAAGAATTATCTCAACCACAATTTGATGCATTATGTTTTTACTTCTTTAAACAAGGAGTAGATAAAATTGAAAATCATCCTATCATTAGTTTAATTAATAATGAAAAGTGGTATGATAT
>Ga0066377_10000231_pt1 | contig 12621 bp, 12 predicted proteins | sample Knorr_S23_td_Sur_FD_70946 | JGI IMG/M metagenome (GOLD analysis project Ga0066377, IMG submission 70946) | Marine microbial communities from Southern Atlantic Ocean transect - Knorr_S23_td_SurfaceB_ad_5m_LV_B | ecosystem: Environmental > Aquatic > Marine > Oceanic | place: Southern Atlantic...
TTTTGTATGGGGTAACGAAAATTTTATTAGATTTAAATTCTATATTTTGACGAGAGATTTATGGAGAGGATATTGATAATCTTAACAACGATATTTTTTATTGGGTGTGAAGAAGACCCTACTATGTACACTTTAACTGTTTCATCTAATCCAACTGAGGGTGGAACGATTAATCCTACAAGTGGTGAATACGAAGAAGGAACTGAGGTTACAATTAGGGTAAACACTAATACTCATTACGAGTTTGAAAAATGGAGTGGTAGTTGGAGTGGTTCAGAAATTCCACTAACAATTACTATGGATAGTGATAAAAACTTAGTTGGAAACTTCAAATTGATGGATTCCGATGGTGATGGTGTAACTGATGACATTGACCAGTGTAACACAACACCAAGTGGACAAACTGTTGATTCTAATGGATGTTCTGATTCTCAGAAAGATACTGATGGTGATGGAGTGAGTGATGATGTAGATACTTGTCCAGATACTCCTGAAGGAGAAGAAGTAGATGAAAATGGATGTTCTGATTCCCAAAAAGATACTGATGGTGATGGAGTGAGTGATGATATGGACCAATGTGTTGACGAATATGGACTAGTTGAATTGAATGGATGTAATGATACTGATGGAGATGGAGTGACAGATGATAAAGATAATTGTGGTGATACAAGAAATGGTGTTCCTGTGGATGAAAATGGATGTATGTTAAATCCAATTTATCTTGATGAAAATGGAGTTACCATTAAATCCTACGATTGGGGTGAAGTTGGTGATACGGGTGAAATTAATGGGATTACATATACTATTGTAAGTGAAGAACATTTAAGATATTTAATTTATGAGAGGGTAGATATATCAAAAGTTTGTACTTCAAAAATTTATAAAATGGACTCTATGTTCCAAAATTATCCAATAACTAGTACGGATTATTATGTAGGTATACTAAGTTGGGACGTAAGTAATGTTACTAATATGAGAAGAATGTTTTATGGTTCTAATTTCAATGGAGACATCTCAAATTGGGATGTGAGTAATGTTACTAACATGTCAAGTATGTTTTTGAGTTCTAATTTCAATGGAGACATCTCAAATTGGGATGTAAGTAATGTAAGTGATATGTCATATATGTTTAGGAGTTCTCATTTCAATGGAGATTTATCAAATTGGGATGTTTCTAATGTTACTGATATGGTTTATATGTTTTTAGGTTCTCGGTTTGATGGAGATTTATCAAATTGGGATGTGAGAAGTGTTACTAATATGAGAAGAATGTTTTATGGTTCTATATTCAATGGAGATATTTCAAATTGGGATGTTTCTAATGTTACTGATATGACTGAGATGTTTCGTCAATCATATTTTAATGGAGATATTTCCAATTGGAATGTGAGTAGTGTTACTCTAATGTTGGAGATGTTTTATCAATCCCAGTTCAATAGAGATTTATCAAATTGGGACGTTATGAATGTAGTTAATTGTGACGATTTCTCTACCAACACCCCCCAATGGACATTACCCAAACCAAACTTTACGAATTGTAATCCCAATTAAAATCTGAATAACTAAAATAATGAAGGGTAAGTTCCAAAAGGTTCTTACCCTTTTTTATTTTAACACATACTTTCTAACCTTAACAATTGTTTTTGGAGATACTCCCAACCTACTACTGATATCACGAACTGATTTCCCTTTTTCTAACAGAGAGATAATCTTCTGAGTTCTCTCTTTCTTTAAGAAATCATTTCTACTTTCAGTAGTTCCAATCTTCCTTCCAAGTTTCCCTCCATTCATTACATACATCTTTCTTCCCATCTCAGTTCTTTCTAAGATGTTCTCTCTTTCCAATTCATACAGAGAACTCATTACTGATGTAATCAAGTTCCAAATAGGATTCTTCTTCCCATTAACCATAGATTGAAGATTACCCATACTCTTTACAACCACATTTACTCCATTCTCTTCAAAGAATTTAAGAGTAGTAAGTGTATCAATGGTATTTCTACCCAAACGAGAGAGTTCCTCCACAACAACCTCATTGACTTCACCATTCTGAACTAATTGGGTGAGTTCTCTTCCCTTTTCTCTTTCAGAGAATGGTATTTTACCACTCACACCCTTATCAAAGAGAGTTAAATCGTAATTATCCTTATCTAACTTGAATCTTTCCCCTACTTGTTGAATGGTGGAGGTTCTGTTGTATTTGATTTTTAACCCCATAGTGTTTCCTTTTTTGTTTCAATCTTAATATATAACAAAATAGTGATATATCCTAATAAATAAGGGGTAAATGTGTTGTAGGTTTTATTATAAATTAAAGGGAAGTGAAACAATCCCAAAAACACTCTCTTACAGAGTAAAAACAACGATTTTCAGTAGTAAATAACAGTAAAAATTCGTATATTATATTGGGAAAACGGATACCTACTTCCCACCCCCATACCTTTTAAGTAACTAAGAAGTTTTGAATTCTCAATTTTCGGTCTTCCCTCTTTTCATATAGAGGATGTGTTTGGAACCATAGTGTGAAGTAATGTGAAGAGAAAAGAAAATCAACCTAATATATATGAGTTATGTTACTTTTGTTTTATAATACTTAATTCAATGAAAAAAATCTTACTATTTTTTTGTTTGATATTCTTTATCTTTTGTAATACTGAAACAAAAGAAACAACAAAAATTGAAAACGATTTAATACTCCTAAAACTAAAAGGAAAGGTTAAAAAATATTCCTATGATGTTTTTGAAGTTGAATCTTACAAATTTGGAGAACCACAATTCGAACTTAATTACTCTGTTAACCTCGTTTTTAATTCTTTTGGTTTTGAAAAAAAATATAATTTTGTTTCACACTATAAAAATTCTACATCTATTTCAGAAGAATCAATTGAATACTCAGATTCACTAAATGGTATTCGTTCAAAAAGAACCTATAAAAGTGATTATTCTGATTTTGTTAATTTTTTTCAATACGATTCAATTTCAAAAAAACTAACTACAGTTAAAACAGTTGATTCAAGGAACAATACAACTAAAATCAGAACTTTTGAATACGAAAAGGGGATTGAGAGAACATCTTATTATGATGAATCTAATGAATTAGAGGAATTAAGTGTTAAAAAATTTGATGATAAGGGTAGAGTTTTAGAAGAGGTTGATTATGATAAGGATGGTTTTGAGTTAGATGAAATGTATACTTTCTACTTTAATGATGATTCCAAAAAAGATTCTGTAGTTGAAAGGTTTACTTCAGATAGAAAAATTTATAATATCACTACCACCCTATTTGATAATACGGATAGAATTATAAAAGAAACCACTTATGATGATGGTAAGTTAGATGATGTAGATGGATATTACATAGAATATGATGATTCTAATTACAACTCATCCTACAATTTATTTAAGTTTAAGAGAAATAGTGAGGTTGTTTTAGAAAAGTTTAGAGTAACTAAAAAATTAGATAATATGGGTAATGTATCTGAGGAGGTTAAACTAAATCTCAACAACAATAAGATAGTTGAAAAAACTGTTTATAGTTATGAATATTACTTAGATTAAAATTTTTAAAGTGTTAGGGTATCGGTTTTTATATAAACCTTAAATGGTAGAATAGAATTGTGAAGTAATTGGAACCTATGAGAGTTTAGATTTGATAAGGTTTTTAGAAATAGTTTCATCGTATTTTATGATATGAAGTTCAATCCCCAAACTTTCACACAATTCAACTTTTCGTTTATCCCTTTCTTTGGTTTTTTTCAAAGATTTCCTTCCTCCAAAGTGTTTAATTGGTTTGTAATGTTGTAATCCATTATATTCAAATCCTATTTTTTTATCCTTTACAAATACATCGATTTCCAAACCTTCTAATTCAGAACCTCGATAGTGATGAATAACTTCTGATTTTGGGAACATCTCTTTAACCAACTTATACAAGATGGTTTCATTAACCCACATCTCTCCAATTGGTTTGTATCCGAATTCTCCCCTCACAAGATTCTCAATAATCTTATCGTTCTTTCTTGATAATTTTCCACATTCTTTATCAATCTCGTAAGTTTTCTGAAAAATAGATTCAGAAAACACCCCATTTTCATCGTATTGTTTTTCAACGAGTTTATTTCTTTTCTCGTTTAATTGATTCAATCTATTTTGATTCTCTTCAAAAACTATTCGTTCTTCTTCATCGAGTTCCTTATTCCACACCTTTCTTTCGATATACCATCCAAATGTTTGTTTGAACTTACCCCCATACATTGGATTACAATAGATTATTGAGGGAGTTTTACCATTACACCGATGACAAATATTTGATTCAAAATCATATCCATTCAGAAATCTTCGGTAAAGATTCATGTAATAATTACCTAAACTACCTTTCTTAAAACCTTCATTCCAACTTCCCTCTCCATAATACTTATGGTGTTCCTTCTTATTGTATTCGATTTGATTCTTTATAGATTCCCTAAAACACTCACAAACTTTGAAGTTCCCTTTACCATCACCAAATTCTATAATCCAATTACTATACTCATATTTCACATAAGGAAGGGGTAATCCTTCTTCAAATTTTACTCCACTATTTTCTTTAATAAAATCTCCCATTGAACTAACCCTTAAAACTAATCCAAAACTTTCTTAACAGATTATTCTCAATAGAAAATTTCAATTCTGAATAATTCTTATCAATCATCCCATTACTTTCCATTTTAAGAAGAAGTTCTTTATTCCTCTCTTCAAGTTTAATGATTTCAGATTCATCAACTATTCGGTTGGATTTAGATGAATTGTATCCTCTTTTTACATAAACCAAATTCCACAAATCATCAGAAAACATAAAACTCCAAGGTATCATATGGTCGATTGAAACATCACCCTCAAATTCTTCACCACTAACAAAACACACCTTATCCGTTAAGGATATATACTTCTTAAACTTACCTAATGGTTTTCTTCTAATACCACCTCTATCAGTTATCTTAATTTTCTTTGAAATTCGTGGTGATGAATTATATGTTTCTAAAATCTGAACCCATCTGTAATTGATAACCTCAAAAAGAATATCAGAGTATTCTTTGAGTATTTGAGGGTTATTCACTCTTATTGTTCTTCCTTTTCTATCTAAATCATAGAGTTGGTATTCTTTATCACCAACATTGAGAAACCTATGTGATACATTTTCAGAAAGAATTCTGTTAAGGTATTTTAAATCAATATCTACCTTCTTTTCTACTCTTTCAAACTCTATTGGTTGAAATCCATATTGTGATTGATGTTCTTCAATTTTGGATTTTACATAAGAAACAAAAGTTGGTGGTTGAAGAGGATTAGAACCTTGTTGTAAATCAAAAAAGATAGTTTGATTCCAATAGTATTTAAACATTTTTAATGAGATTATATCGAAGGATATAAGTTTCTCTGAATCATTTTCAATACAACACTCCACAATAGATTTACTCCATCCCATTTTGTAAGTGTTACTCACACTACAATTTTTGATTACTTCAAACCAATTGGAAAGGGTTGGATTCATTTGTAATAACATCATACATCCAATATTCTGGTTATGTATAAAATACTAAACTAACTAAGAGATATTGATGGTTTAATTGTTTTTTGAAATATTTTATACTGAGGTGAGTATTTCATGAAGTTATGACTCTGATTCACATTTGAATGGCATTCAATACAAAGAGATTTTAAATATCTATCCTCATTTTGGTCTCTCCTTCCTTCATGATGAACGTGCAAATACTTCTTATATTTAGATAAGTCAATCTGACAGTTTTCACATTTGTAGTTTTTGGATTTTTTATAATTAGATGATATTTGAGGCCAATCATTTGGATACATGTCGATTTCTTTTCTCATATAATTGCTCCCAACCATAGATTTAACATAACTGTTTTTATGTTCTTTACAGAACTCTCTGGGAGTAAAATTTTGCAAAAACTCTTTTTTCATATTCCATGGTAATGACTTCAAATCTTTAATTGATGTTTCATTAATACAATTTTGACATACCTGAAGTCTTACGTTGTTTAATTCTTTATGTTTATTACCGTCGGTTATATTAACTTTAAATTTTGGTGTTTCCTCAAACAAATAATCTTTATACACATACCTGTCTCTTTTCTGTTTAAAAATTATATTGTGAACCGTTCTACAACACATTAAATGGTATCTATATTCAGATAAGTAATTTTCATTATTATAAGAATTTACATTTTCTATATTTCTAGATTGGTCTCGAATATAAAGAAGAACAGGATTTCCGTTTATTCTAAAAACACCATCTATATCCAAAAACTTTATGAAATCTTGAGAAGAAATGATTTCAGCCTCTCCTTTAAGTAAAATCTGTTTTTCAATACTTAAATTCTCCCATGAAATTTCACCAATCTTGTCGGAATATTTGGTGTTCATTTTCCTAAAAAGGTCTTTAAATATTTTACTTTCACTAAAATCAGGTAAACTTTTCATTTTGCTAATTCATAAATCTTTGACTCAGCTGTTAACTTTATTTTGAATTCGACTCTTCTTGACTTTTTGTTATCAACTTTTTTATTTACCATATATGGTCTATTATAAGATAAACCATGAGCTGACAATTTACTTCTAGCCCAATCCTTTGTGCTATTATTTTCTTTGAGTGTTTTTAGTAAAGAGTACTTTAAAACCTCTCTAGCTCTATTTTGAGAAAGTTCCATGTTTCCAAAATATTTTATATCATCAGAAGTTGAATTTTGATATTGAGAGTCAGTGTGTCCTTCAATGATTATCTCATCAATTTCACTTTTGAATTGGTCTTTCGAAAGTATTTCAATATAGCGAGGGAAAAAGGAATCTAAAATTTTCTTAAAATCTTTTTTTAAATAAAAACTATTAAAATCAAAAAGAATTTCAGGTGATATGAATTTTATTGATAAATCAAGAGAGTCAATTTCATATCCTGGCCAATTTTCATTTTGAAATTCTTTTTTTAACTCTGAGTATATGTTATTTTTTGTTTTGATATAATTATTTACACCACTCTTAATTTGAATCATAAACACAATCGAAATAATCAAAAAAACAGCCATTAAAACAGTCATTAAATCTGAAATTGGAAGCCATTGACTATCGTCTTCTTTATTATTAAATATTTTCATTTATCTCGCGTTGAGAGAATCTATTAACTTTTTTACGTTTTCAGTTATTGGGGTATAATCATCAGCAAACTTATTTGAAAGTGTTGCCATTGAATTTCCAAATTTTTCTAATGATTTCGTTAACTCTTCACCCAGTTGTTTATCGAATTCTTCAACTCTAGTTGAACTTGAATCAATCATTCCTTTTATTCTTTCATTAAAAGTATCTATTAACTCTTTGTGAGTTGATGATATTGACTCTATGTCCTTTTTTAGATTGTCAACTGACACAGTTAAATGTTCATTACTTAATGAGACTATTGATGTAACTTTCTCTTCAATTAGTGGAAGTGATGTACTAGCTTTTTGTCCAAGTTCAGCAAATGAGTTAACCTCAGTTGAAAAATCTTTAATTAAATCATATAGTTTTTGATTTGATTCTTTGATTGAATTATGATTGTTTGAAATGTTTTCTAGAGTTTTATCTAGAGAACCTGCTGAACTTCTGAACTCTTTATAATCCGTAACAAGGTTGTTAACCTGTTCTTTATATTCTTGATGCCAATCTAACATGACAGAAAGGGATTCATTGAATTTCTTAAAATTATCTCCTAGTTGTTCACTTATTTTTGAGTTAAAATCTCTAATTACTTCCTCCAAGGCTTCAATCAAACTTTTCGAATTATCCTCAACTATTTTTTCCGCAAAATTTTCAAAAGAATCACTTATCCTTTTAAATCCGTCAGTGTTTTCTGTCCTCAAGAGTTTAAATTGACTCACTAGAGAAGATTCAGAATCATCAGAAATCGATTTTGTTAAGGACTTTATCACCCTTAGGAGTTCTTCTCCAAGGTCATCACTATTTGTTTCTGTCTTTTCCTTAAACCTAATTATGATATTAAAAAACAATCCAAAAAGAGATGTTATAAACGCTGTTTGAAGACCAGAAATCAGACTTGGAACACTTTGGTCAAAATTTTCAGGACTAGTATCAAAAGAAATTAATGACATTGTAACCCCTAAAAATGTACCAAAAATACCAGTAATTAATACTAATGAAGCTCTTTTTTTGGAAGGTAAAGATTTCTTAGAAAAGAAATATATAATCAAACTACAACAAAAAATAATTACTATTAACCCACCGATACTTATATAGTATGATTCACTAAAAAATTCTAAATTCATTATACTAACAACTTTATATTCGTAAATGTACTTAAAACTATCAATGGTACATAATGGTTTTTAATGTCTTAAATAAAATGTTTTTAGATGATTTTTTAAGTATTATTCCAACTAAATCAATACCCATTCAAATCATACCCCACAAAACTCCTCCTCAGCTTATCACAAACTCTTCCAGTAGTTCCACTACCCATAAAAGGGTCTAACACTAATTCAAACTCTTTAGAGGTTTGAAGAATGGGCAGAGTGATTATTTCTTCTGGAAAAGGAGCGGGATGTTCTCCTTCAATATCTAATTTTTGATTTGCTACCGATGTTCTCACAATATCCTCATTCCAATAATCTCCCATATTCTTTCCTTTGATGTTGGGTAGGTAGGGTGAAATAGAATTAGAGTACTCCCCATTTACACTTCTGTGTCGTGGAGGAAGAGAGGGTTTAGTTTTATCTGAGAGTTTGGTGAGTGTTGGATAATAATCATACTCCATTGATTTTGTTAGATGAAAGATAAACTCATAGGAAGGAGTAAGATTAGATTTTGAGGAGGAAGGTTTGGGATTGGTTTTTGACCATATAATTGTGTTCCTCAATATCCATCCTTGTTCTTGAAGTTTAAGAATTACTCTATGAGGTACATTTTGAAGGTTTCCATTATAGAATGTATCCCCAAGATTTAAAAAGAAACTTCCTCTATCATTTAATACTCGTTTACAATCGATAAGATGTTGTGATAGGTTCACCACAAACTCCTCAGAAGTTTTCTCATTCCCTAATCCTTCTTCTTCTGAATACTTTCGTTTGTTCCAATAAGGAGGAGAAGTGAATATGGTTTGAACCTCACCATCTTTTAACTCATTCATATCATGGGATGATTTTTGATAAAATCTCCATGTGGAGGTTTTTTCTGAGTTAGATTTGGTGGAGGTTTTAGTTCTTTTACTGTCCCTCTCTTTAATTTCCCTTTGAATTTGAAGATAAGATTGATTTACAGTAAGAATTCCTTTATCTAAGAGTTCAATATGGTCAGGTTGATGTTTGTTTATATATACCAACTTTTGAAGTTGACCAGATGATATACCTATCTCTTTTGAAATTGTTTCTCTTGAAGAACCTTTGCCAAGTTTGGCAGAAGTTAAATCCGTTCTTCTCCCTTGTCCTTTTCTGTAATACCCATCAAGTATTAGGTATTCATTAATAAGTTCCTTAAAACTCTTTATTCTTTGTTTATTGAAGTGAATTAGTAATAATTCTTCTTCTTCATCTTCCTTAACATCTCTAACCTCAACCTCTACTTCCTTCCATCCCAATCGTTTGATAGATTCAAATCTTCTGTTTCCACTGATTACTTGATTACGAGAATCAATTATTAGAGGTTGTAACAATCCAACCTCAGAAATACTTTCCATCAGTTCCTCTATAGAGGATAGGGTATAGATTTCTTTGTTTTTAGGATGATGTTTAAGTGAGGATACTTTAACCTTCATAGGGTGAAGGTAGCGAAGATTATCGGATTGAGCAAATTAAAATTCATCTATCTAATACTTATAAGTAGAAGTGTGAAGTAAAGGAACACTCAATGAACAAATAAGAATTAGAAATATGGAAATAAACGAATACGAAATTGATGGTTTGATTCAAACACTAAGGGAAAGTGGAATCAAAGGAATAATGAAATATACCGATGTGTTGGTGTTGAACCATATGTGTGAAAGAGGTTGGATTCCTTCAAATAGAGATGGAATCATTAAAACCCTAAAGGAAAACACAGATATGGATTTTAAGGATATTACAAACCTCCTCCAACGATACAATGAATGGAAACAATACTTACCATCCTATTCATTGGGATTAAATCAAAAGTTGGATTCGGTAAATAAAAGTTACAACTCAATCGTTCCTTTCAGATGGATAGGTGAAGGAGGTGATAAGAAACTTATTGGATTTGTAAAGGATGAGAATGGAACTTCTGTTTTTGATGGGAGTGGTAATCACCTAATGAAAATATGTGGAGTAGATGAAAACTACTCCATCAATTGGGGTGAGTATGTTCAACTAACATCACCTCAACGAAGATATATAGTTGATGAGGTAAAGAACCTTAAAGGAAAGATTTGGTAATGGAAAATCCATTTGAAGAAAAAATAGAAGGTTTGGAGATTTACCGATGGATAACGGTAGATGATTGTTCTGAAAAGTTAGGAGTTAGTAGAAGAACTGTGTTCCAATATATAAAGAATGGATTCTTCAAATCCTCAAAGTGGAAGAACCGAAGAATCATTGATTCAGTTTCCGTTATTGGATTCCTCCTTCAGAAGAGAGTAATAGAACTCAACTCAGTTAAGAACAACGATATCAGAAAAGAAATAGAAGTAGAAAAGTTCTCAAAAATGGGAAACGAACTATTTAGATAAGAACCCCAATTACACCATCTCATATCAGTAACTTCAATAATTGGGGAGATACAATGAGGAAGGGGATACTATTCATTTACCTATAATGATATATACATCAACCCCTTCCGATTTGTATCTAATCATTTAACAATTTACCCAATTGGTTCCATGTTAAATCTCCATTCTTATACATTTGGAATAACTTATCCTTCTCATCCATTACATCTTCATTAGATTTCAGATTTGTATCAATATTTTGATGAAGTAGGTTGTTAAACTTAAATCTATCCTTCTCGGATGTTTCATAATAAACATCAAGTGTTTTGTAATTCTGTATACCACATATATTCATAATAGTTTTTCTATCGTAACCAACATCAACATAGGTTCTAATCATAGTTTTTCTACCAATGTGTGATGTGATAAGTTGATGTAATCTCTGAACCTCATCTGAACCACTAACTACTTGATTATTCCAATCGTATTTGGGTTTAAGAATTACTCTATTTAATCCAACTATTTTTCCAATCTCTTTAATGTGTTTATTGAATTTCTGATTTGATATAGGATTACCCTTTGATGTTCGTGGGAATAAATAATCATCTACGTTTTTTCCACTTGAATACTTTTTATATATCTCCCATGTTAAGGGTGTATTGGGAATCCTAACTATCACATTGGTTTTTTGAGGTGTTAAAACAAACTCACCCCTAACGAAAGAATCTCTTCGTTCGTTTTTACTTCTCTTATCTAATTCTTTGAAGTGGATAAGTTTTAGATTTACTCCATCAACAAACCTCAATCCCAACCCACATAACATCAATAGTAAATCTTTATAAACTTCATAGTTAGTGTATTTTTTTACTTTATTGTTTTTGAGTGAATCGTAAAAGAATTCAATCTTCTTTACATCCTTTGGATAGAATTTAGAAAACTTATTTCTTTCATACTCAAACCCTTTGAAGTCATGAAGAAGAACAATTTCTTCATCCTTAAAGAAAATAATATCCCTTTCTTTATCCTTATCTCTTTTTGGTTTAGAAACTACCATTTTAACCCTATGGTTTTCTTCTAACCACTTACTAAACATTACAAGAACTTTTATTCTCTTCTTTATTGTTGAGGGTTGTAATCCTCTCTTATCTGAGTAAATTATCAGTCCGTTGGTATATTCCTTATTTATATCAGATGGTAGGAGTTTGATAGAGTTTTTGATTTGGTATTCTTTTGTGAATCTGATTATATCATTTACACTTCCTATAACACTTCTTACATAGGATGGAGAGTTTCTCGTTTCAATTAAGTATTGAGGAGATTTTATCCAACTTAAATACTTCTCTAAATACATCTCAAAGAGAATCTCTTTATTGGAATCATCTAATTTCTGAACCAATCCTCTTCTCATGTATGATTTAACCAAATCAGTGGTGGGTATCATATCATTCTTTCTAATCTCAAAGATTACATCTTTCAGTTCTTTCCATTTTTGGAACAACAAGATGTTTTTGGTTTTGTGATTACTATCGGATGGTAAGATAGGTTCGTTGGTTCTTTTAGTTCTCCAATTTTCATCCCAATCTTTTATTTTAACTTCTACATTGGTGGTGAATGGAACTCGTTTCTTTCTATGGTAATAAACAACTTGAATTGTAAGGGAATCCTCTTGTGAGTACAACTCCTTCTTTTTAAGGTAATTAAGTTTATAGAAAATACTCATAGGTTGTTCTTATTTACACCCTATAAAGTTACAAAATGAACCGTTAAGTTGTTCTTTATATTGTTCTTTTTTGAATTAAGAACAATAAAAAACTCTCTAAGTAACTGATATTCAGTTTATTAGAGAGTTATTAAAGTGGTACCTCCAGGAATCGAACCAGGGACACAAGGATTTTCAGTCCTTTGCTCTACCAACTGAG
>Ga0066377_10000232_pt1 | contig 12615 bp, 17 predicted proteins | sample Knorr_S23_td_Sur_FD_70946 | JGI IMG/M metagenome (GOLD analysis project Ga0066377, IMG submission 70946) | Marine microbial communities from Southern Atlantic Ocean transect - Knorr_S23_td_SurfaceB_ad_5m_LV_B | ecosystem: Environmental > Aquatic > Marine > Oceanic | place: Southern Atlantic...
TTTGCAGCTTGAATTTGACTTATATCAGGATCAACAAAAAGAGATACCTTAACTCCACTTTCAATTAGATTTGGAAGAAAATCATTTAAATAATTCATTTGATTTTTTACATCTAGACCTCCCTCTGTCGTAAGTTCCTCCCTTCTCTCAGGTACAATACAACATGCAGAAGGTGATATTTTTAGACAAATTTCTCTCATTTCATTTGTTGCAGCCATCTCAAAATTCAGAGGTAGTAAATTTAATTTCCTTAAATCCTCAACATCCTTGTCTCTAATATGTCTTCTGTCTTCCCTGAGATGCACTGTAATACTGTCAACCTTAATTTTATGTAAAATCTTTGATACAGTAATTATATCTGGAAAATTCTCATTTCTTGCATTCCTTAATGTAGCTATATGATCAATATTAACTCCTAATTTTATTTTTTTTTGCATTTAATCTCTTTTCTAAAATATTTTTAGTTAAATAATAAGTAATTAACCAAACCAGTATTGCAACAGGAATGCTCCCAAAAAGTGTAGGAAGAAATAGCTCTTCAAAATTTTTAATTAGAAATTGAAGTTTCATTTCATAATTCTCCATTTTTTCAAAATAAAAAAAAACTCCAATTTTATAATCTAAATAAAAGAAAAAAGGGAAAGTCCATGGATTTCCTACTATTGTCCCTACAGTGGCTGCAATTAAATTACCTCTCATAATCCAGGTACCTAAATAACAAGTTATTAAATGTAATCCCAAGATAGGTGTTACTGAAACAGAGGCACCCCATGCTAAACCAATTGCCACTGATTCTGGAAAGTCCTTAATTCTTATTATTTTATAGGTTTGAAGCTTAAAAAATCTTAAAATTTTTTTCATAAAAAAATATATTTAAAGCCGCAAAACATTTTCAACAAACTCAGATGTTCTTAATGATACCAAAACCTTGTTAAAGTGATCTAGATCTTTAACATCAATCTCTACATCTATTTTAAAGAAATCATTATTTCTATCAGTAATCTTTAAATTCCTAATATTACTCATTGATCTTCCAATAATTGAGGATAATGATCCCAGGGATCCGATTTTATTTTTTATAATAACGTTAATCTTAGCAACAAAATTTTTTTTCTTATGCTTAAAATTCTCCCATCTTACACTTATTATTTTTGATTTGCTAATCTTAATCTTTTTCATTTCCTCGCAAGTATCTACGTGAATCATAAGACCTTTTCCTTCTAAAATATAAGCTGTAACTGAGTCACCAGGTATTGGATTACAACAATTAGCATAGTGAACACTCATACCCGGTGTCAAACCCTCAAGTAAAATAGATTTTTTTTCTTGTCTCTTTTGTTTTACCTCATTTAAAAGAATTATCTTATCATTAGATTTTACAATACTTTTTTCAGGAAATAGAGAAAAGATAATTTTTGAGGGTACTAGATCACCTTTACCTATTTTTAAAAATAGTTCATCACTATTTTTCAACTTAAAATTATCTACAATTATCTTAATTCTCTCTTCAGAAAATCTTACGTTTTGATTTTTAAATTGATTAACAATAATTTCTTTTCCAAGCTTTTTTAATTCCTCATCTTCTTTAATATGTAAATATCTTTTTATACATGCTCTAGCTTTACCAGTAATTGACAATTCCAGCCATTTTGGACTAATTACATTTTCGCTTCCAGTCAATATCTCTACTTGATCACCATTTTTCAATTTTGTGTAGAGCGGTTTAATTGAGTTGTTTATCTTTACACCAATACAATTTGATCCGATATCCGTATGAACTAAAAAAGCAAAGTCAAGAGGCATTGCCCCTTTTGGTAGAGAAAAAAGATCACCATCTGGAGTAAAAACGAACACCTGATGAGCATACATTTGTAATTTTGTGTGTTCTAAGAACTCTTCTGGTTCTTTTGATTGATCAAGAATATCTAAAATTTGTCGTATACCTTTGTATTGCTTACCTTCATTTTTATCCACTTTTTCTTTATAAATCCAATGTGCAGCAACACCAAGATCAGCTTGATCATTCATTTTCAAAGTTCTTATCTGTATTTCAATTCTTCTATTTATTGGTCCAATCAAAGTTGTATGAATAGATTGGTAACCATTGGGTTTGGGAGTTGATATAAAATCTTTAAACCTACCTGGTACATAGGAATACTCACGATGAAGTAAACCAAGAACATTATAACAGTCATCAACTTTATTTAATAAAATTGTAAAACCCATTATATCTGATAATTGGGAGAAATTTACCGACTTGACTTTCATTTTTTTCCAAATGGAATAGGGTTTTTTTTCTCGTCCAAATATTTTTGCATCAATTTTTTTCTTGTCTAATAATTCTTCAATTTTTTCTATTGTTTGTTGAAGAACATTTTCATCTTGCTGTCTTAAAAGCTGTAATCTTTGAAGTATTGATTCTCTTATCTCTGGCTCTATAACAGCAAAACTTAAATCATCTAGCTCACTTCTAACTTCTTGCATTCCTAATCTTTCAGCAAGTGGAGCATAAATCTCTAGTGTTTCGTAAGAGATTTTTTTTTTTTTTTCCTCATCCTTAATATATTCAATAGTTCTCATATTATGAAGTCTATCGGCAAGTTTTACCAAGAGAACTCTAATATCTTTTGATGTCGCCAAAAGAAGTTTTCTAAAATTCTCTGCCTGATTAAATTTTGCTGACCTTCCTTCAAATTTTGATAGCTTTGTAACACCGTCTACCAAATGTGATATTTCATTTCCAAAATTAATTTTTATATCTTTAAGATCTTTATTTGTATCCTCTACAACATCATGTAGTAATGCAGTTATAATAGTTTTGGAATCAAATTTATAGTCTGCTAAAATGCCGGCAACTTCAAGTGGATGAGAGAAATAAGGTGCACCCGAAGCCCTTTTTTGTGATCCATGCGCTTTCATTGAATATACATAGGCTTTGTTAAGAAGTTCTTCTTTAACAAAGGGGTCATAGGACTTTACCTTTTCAATTAATTCAACTTGTCTAAGCACAGTTAATATTATGACAAAGTATGAAAATTTTTAAATATTTTTTTTGTTGATCAGTTAGGTTTGATCTTCTACCGAAAGATTTTTTTCACCTTCCTCAGAAACCTCAACAGAGTTTTCATCTAGGTTTGGTTCAAAGTTATCATCATCTTTTTTTTTATCAATTAACTTTTGAATCTCATTTTGAGTTAAATATATTTTTTTTCTTTTCTTTTCTGCAGCATTTTCTTTCTCAAAATTATCAAAGGAAATGCTTGAAGCATTTTCATTTAAAGGTATTGCTTGATCATCATTTATATCAGTATCCTCAACAGGTTGATACTTTTGAGTTGATGTAACAACTCCATCCCAAATTTTCATTAAATCTAATTTCTTTTCTGCAATTTCTCTAAGGGCAATAACAGTATTTTTATCATTATCTATTTCAACATTTGCTTCATTTCCAGAAGATAAATCTCTTGCTCTTCTGCAAGCATAAATAACTAACTGAAATCTATTGGGAATTGATGTAACACAATCTTCTGTAGTAACCCTTGCCATATTGTTTAGGTTATATTAAAAATTTTTTGATTTGCAAGCTTTTTTAATAAATTAACCGCTTTATCTTTAAAAATTGGATGCTCCCATTTTAGGTTTATATCGCATAATGGTTTTATCACAAACATTCTTTTATGCATCCTAGGATGAGGCAAAGTAAGTGAATTATTTTTAAATATTAATTTGTTATAAGAAATTAAATCTAAGTCAATAGTTCTAGGCTCATTTTTTCTTTTTCTTATTCTTTTAAAATGATTTTCAATAGAAAAAAGTTTTTTTAGAACATCTAATGGATAAAGATTTGTTTTAATCTCTACAACTCCATTGACATACCAGGGTTGATTGGATTTTGGAATAGGTTCTGTTTTATAAAATTTAGAAACTTTGTTTACAAAAAAGTTTTTTCTGAGAAGAATCACACTTTTCAAACAATTTTTTAAAGGTGAACCATAAGTTTCTGTACATAGATTAGAACCGACTGCTATTAAAATCATTTCTTTAACAACCTCTCTTTTTGTCTTTTCCAGTCTTGATCTTTTTTATATTCTCTCTTATCAGATTTTTTTCTACCCTTTGTTATTCCTAGATCTATTTTTACAAATCCTTTCTTATTGAAATGTAAATTTAGTGGAATCATTGTAAGTTTATTAGTTCTTAAACTTTGAGAAATTTTTGATATCTCCTTTTTTGATAGAAGAAGCTTTTTTGGTCTTAGATTATCAGAACCTTCAAGCTTTTTATTATAATTTTTCACATCTATAAACATATTCATCATCCAAATTTCCCCTTTTTTTATTACAGCATAAGCATTATCTAAGACTACTTTTCCAAATCTTATAGATTTTACTTCATTTCCCTTTAACATTATCCCGGTTTCAATCTGACTATGTATTTCATAATCATACTTTGCCCGCCTATTTAAAATTTTCTTTTGATTTTGTTTTTCCTTAGACACTTACTCACTTTATAAGATTTAAGTCTACTAATGTTTTATCAATATTTTTTTCAGTTTCTTTTTCAACAGGTACCATGGGTTTTCTTAATATATTTTCACATTTTCCCATCCTACTTAAAGCATATTTAACAGGACTAGGACTTGTTTCTGAAAATAAAACATTGTTCAATGCATACATTTTAAAGTTAAGTGACATAGCTTCATTAATCTTTTGCGATTTCCATAAATTATAAATAGTGGCACTTAAACTAGGTACTACATTTGCTGTAACTGATATACATCCAACCCCCCCACTTATCAAAAAAGATAAAAATGTGGCATCCTCTCCTGATAGTTGCTGGAAACTATCTAAACAATTAGTTTTTACCTCAAGTGGTGTTGTTAGGTCCGCCGTTGCATCTTTGACTCCAACAATATTTTCAATTTGTGATAATTTTTTTATAGTTTCTATTTCAAGTTTTACAACAGATCTTCCAGGAATGTTGTATAGATAATTTGGAATTTTAGGGCATGATTGAGCAATAAGTCTAAAATGTTCATACAAACCTTTTTGAGTAGGTTTATTATAATATGGTGTTACTAACAAAACACCGTTAGCACCTGAATTGTAAGCATGGTTCACAAAGTCAATTGATTCTTTTGTTGAGTTTGAACCACATCCAGCCATTACAGGTACTCTTCCATTACTTTTATTAATTATAAATTCTGTAACTTTCTTGTGTTCTTCATGATTTAAAGTAGGTGATTCACCAGTGGTTCCACAAGAAACCAAGCCGTGAGAACCTTCAGAAATTAGGAATTCAATATGATTTTCTAAGCTATCAAAGTCTATTTCATCATTTTTACTAAAAGGAGTTATAACTGCAGGTATTGATCCTTCAAACATTGTTAAACCTTTATTTTTAATTTCTTATTTATAATATTGTTGCCTTATGAACATTTAGAAATATTATTATGGTTTATGATAACAAATTTATCCATAATCAAGTTTTTTTTTTTAATTGTTTTATTTAACTTTTCAAAAGTTACAGCTCTAACACCTCCAGTAGCAGAGGCTCGTCCTGAGATAAAAATAGAAAAATATCAAGATGTTTTTGCTCAAATTAAAAAACAGAATTGGGTAATGGCAATTACATTAGCTGATGACTCCAATAATAAAACACTATCCTCATATGTCAGATGGCTTGATATTACAAGACCAGGCAGTAATCATGATTTTAATTATTTAAGTAATTTCTATTTTAGGCATAAGCATTGGCCAAAAAAAAAAACAATTTTAGAAAAAATTGAGTCCTCAATTACTAAAGACACTGATATTCAAAGTGTTCTTAATTGGTTTAAAGATAATCCACCTACCACAGCTAAAGGAGCTATAGATTTTTTGGAATTTAGTTTAAAAAGTGGAAATCAAAAGAATAAAATAAAAAAAATAAAAGATATTTGGATAAATCAAAATTTAACTTACAAACAGCAAGTTTATTTTACCAAAAAGTATAGTAGATACTGGAACCAAGATGATAACTGGAAAAGGTTCAATCGATTAATTTATGAAGGGAAAAATGTTTCAGCACGTAGAACATTGAATAGAATTTCTGGTGACCTAAAAAAACTTGGAGAAGCTAGACTCGCATTAAGTAGAAGAAGTCCAAATGTATCATCGTTAATACAAAAAGTACCCCATAAATATCAAAATGAACCAGGTTTGATTTATGAAAGAATGAGATGGAGAAGAAAAGCTAAATTAGATACTGCTTCAGATTTATTGATTAATCCTCCTTCAAATATAGAAAATGTTCGAAACTGGTGGATTAATTCACGGATAGTAATAAGAAGATTGATAAATAAAAAAAAATATAAAAAAGCATATATTATACTTAAAAATCATAGTTTACCCTTAAATACCCAATCTGGCCGAGAGGCTGAATGGTTGGCTGGGTGGGTATCAATTTTTCATTTAAAGAATGCAGAACAAAGCATAAAACATTTTGAAAAAGTTTTTAATAATTCTGACGATGAAAATGTTAAAGCAAAAGCAGCCTTTTGGTTATCTAGAAGCTACAATAAGTTAAATGACAAAGTTAATGAAAAAGTTTGGCTTAATAAAGCTGCACAAAATAAATTTTCTTTCTACGGGCAAAATGCTTCTATTAAAATTAATACATTTAAAATAATCGAAGATTCTAATATTAAGACAGTCAGACCAATTGGTTATGATGATCTTTTCGGTGCTATTGATATAATAATAGAATCAAAAACAAATAATGAAAAAACTATTGTTTTTTTTAAAAAACTATTTGAATTATCTCAGAGTTACGAAAATAAAAATTATGTTTTAGAAAAAGCACATTCTCTTGACGAAAAATATATAATTACCGCATTATCCAGAAAGTTAAAAAAACCATCAGTAAGGTTTTCTTACCCTCTCATTGATAATTATATTCCGGCAAAATATAAGAATTCTCCTTCCACAGTTGCATTAATTCATGCAATATCGCATCAAGAAAGTAATTTCAGAGTTAAAGCCTACAGTTCTGCTGGAGCCAGAGGGCTTATGCAGCTAATGCCTTTTACTGCAAAAAAAGTTGCTAGAGACCTTAAAATAAAATATTACAAAGCCGCATTAACAACTAACCCTAAATATAACGTTATTCTTGGTACAACATATATAAATGAAATGTTGATAAAATTTGAGAATGCGCTACCACTTGCTTTAGCTGCTTATAATGCTGGTCCAAGTAGAGTAAAAATATGGTTAAAAAGATATGGTGATCCCAGAAAAAGAACAATAAGTTATATCGACTGGATTGAATCAATACCAATATCTGAAACACGATACTATGTAAAAAAAGTATTAGCAAATCTTAGAATTTATCAAAAAAAATACGACCTAGAACTATATGAGGCTGGTATTGGCAAAAAAATTGTAATGACATATTGACATAATGTCTTTTTGTCATTATATTAAATATAACATTGCCTATTATTAGGGATGTAATATTAATCTTGCTTATTAAAGGAGATAAAACATGCAAAATATAACTACATTTGATACAAATAAATTCTTACCGTATAGTGTGGGATTTGATTCTTTGTTCGAAAAATTATTTGATATGGATTTGGATACTTCAAACTCTTATCCACCATACAATATTAGTAAATTAGATGAAAATAACTATATTATTGAAATGGCTTTAGCAGGGTTCAATAAAGATAATATTGAAATCGAACTTGCTAATGGCGAATTAACCGTAAAATCAAAAAAGAAAGATAATCCTGAAAAGGGTGTTAACTTAATTCATCAAGGAATATCTTTAAGATCTTTTGTTAGAAAATTTACGTTATCAGATGAAATAATCGTAAAGAATGCAGAAATGAAAGATGGAATGCTTACTGTTAAATTAGAGAAATTCATTCCAGAAAACAAAAAGCCAAAATTAATTTCTATCAAATAAGATATTTCTTTAAGGAAGGGAGTTTTATACTCCCTTCTCCCAGTAATCAAAGCAATTATGAGTTGACAATTTTTCCTAAATACATATATTATTTGATAATAATTATTAATATCATTAAAAGGTATATTTATGACTGCAGGCTTAATAGGCTCTTCTATTGTTTGGTTCAGGGAAGGTTTTGAGATTTGGTTAATTTTGCAAATGACTTTTTTGCTAATTAGCAATAATAGACAGAAAATTGTTTTACTAACTTCATCATTTTTAGGGGTACTATCAGCCTTAATTCTTGGTGTTTTAGCCAAAGAATTTGTTGAAAAGGATTTTGCATTTATTGAGGGTATAACGGCAATAATAGCATCAGGCCTTCTCTTTTGGACTGCTTGGTATTGTCATGGAGCTCAAAAAAATTTAAAACTTATCCAAGAAAATCTAAAAAATGATGGATCAATTTTTGCCCTAGCTGCTGTAGTATTTCTAACAGTCTTAAGAGAAGGTGCAGAGATTGTTGTATTTTTAAGTGGTTTATATGTAGCCGGAAGTACGTTATTTGATTTAAGTGCTGGTGCAATTATAGGATTAGGGATACTAATGTTAGTTGCATTTTTTGCAACGCAAAAGTTAAAAAAAATTCCAGTATCAAAAATTTTTTCTTCCTCAAAATGGCTTTTTACAATTCTAGCAAGCTATTTCCTGTATTATGGAATTCATGAGTTAATTGAGTAATGAATGAAGAAAAACTAAATATTTCTCTTAGAAAGTTCTTAAAGAACGTAGGAATTACTTCACAAAGAAAAATTGAGGATAAGGTAAAAGAATCTATTGATTCTTCAAAAATTACATCATCCAAAAAAATTAAAATTTCCGCTCAACTAATATCTGTAGATCTTAACTTAGATGAAAAAATTGAGGGAGAAATTGAAGTTGAAATTTAAAATTGGAAGCAAAAGATTATCAACCAAGAACCAGTTTTGAGTTCTGCAAAAAAAAAGTTAAAACCTTTAAAGAGGATTTGTTCTGCCAACAAGATACTATGCATAAATCAATGGTTGATAATCCATTAGGATTTATTATCTTTTACGTATTAGCCATTTTATTTATTGGTTTTTTATTTCAGTTATCTCAAAAAGATTTTAAAAAAAAAGGAAAAAAAAAATAGACACTCCAAGCTTATTGTTTTTAATTTTATTTTGCCTTCATTCAATATTAGTTTTTTTTATCTTGAACATAGCAATAGCTTTTAAGGTAAAAAAAATTACCATTTTTATCTTAAAAAAATCAAAATTAAAATTTTATCTTTTTTATATTATTACCTTTTTAATATCTGCATCAATTTTTTTTAGAATTATTGGTACAAATGGTTTGCAAATAGTTAACTTTTTATTTTCTTTTATAATACTTTTTGAGTTATGTATAAAAATTGCCGAATCTGAAAGATTTATAAACTGGATAGGAGAAAGTTTAGAAAAATCTCTTAGATATCTAATAATGTTTGTAATTTCTCTTAATGCTACCTATTTTTTTACTAGAATAACTGAACAAATAATTAAAAGCCAAAATATATGAAAGAAAAAAAAATTAAAGTGTTTTTTGATGGAAGCTGTAAAGTATGTTCTAAGGAAATAGGTTTTTATAACAAATATGATAAAAAAAAAAAGTTCGAGTGGATTGACCTCAACAGCAAAACAAAGGATCTCAAAGTTCTTGGAATTGATAAAAAGTTCCTATTAAAATCTTTACACATTCAGATGGGTGATGGAAAAATTTTAAAGGGAGTAAATGCTTTTAGAATCATCTGGAGAGAGTATCGATACTTAAAATTTTTGAGTTACATTCTTGATTTTAAAATTATGAGAATAATTGCCAGACCTATTTATAACTTCTTAGTTAAAATAAAATGATAATTAACCTAATTTTTAACAACTAATCTTTTGACTATTTTTCCTTTAATTATATGCTCAGAAATTATTTCATCTACATCTTTTGAAGTTCTATAACTATACCAAATCCCTTCTGGGTATATGACCATGATTGGTCCAAGCTCACATCTGTCTAGGCATCCAGATTGGTTAACTCTAATTGACTTCAATCCTAATTCACTGATTTTTTTTTTCATATAGTTTCTTAGAATTAATGAATTCTTATTTTTACAGCACTCCCTTATTGCACTTTCTGGTCTTTCATTAACACAACAAAAAATATGATAATCGTACATAAAAATCACCTACTATTATTGAAATTGATTACTATCATGAAAAAAAATTGTTTATAATACTTTTTTCATTTTTTACAAATTTATTTTTAGTAAATTTAGCTTTAAACTCTCCCTTATCTATAATTAATATTTGATCGCCAAGCCTTTTTGCTTGCAAAAAATCATGAGTAATCATTATTATTTTCTTTTTTTTCTTATTTTTTTTTAAGTATAATTCAACCTTTTTTCTATAAACTTCATCTAAATTTGAGCAGGGTTCATCAAGAATTAAAACCTCTGGATCATCAATTATTGCTCTAATGAATGAAATATATTGAGCATTTCCTGCTGACAAACTTCTCGCAGATAAAAACCTTTTATCGAAAACATCAAATTCTTTTAACAAAAAATTTACTTTTTTCTTAACATGGAATTCATTATCACCTTTTACTCTTAAAGGAAAGGCAACATTATCAAAAACATTTCTTCTCAAAAAAACAACTTGTTGTGGAGCATATCCAATTGTATTTTTTCTATTAATTAAAATTTTTCCTTTATTAACTTTTAAAATTCCTTTAATAATTTTTGTTAAAATAGTTTTACCTGAACCATTAGCTCCCAAAACGACAGATATTCCCTCAGCAGAAAAATCTAGAGAAAAGTTTTTGAATATATGATTTTTATCAAGTTTTAAAAAAATATTTTTTAGTTCTATTTTTACTTTCTTAATCATAGGAATTTTTTATTGAAAAATTTTTAATAATTAAAGCTATTGAATTTAAAATTAATGCAATAATAATTAAGATTATACCTAATGACATTGCTAAAGATAAATTACCTCTAGATGTTTCAAGAGCAATGGTAGTTGTCATTACTCTTGTGTAATGAATAATGTTTCCACCCACAATTATTATTGCACCAACCTCTGATAACGCTCTACCAAGCCCCGATAAAATACATGTAACAAGTGAAAATCTTGCATCCCACAGTAGGGTTAAAATCTTTTTCTGTAACGTAGTATTAAACATTAAAAAAAAATCTTCATACTCTTTATTAATTATTTCTAAAGTTTCTATCGAAATAGATATAATAATAGGGAGAATAATTATTATTTGAGCAATAATCATTATTTGTGGGGTATACAATATTTCAAAAAAACCAAACGGACCACTTTTTGAAAATAAAATATATAGTATTAGACCAACAAAAACAGGAGGCAGGGCCATTAAAGAATTAAAAAAAAGCTTTAAAACTTTTTTTCCGTAAAAATTTTTTACAGCAACAAAAGCTGAAATTGGTAAAGCTATAATTGTAGAGAATAGCAAAGCATTCAAAGAAACTTTCAAAGATAAAAAAATTATTTCATATAAATTTTGATCGAAAGAAAAAATTAAATTTATTGATTGATATAAAATTTCCACAAATAATTAATAATTAATCGTGCTTAGCTAAAATAACTGATGCTGCAGGAAAAATACAAGTAACTATATTACCTTTTGTTAGTTCCATTTTTTTACAAATATCAACAGGTATTGCTGCATGGATAAAGCTACCAGTTGCCACACCATCAGCATCAGTTTGCTCTACAGCTACCTGTGAATAGCTTGATCCATGTATAACTGATGCAACTCTTCCTTGTTTTTGATTTTTTGCACTAATTTGCATAATAAATTCTCCTTTAAAATTATTAACTTATTTTTTTTTCCATAAATAAACAAGTACCACTGAAGAAATATTATGCCAAAGACTGAAAATTGCAGATGGTAGAGCAACCATTTTTCCAAAATGAACTATTGATAAAGTCATTCCCAGACCTGAGTTTTGCATACCAACCTCGATAGCAATTGTTTTTTTTTCTGCTTTTGAAAAATGCATTAATGATGTAACAAAATAACCTACGGAAAGACCAATAAGATTATGTAAAATTATTGTTACTAGAAGTAAGTAAGAAACATTTTGAATATTATCGAAGTTTAAAGAAAAAATAATACCAATAATTAAAGCTATTAAAAATTCAGAAATTTTTGGTAAATAAATATTTGTAAATGTTTTATTTTTTAAAATTGGATTCAAAAATATACCGAATAGAACCGGGAAAAAAACTATAAAAAAAGTTGATTTAATAAGTTTAGAAACCTCAACATTAATATTTTCATTTGCTAAAAATAATATTAAAAAAGGGGTAACAATAACTGAAACTATGGTTGATGTAAGTGTGCATAAAATTGATAATGCAACATCAGCCTTACATAAAAAAGCGATTAGATTTGATGCTGTGCCACCAGGACAACTTCCAAGAACAATTATGCCTAGAGATAACTCAGGTGGAATACTAAAAATCTTAATCAAAAAATATGCAGCTAGAGGCATAACAGTAAATTGAAGACAAACTGCTATCAAAATTAAATATGGTTTAAGCAAGACTTTTTTTACCTGATTAAAATTTAAAGTCATACCCATTCCAAACATTACTA
>Ga0066377_10000236_pt1 | contig 12496 bp, 11 predicted proteins | sample Knorr_S23_td_Sur_FD_70946 | JGI IMG/M metagenome (GOLD analysis project Ga0066377, IMG submission 70946) | Marine microbial communities from Southern Atlantic Ocean transect - Knorr_S23_td_SurfaceB_ad_5m_LV_B | ecosystem: Environmental > Aquatic > Marine > Oceanic | place: Southern Atlantic...
TTTTGTGAATAAGCCGGTGACCAACCCAATAATCAATCCGTAAAAAGAAAACATGATTAGTATAAAAGGGTATGAAACCCAAAAAAACTGTGATTGCATATTTACTTGTTGAGCGATTTGATCTTCTGTTAGTTGTGGTGCTTTTTCTCGCAACTGCTCAGAGGTGACAAGCTCTCCAAATTTTTCTATAAAATCGGGTTCAATGACACTCGAAAAAAAGATAATATACAATACGGTGATTATGGCGCCAACCAAACCAATTGCCGTGCCCATTTTAATGGATTGTCCAAGACTCAGTTTTCCATTGTTATCTTTTTTGAAGATAAGTACGGCCAACACAATTAGAATTGCCAATAATGCATAACTAAATATCTGAGGTAAACTTGATCCTGAATAGGTTTGCCCCATATAGTGTAGCATCAAACTAAAAACTACGGTAATGGCTCCGTAGATAAAGCCATATTTGTAGGCATAACTTCGAATTTGCGGTGTGTTTGTATTCATGGTTTTATTTTTTTTGAGTTGTATGTGGTAAAATTATGAAAAACCATTAAATTTGCAGGCAATTAAAAAGATACCCCTATGAAAACTGGTATTCATCCCGAGAATTACAGGCTTGTTGCCTTCAAGGATATGTCTAACGACGATGTCTTCATAACTAAGTCAACTGCCAATGCCAAGGAAACTATTGAAGTTGATGGTGTTGAGTACCCGTTAGTCAAACTGGAAATTTCTCGTACTTCACATCCTTACTATACTGGTAAAGCCAAGTTGGTGGATACAGCGGGTCGAATTGATAAATTCAAAAACAAATACGCCAAATTTAAAAAGTAATTTGGTCCATCCATAAACCAAACCTCTCATCATTTGAGAGGTTTTTTTATTTTTACCCTCAAGATATAGCGTATGCACATTCGTTTGTTTGACGGACCTGATCGAGATTTGCTGTTGCCATTCGTCTATTTAAGACCTGTAGCCGATCTATTTATGGGTATGATGACCTTTAAAGATCGATGGTCGCTATTGACAGGGGCTCATATAAGTGTTGAAACAGTGCCTTATCTTCAAGGTGAGGATGAAAAAGATGCCGATTTTTCAGTTTTGGCTTCTTGTTTGCCTGATTCGGTTTTTGTCAATGCAGTTTTGTCGCTTAAACCAAACGAGAAATTGATGCACCAAGGCCAGATGTTGGCCTTTCATGGTAGTTTTCATTCACAAGACCTTGCGCTTAAAAACTACAACCCGGTCGTATTGAGTGGTAGTGACTTTAAGTTAATTAAGTATTCATGGGACTTATTTACCCACAATGGTTTTGCCATAAAACAAGACTATGAGTCTCTAACCCGCGGTGCAATCACAGCTTTTGCGTCCGAAACAAATACTCTTTTGGGTGATCAAAATCTCTTCATAGGGACAGACGTGGATATGGAGGGTGTTTTTTTAAACACTACTTCTGGGCCTATTTATATTGATGATGGTGCTACCATTATGGAAGGAAGCATGCTCCGAGGTCCTCTTTATGTAGGCAAAAATACAGTAGTCAAAATGGGATCTAAGATTTATGGTAATACCTCTTTGGGGCCTGAAGTTAAAGTTGGTGGAGAGCTTAGCAATGTGGTCTTTTTTGGTTTTTCCAACAAAGGTCATGATGGATTTTTAGGTAATGCGGTTATTGGTAAGTGGTGCAATATTGGCGCTGCTACAGATGCCTCAAACCTGAAAAATGATTATGGCGATGTCAAAGCCTGGAGCTACGCAAAGAAAGGTTTTGTCGATACTGGTCTTCAGTTTTGTGGTTTGCTTATGGGCGACCACTCTCAATGTGCCATACATACGACTTTCAATACAGCCACTACGATTGGAATAGGATGCAATATATTCGGAAATGGATTTCCTAGAACCTTTATTCCTAGTTTTTCAAGAGGAGGTGCCCAAGGTTTTGTTGAAAACAAACTCGAAAAAGTATTGAAAACCGTTCAGTTGATGATGAGCCGACGCAATATGAATTTGGAGGCTGCATATCAAAATCAAATCCAAGAGGTTTTTCATCAAACGACTTCTCTTAGAAAATAACTAATCTTTATAAACTTTTCTCAGATCCAACATGTTGATGGGATTAATTGTCATTCCCTGAACCTCAGGTTGTACAAACCGCAAGGCTTCATCATAATACAAAATAATGAAGGGAGCCTCTTCTATCAGCATTTGATCTAAGTAGGTCATTTTTTCATTTCTGATTTTTTTGTCAGTTTCTTGAATGATGTTTGTATATACACGATCAAATTCTGTGTTAGAAAAATGGGTGTAGTTGGGTCCGTTAGGAGTAAAGTTAGCACTGTGGAAGGGGAGCAGGTAATTTTCAGGGTCCGGATAGTCTGCCACCCAACTTGCTCGGAACAACGTTGCCTTACCATTTGTTTTTGCCTGTCGAAGCGCAGCAGGTGGCATCACCTCTATATTTAATTTAACACCTACTTTTTCGTAAGCATGTTGAAGATAGGTGCAAAGGTCTACGTAGTTGGCATCGGTTGATAGCGTCAGTTCTGGAGGTTTGTTGTTGTGGTTTTTTTTGAATTCCTTGACAAGCTCCACGGCTTTTTCAGGATCGTATCTATACCCCGTTACATTCATTTCTGAGTTAAGCCCTTTAGGAACAAATCCTTGATCTGCAGGATAACCAATATTGTTCTTTAAAAACTGAATCATTTCTTCTCTGTCAATGGCATAATTAAGCGCTTGGCGCAGTGCTCTTGATTTGACTTCTGGAATTTCAGCGTCCATGTAGATGCCAACATACTCTGTGTTCAAAAAAGGAGAACGAAGGAGCTTATATTTGTTTTTATAGCGATCGTGTAGCTGACCCTTTTTATTGAGAAGCTCATCTTTGTACGACACATCCAGACTGTTTAACAGGTCCAACTTACCCTGTAAAAACAGTAAAAATTCACTTTGCTTGTCAGGAACAAAGCTTATGGATACGGCCTCTAAATAGGGGAGTGGATTGCCATTTTGGTCACTCTCAAAATAATTTGAATTTTTACGTAAAACCATCTTCAGGTTTGGCATCCATGCCTTTAAATAGAAGGGGCCAGTTCCTATAGGTTTTGTGCCCACAGGATACTGATGAGCGTGTTTTAATTCCTTAGGAAGTACACTTAAATATTTCATACTCAGTACTCCCAAAAACGGACTGAAAGGTTTTTTGAGTTTGATTACAAAAACACTGTCGTTGACAGCTTCGTAACTGGATACATGCTCTAGGGTCCATAAACCCGGTGAGGCCAGTTTGGGGTCTTGAAGTCTTTCAAAGCTGTACACAAAGTCCTGAGCAATTACCCTTCTTGTTTTTTGGTCTCCAAATAAAGCATTGGATTCATGAAAATAGACATCATTTCGAAGTGTAAATTTGTAAGTTCTCCCTTGATCCAGAATTTCCCAACTCGAAGCAATATCAGGTTGGATATTGAGTTGGTCATCTAAGCGAACCAAACCATTAAAAATTTGGTTCATGGCCCATATACTTCTTAAATCTCGAGCAAATGCAGGGTCTAATGTATGGATGTTTTCATGAGTATTGAATCTAAAAACATCCTGATCTGAGACAGTTTTATTAGAGTCACAACCAAGAATAAATCCTAAAAAACACAGCCCTAGACCAAGAGACACAAAACGAAATTTGAGCATGCTCATAAATGATGATATATTTGCCATGTAAAAATATAACTTAAAAAAAGAAGTTTTGTCGAACAAAACAGTAGCTTTTCAGACTTTGGGGTGTAAGCTTAACTTTGCAGAAACTTCCACTTTGGCTCGCAAATTTGAAGCAAGTGGCTATGATAGGGTTCCATTCGAAACCTCTTCTAATATTTATGTGATCAACACTTGTTCTGTCACTGAAAATGCAGACAAAAAATTTTCCCAAACAGTTCGACAGGCTTACAAAAGAAACCCAGAAGCTTTTATCATAGCTGTTGGTTGTTATGCGCAGTTGCAACCCGAGTCACTTGCTGCTGTCGATGGTGTTGATTTGGTTTTAGGGGCCACAGAAAAATTCAATGTAGTTTCATACCTCGAAGACCTTTCTAAAGATGCCCCTGCTCAGATACATGCATGCGATATAGATGAGGCAGATTTTTATGTAAGTAGTTATGCGATTGGGGAGCGCACACGAGCTTTCTTAAAAGTGCAAGACGGTTGTGATTATAAATGTACTTACTGCACTATTCCCATGGCAAGGGGTGTTTCTCGAAGCGACCGTTTGGAAAACATAATTTCTCAAGCGCGGGATATTGCTTCACAAGACATTCGAGAAATTGTTTTGACAGGAGTTAATATCGGTGATTATGGAAAGGGTGAATTTGGAAACAAAAAACACGAGCATACTTTTATAGAACTTGTTCGAGAACTCGATCTAGTAGATGGGATTGATCGACTTCGTATTTCGTCTATAGAACCCAATTTGCTAAATGAGGAAATTATCAGATTTGTGTCTTCTTCCAAGACTTTTGTGCCGCACTTTCACGTGCCTCTACAAAGCGGAAACAATGAAATTCTAGCTAAGATGCGTCGACGATACCAAAGAGAACTTTACACAGATCGTGTGCGTTTGATAAAAAGCGTCATGCCTGATGCTTGTATTGGAGTGGATGTTATTGTTGGCTTTCCTGGAGAAACCGAAGATCATTTCCTTGACACCTATCAATTTTTAAATGACTTGGACATATCATACTTGCATGTGTTTTCATATTCTGAACGACCTAACACTCCTGCTGCTCTAATGTCAGGGGAGGTTGATTCAAAAACCCGTCACAAACGCAGTAAATTACTACGTGGGTTGTCTGCTAAAAAACGCCATGCTTTTTATCAAAGTCAATTAGGTAAGACGAAGACCGTACTTTTTGAATCAGAAAACAAATCGGGTTATATCCAAGGTTTTACAGAGAACTATGTAAAAGTACGTATGCCATGGAATCCAGTGTATCAAAATAAGTTGATAGAGGTAATTCTAGAAAACATTGATGATGAAGGGGTTGTGAGGGCACAGCCTTTGGCCTTGGCAACCTAGATACGAACTCCCACAGGTAACATGCTGCGGTAGCGCTTATTTTTTCGTATAAAGCTAACAATGTCGGGACTTGTAGGCATCATACTCACGTTGCGATCTTTGATTATGGAAAGGACTTCTTTGATGAATTCTTCCTTAAAACCATTATCTCCGTGATTATCTGGCATTACCAATTTGGTCAAAAAGATTTTGCGTTCTTGTTGGGCATATTCAATCTTAGCTAAACCAGATTCGGTTTCGGTTTCAAATTGTCGCAAAAAGGAATTGTCGGTGACTTCCATGGAGATTAACCAATTTTTTTGCAAATTTAATGAAAATTTGATTAAGTCTTTTAAATCCCAATGAACCCTCCAGACCCTATCCATGTTTATTGTATGCCAGGAATGGCAGCAAACCCAAAAATTTTTGATTTTATTCGCTTGCCAGAACCCTTTGTCCTTCACAAACTCAGCTGGATACCTCCTCAGCCCAAGGAATCTTTAGAAGATTATGTATCTCGTTTAAGTGAAGAAATCAAGCACCCGAATCCTGTATTATTAGGAGTTTCATTTGGTGGGCTAGTTGTCCAAGAACTGGCTCGTATAATACAATGTAGAAAAGTAATTATCATCTCAAGTGTAAAATCCTATCATGAATTCCCTTTGCATATGCGCCTGGCCGGTAAAACAAAAGCATATCGTCTTTTTCCAACCCAGTGGGTAGATAATGTAGAAGATTTGATAGGATTTGTGTTTGGCCCATCTGTAAAAAAACAGATGAGTCTTCATAAAAAATATTTGTCTGTGCGCAGCGAATCTTATCTAAATTGGGCCTTAGAAGCTTTTTTTCAATGGAATAGAGAAGAAGCTGACCCAAATGTGTTGCATATACATGGAAATTTTGATGTTGTGCTTCCAGTTTTTAACATCAAAAATTATATCTCGGTTCCAAAAGGCACCCATGTGATGATATTGAATCGTGCCTCATGGTTTAATCAACACTTACCCAAACTTATTTTGGATAATTGATCCCTTCGTTTTACTTTAGATTCAAATTGCCCAATCATGCATAAAAAACCATTATTTATTTTTTTAACAGCTTTTTTGGTGGTTGTCATCGTTGCAACAAGTACTCCAAAATCAAATATGCCAGTCCCTGTAAAAGTGCCTACTGTTCCAACCCAGCTTGATTTTGCAGGTGAAAAAGTTCCTTTATTTAATGCCGATGTATACGAGCGGATGGATCGTGAGTTGCTGGTCAATACCTTCTGGCACTCCAACAGTATTCTAATGCTCAAAAGAGCTGAGAAGTATTTTCCTATTATAGAGCCCATATTGGCGACTTATAACGTACCTGACGATTTTAAATATTTAGCAGTTATAGAAAGTGGATTGATGAACGTTACCTCCCCCGCAGGAGCTAAAGGGTTTTGGCAATTGATGCGAGCTACAGCGCGTGAATACGGATTAGAGGTTAACTCAAATGTTGATGAGCGTCTACACCTGGAGCTCTCTACCAAAGTTGCCTGCACTTATCTGAACCGTGCATATGAAAAATTTGGAAGTTGGACACTCGCAGCAGCAGCATATAATGCGGGTAGAAGCAGGGTATCTCGATATCTGGATTATCAACAAGTAGATAATTATTATGATTTGTTGTTTGGAGAAGAAACAGGAAGATATGTCTTTAGAATATTGGCGGCAAAACTTCTTTTTGAAAACCCAGAAGTGTACGGTTTTGATCTTTCAACTCAACAAAAATATACACCAAACACAATTCGCCTTGTAGATGTGGATACAGCTATTGTTTCTCTAGCGAATTTTGCCTCGGATTTCGGTATGAATTACAAGGAGTTGAAATTGTTTAACCCATGGCTTTTAGAGCCTCATTTAAACAACAAGTCAAGAAAGCCCTATAAGATAGCCGTTAAAAACGACTAAAACTTTTTCATTTGCTGTTGCATCAGCTTGATTTGATCGGTCATCAAACCTTGTTTATCAAGTTTTTTAGCCTCGTTAATCAGAGTAGTTGCTTCTCTCTTTCGTCTTTTTTGCATAACAATCCCCGCCAAGCTTAATTTTGCCATGGCTAAGTCATGTTTCATGCTCAAACCAAGAGAGATTGCTTTTCTGAAATATTTCTCTGCCTGAGTAAGGTTCGATTGTGAAGTAATAACTCCTTTCAAAAAATGATAATACCCAACTTGTTTACGTGTCAGGGCTGACTCTGGATTTTTGATTCGATTCAACCATTTTTCAGTTCCTGAAAAATCTTGTTTACGCAACCTTAAGAAGGCCAAAAGTATGATCTCATTCTTAAAATAAAGAAAAACAAAAATTCCAGACAAGAGGATTAATGAGATGCCGTTGCCTATCGCTTCCTCTGTAAATTGATAAACTGCATAAGCCAAAGCGGCTACAGCAAGTACAATTTTTATAAACTTTGGGTACATAAAATTTATTTTATGCCCCAAAAGTAATTAATCCTACGGAAACCCCCTTGATTTAGGTTTATAATATTGTATATTTGCACCCGTTTACAAACAAGTTACATACAGACGTTATGAAAAGAACATTTCAACCCTCTAAACGAAAGCGCCGAAACAAACACGGTTTCAGAGAGCGCATGGCCTCTGTCAATGGCCGAAAGGTACTCGCTTCACGCCGCGCCAAAGGCCGAAAAAAATTGTCTGTATCTTCAGAACCTAGACACAAAAAGTAAGTGAATAAAAGTTGGATAAACAAAGGTGTTTCTGTTTTCAGTAACACCTTTTTTTTATATATATTTCGCATTAAAATTTTATAAATCCAGAAGAACACATGCCGAAGCGTACCGATCTCAAAAGTATCTTAATTATAGGCTCAGGACCCATCATTATTGGACAGGCCTGTGAGTTTGATTATTCAGGTTCTCAAGCCTTACGATCCCTAAAGGAAGATGGTGTTGAAACCATTTTGATCAACTCCAACCCAGCAACCATCATGACTGATCCTTCTATGGCAGATCATGTGTATTTGTTGCCATTGACTACAAAATCCATCATAAAAATTCTTAAAGAACATCCGCAAATCGATGCAGTCTTACCCACTATGGGCGGACAAACAGCCTTGAACTTGTGTATAGAAGCTGATGAAAAAGGGATTTGGAAAGATTTTGATGTAAAACTTATCGGGGTAAACATCAATGCCATAAATATCACAGAAGATCGCGAAAAGTTCCGTGAGCTTATGGTAAAGATTGACGTTCCGATGGCACCGCAGGCAACGGCAACTTCTTTTTTAAAGGGTAAAGAAATCGCTCAGCAGTTTGGTTTTCCATTATGTATCAGAGCTTCTTATACACTTGGAGGTGCTGGAGCTGCTATCGTATACGATGAACGAGATTTCGATGAACTTTTGCGTCGTGGTTTGGAAATTTCCCCCATCCACGAAGTGATGATCGATAAGGCCATGATGGGTTGGAAAGAATACGAATTGGAGTTATTGCGCGACAATAACGACAACGTGGTAATTATTTGTTCCATCGAAAATATGGATCCGATGGGGATTCATACAGGTGATTCGATTACGGTGGCTCCGGCAATGACACTTTCCGACACAACATATCAAAAGATGCGTGATATGGCCATCAAAATGATGCGCAGTATTGGTGATTTTGCAGGTGGGTGTAATGTTCAATTTGCCGTAAGTCCGGACGAAAAGGAAGATATTATTGCCATTGAGATCAATCCGAGAGTATCACGCTCTTCAGCTTTGGCAAGTAAGGCAACTGGCTACCCTATTGCAAAAGTAGCTTCAAAACTGGCTATTGGCTATACACTGGATGAGTTGGACAATCAGATTACAAAATCTACCTCGGCATTGTTTGAGCCTACTCTTGATTATGTGATTGTAAAAATTCCACGTTGGAACTTCGATAAGTTTGAAGGTTCCGACAGAACTCTAGGCTTACAGATGAAAGCTGTTGGTGAAGTGATGGGAATTGGTCGTTCTTTCCAGGAAGCCCTTCACAAAGCGACACAATCCCTCGAAATCAAACGAAATGGCTTGGGGGCCGACGGAAAAGGCTACACCGACTACGAAACAGTTATCAGCAAGCTTACACATGCTTCATGGGATCGTGTGTTTGTGATATACGATGCCATTCAAATGGGTATTTCTCTCAAACGTATTCACGAGATTACCAAGATTGACATGTGGTATCTCAAACAATACGAAGAGCTTTATCAGTTAGAGGTTGAAATAACTACAAAAAACATAGATGATGTTTCTAAGCCCCTACTTCTAGAGGCCAAGCAAAAAGGTTTTGCAGACCGTCAAATTGCTCATATGTTGGGTTGTTTGGAAAGCGAGGTATATAACAAAAGAAATGAGCTCGGAATTAAAAGAGTCTATAAACTTGTTGATACTTGTGCTGCAGAATTCCAAGCTCAGACTCCTTACTATTATTCAACTTTTGAAGAAGAAGTACAACTACCAGATGGCACGGTTACGATTGCAAATGAGAGTACCGTTTCTGATAGGAAAAAAATAGTGGTCCTAGGGTCAGGTCCCAACCGGATTGGGCAAGGGATCGAATTTGACTATTGCTGCGTGCATGGTGTTTTGGCAGCTGCAGAATGTGATTACGAAACCGTTATGATCAATTGCAATCCCGAAACAGTTTCAACAGATTTCGACACTGCCGACAAGCTGTACTTCGAGCCTGTGTTTTGGGAACACATTTACGATATCATTCAGCATGAAAAACCTGAAGGAGTGATCGTTCAGTTAGGAGGCCAAACAGCCTTAAAGTTGGCTGAAAAATTAGATCGTTACGGTGTTAAAATCATGGGTACTTCCTACCAGTCGTTAGATTTGGCGGAGGATAGAGGTAGTTTTTCTACTCTCTTAAAAGATAACAACATACCTTACCCTGAATTTGGTGTTGCTGAAACTGCTGAACAGGCATTGGACTTGGCCGACAAGTTGAATTTCCCCATACTCGTTAGGCCTTCCTATGTGTTGGGTGGTCAAGGCATGAAGATTGTCATCAACAAAGAAGAACTTGAGGCACACGTGGTGGATTTACTACAAAAAATACCCAACAACAAGTTGCTGTTAGACCACTACTTAGATGGCGCTATTGAGGCCGAGGCAGATGCAATTTGTGACGGAGAAAAAGTTGAGATTATCGGCATTATGGAGCATATTGAGCCCTGTGGAATTCATTCTGGAGACTCGAATGCGACTTTACCTCCTTTTAATCTGGGAGATTTTGTACTTCAACAAATTAAAGACCATACCGAAAAGATTGCATTGGCACTCAACACTGTGGGTTTAATCAACGTGCAGTTTGCTATCAAAGATGACATAGTGTACATTATTGAAGCCAACCCTAGAGCTTCTAGAACCGTACCATTTATTGCTAAAGCCAAACAACAGCCATTTGTGAATTATGCAACGAAGGTCATGCTAGGAGAAAATAAGATTGATGATTTTGATTATACTTCTCATTTAAAAGGCTTTGCGATCAAACAACCGGTGTTTTCGTTCAATAAATTTCCGAATGTAAACAAAGCATTGGGTCCTGAAATGAAAAGTACGGGTGAGAGCATCTTGTTTATTGACAATTTAAAGGATGACGAGTTTTATGATCTCTATGCGCGCCGAAAAATGTATTTGAGCAAATAGATTGCGCGAATTCACGTATCTTTAAGCAAACATTTTTAGCATGGAGTGGATTCCAGTTGCCATTGTTTTGGTAGCACTTGCCGCATTTTTTATTATCAATCAAAAAAATCAGTCCAAAGGAGTTTCGAATGAATTTTTGATCCAGCTCAACGCACAGCTTCGGGATGAAATACAAGCCATTCGGCGAGAGGCAGATTCCAACGCCAAAGAAACCCGTGTGGAGCTAGAGTCTAAACTCACTAACATTACGAAAGGCATTAGCGACTACCAACGTTCTTCCAACCAATCCATTACTCAACAATTTGCGGAATCTAAAAAAGCCATCACGGACGTAACCAAGGCACTTTCCGAAATCAAAGGCACTAACGAGCAAGTGCTTAGTTTTGCTAATCAAATGAAAACCTTGGAGAAGATTTTAGGCAACTCCAAACAGCGTGGCATTTTGGGGGAAATTCAATTGGAAAACCTGTTGGCAAATGTGCTACCGCCCGAATTGTTTCAAATGCAATACACTTTTACCAACGGCGAAGCAGTAGACGCTATTGTAAAAGTGGGCGATTTTATCATTCCGATTGATGCTAAATTTTCGTTGGATAATTACAACAAAATGGTGGAAAGCAACGATGCGGAAGCCATTAAGACCTTGGAGCAATCCTTTAAAGGCGATATCAAAAAACGTATAGATGAAACCGCAAAATACATTCGCCCAAACGAAGACACCACAGATTATGCCTATATGTTTATTCCGGCTGACGGACTCTACCAAGACTTGCTTAACAGTAGGGTAGGAACGCTGCAAATTAACTCCCGCGATTTGGTATCCTATGCCTATGAAAAAAAGGTAATGATTGTGTCGCCCATGAGTTTGTTTCCGATGTTGCAAATTACGGTGAAGGCATTGCATAACCTTAAAATTGAAAACTCCATACAGGATATTTTAAAGAATGTAGATAAGCTCTCGGCGCACCTTAACGCCTTTGAAGATGTGCACGGCCGACTGGGAAAATCGATTGGTACGGTAGTTAACCACTATAACAGCTCTGCAAAAGAGTTTAAAAAGATTGATAAAGATATCATACGCCTTTCTGGCGAAGGAAATGCCCTTGACTACCAACCTGATTTGTTGGAACGCCCCGCGAGTGAGGAGTAGCAACTCCCGCTGGTACGAGTTTATACTCTATCAAACCAAAAAAAAAGGGTTTACACCAACTTCGTTATCACGGACCGTTTTTTAAAAAATGAACGATAAATCTTCGATATTTTTCACGTAATTTTTTATCAAAAATTAGTATAAGAACTAGGTGGGTTGACAAAAAAAAGTACAACCTCTCTTGATTTTTATCCTCAATCCCAAAATCAATTTCTAAAATATCTAAAGCAAAGTGAATGGCTAGATTGGCCATGCTAATTAGTGAATGTAATTTAAACACTTTTCTTTTTTCTCTAATTTTCTTTCTATGTTCCTTTAGGTACATAATTAAATTTTTAATTATTAAAAACTTATTTTCTTTATTGTACTGTTGTTCTTAACGACATTCTTCTAAAATCACACGACGAACACAACGATTATAGTCGTCAATAGCTTTTGCTGACCGATATATCGCTCTGCCAACTGCATAGGCAGATAATCCTCCACTGACTGCAACAGCAAGCCAGTTGTAAGTGAGAACACCAACACCAGCGCTAACTGCCGCTCCTATAATTGCACCATCATACTGCCCATGTATGTGCTGCATTGTTCTTTCAAATTTCCTTTGACATTCATCATACTCTTCATCAT
>Ga0066377_10000237_pt1 | contig 12483 bp, 17 predicted proteins | sample Knorr_S23_td_Sur_FD_70946 | JGI IMG/M metagenome (GOLD analysis project Ga0066377, IMG submission 70946) | Marine microbial communities from Southern Atlantic Ocean transect - Knorr_S23_td_SurfaceB_ad_5m_LV_B | ecosystem: Environmental > Aquatic > Marine > Oceanic | place: Southern Atlantic...
CAATTAGGACGCGGCTTCACTTCTTTCAACGTGAAACAACTTAGTATAGATAGACCAAGACCCTTCTACTTTTATAAATGACAGCGTATCGATGAACATCATACCCAAATACTCATCCCTTACCTTGGCAACAGCAGTGTCACCCGTTATGTCGATCGACAACACTTCGGCATGCAATTGTTGATTGCTCTCGTGAGGCGATGGCTGCAGGCTTGCCACAAGATCAGCGAACTCTTCTCGTGTCATTTCATGTAACCCATCCTCCAGATAACCCGTGACCTTCCCGGAAGGATGAAAGGCTACACATACTTTTTCTCTGCTTGACTCGCTCATGCTGTCAAAATAAGTTTGGATCACAGTTCTTACGGCTTGCTCTTCTTCCACATTTGGCTCCCATAAATCTTTGAGATTGTTTTAGTAGGTGGATTGATGATAGTGCATTCAAATTCTTTGCCTTGCAATCAATAAGGCGTCTTAAAAGCACTAATGACAATCAAAAATCAAAAATTAAGCTTGCTGAAATGCCCGGTCAATCCCTATACCACTAACTCAGTATGTCGATCTTGGGCATGCTCATTTAGCAACCTTGCTAAGTGGATGTGCGGCCTCTAATTCCTGATCTAAACCACCGGGGTAGATCTCACGCTCGAAATAAATGGCAAAATCTGGGTCAACAAGATGCCTATAAGCAGCCCAAACAGATTTTGAAATTTCATTTTCCATTATTCCCTTTTTCAAAACATCAATCCTTGCAGGTAGCAAATGTTGCGAAACAAATCCGAGCTTATCTTGAAAGAACACTTCCCGCGCGTCCACTATTAGCATCGTTACATACTGCGCTACCTTTGTCTTTTCTACACGAGAGAAACTTTCATTACCCCAATCTCGAGATAAGAATTCGCAAAACTCGTCATCTCGGGCAATGCTAAACCTTCGATCATAGACCCGAGTGTTGAGTTGATGCTCTATAGCGGAAACTGCCAGCCTATTACTCAAGCGTATCTGAATAGCTAAATAAGCTAAGGTGCCCAAGGTGGCGATAGCACCAACGAGATTTATAACAAACTCCAAGTTCGATTGTTCCATGTTATCCCCTTGACTAAATTGTTTCTGGATTAAGTTTTGAAATCTAAAATCAGATCATCTTGGATTGGCTCAGCTACTACTTCAAGCTATGATCAAGCACTCAGTATATTTTTCGACGTCAACCAAAGAACGAACAGATTCAATACCTTAATTTGGAGAATCAAACAATGTTGATAGCAGTTAGAGCAGAAGTTGAAGATATTGAACACTGGAGAACTCAGTTTAAATCTCACAGCGACCTTTTCTCAGCTCAAAAGATTAGCGTAGCGTATATGGGATCAACAGAGGGAAACAAAGTGATCGCCGTTTTCGACACAAGCGACCCAGAGGAATTTATGCGTATTTTTAACGACCCTGCTACTGCGGAGGCCATGAGTAACGATAGAATAACTGGGGGTGTAGAGCTATTTATACTTGATGAAACGTTCCAACCATAGTTAGACAAGGCTGCAATTGGAACGGTCTGAGGCAAAACAAGACTGCTTGCCCGCCAGATAAATCTGTGAAGCCCGCTCTCTTTGCGGATTGCGGGCAACACAATTTGCAGGGTCAGTTTCTCTTCAATTCAGCCCGATTTGAAGACCGTTCGCCAGACAAAGTAGCAACATATTCGTAAACCATGGCGTCGGCGTCATCCTGATCCGTCGTCCACTTCATGCTATCAACGTAATCATGTGTATGAGGCCTTAATGGAGAGCGATTCTCATCAAAGGCCAATTCGACCACGCTATCGGAAGACTCTACAACAGAAAAAACTGGTTCTGTTCCCAAAGCACAATAGTGTTTGACCAATAATTCGCCATCCTCATCTGTATATGTTGTAACCATCTCCACTCCATCTTCAATGGCAGTTTCTATGATGGTGTTGCCACCAGATACCAATTTCCACTCATATGAAACAGGGTAAGAAGAACCAGTAGCAGATTGGGTTAATGTTCCTTCCCATTTCCCAAGCTTCTTCTTCATTTGTTCAAATGCGGGACTCGAAGTGACTTCAGGCATCTCAACTTCACCAATAACAACGTTGTCAGCTGCATTCAACGCTGAACAGCTGCAGGCCAATATTGCAACCATCAGATTTTTTATATGCGTAATTTTCAATTTAGATTCCCCATTTTTTGTATTCCCCTTAGATGTTACTCGCAAGATCCTGCAATCATCTTACGTTATTCTAGTCTTTGATAATTCATATAGAGTAATTTGTTCCAGTAAATTTCAACGTCGCGAGCTCAAGAACGCCCTTGCCCCTAACCTTAGTTCCGTCATTCAATTCAGTAATCACGTCAGTATGCCAAACATGGCCTTGTGGGTCCTTTTTCCAGGTGCCTTTGCCGACCCCTGCTACCGCGGTACCGTCTTCCAGAAAACCCTGTCCAGTCCAGCGAACTTCACCACCCTCAAGCTTTTCATCCATATCACCGAGCGCGATCGGCCCGAACGTTAAAGTGCCGAATATGGAACCGTAATTCTCGGCTGTTCCCCGCCAATTTGAGTGGTTGGTAACATTACCATCATCGTCAGCCGTGTAAGTGTTAGACACATGTTCCAATTCGAATGTACCGATTATTTCTGACATATCAAAAATTCTCCAAAAAAGCGGCGACTTGCTTACAAGCCGCCAATCCAAAAGGCGTTATTCTGGCAACCATTCGGCAATTACCGTGGATAGGCCCCTGCCTTCGATGGTCCTGATACTTGAGACTCGCTGAGAAAAAGCATCCCAACCCGCATAGTTTTGCGGCATGTTCGCTACAGCCTCTCCTGGAGAACTATAGACATTTGTAACGACGTGCGTTGATGGGTTCGAGCCGAATGCGACCACGCCGGATAGATACGAAATAACGCCAGTGTCCGCATTGGCGCTTGTAAAGTCACTCCATGCGCTTGCATAGGCAGCAGGATCTGATACTGACATCTGATAATACATATTTGTGCGACCAATCGCTGTAGCAACTGAATTGTTGATATCGCCACCTACAGCAAGTATCTGACCAACGCCTTCCGCTTCAACTGTTGCGACTTCCTGCATTTCCGTCAGGAACTCTGCCCAATCGGGTGATAGCGCATTTCGCGCGATGTTCGCATCCATTTCTTCCGTGGAAGGATAAACAACGAGTATTTGGTGAGTAGCAAGGCTTTCACCATTGGCGAGGTACTGATTCAGAATCACTCTTGCTGTACTCTGTTGACCCGTAGGGCTAGCCTGAAGTTTATTCATCGCAGCCACAACTCCCGCAGGGTCAGTGACAATCATGTCAAAGGTCTGAAAGGGTTGTTGCGCCAATACCTGCTGTGAGGCAAACAAAAATACAAGCGATGCAAATACATTTTTCATAATGTTGTCCTTAGATAGTTTAATCACTGTAGCCTTCTGTTAGACGCGCTATGGTTGCCAAATCACCATGTCAGCGGCAACGAAGTCGTATTTCACTTCACGGATGCCGCTGACTGATTCATAAAAATCGATGGTGGCATCAGAATCGCAAGCAGTCCCGTCTAATAAGTCACCGAGATTCGCCGCTGTCTGGACTACTGCATGTGTCCAGCCCAGTTCTCCAGTGCCCATTATTTGATAGAGAGCTTGATGGACGGAATTGTCACAGGATTCCCAAAGTTCCTGCAATTCTTCAACATAAGTACCCGCGTTGTGAGGCTCTACAGTAAAATTGATAAAGCGCCTGACTTGGTTAGGAGCTGTTACAACTGAAGCGTTTCCTGTGGACAATCCAGTCGCCGCGAACATGCTGTTTCCTATTTGAGTCGCAGAGTTACCAATCGAAGAAATAAAAGCAGACCATGTTTGTGACATCGCGTTTGCGGTCAGACTAGATTGCATTGAAGCATAGTCAGGCCAAATAACGGCCAAGTTATGGGTGGTACCCTGAGCACCATTCGCCAAGTTTTGTCGCAAAATCACGGTCGCGCCCGAGCGTGAGGCTTCCTCGGTGGCCATGTAGGAATTCATCGTATACACAAATGCAGCCGGATCTTGGACATTAAAGTCATAATTCAGTCCAACTTGTGCATTAAGCGTTGTTGAAAAAAATAGCGCGAGCGCACTGCTGAAAATATACTTTTTCACGTTAATCATTTTTAGCTCCAACTGGGTTAGTGAGGAAATTATTGTCCGGAAAAGTGTGGAAATCCGATCTTGCGAGCTAATCACCAGCACCACATATACTAGCTAAGTCAATTTGTATCAACGAAATTTGACGAAGTTATTACAGAAAATAGGCAAACAAAAATATTAAATAATTATCGCTCTTTTTTGGTGCGAAAAATCGACGCAAAAAACCGAGTGTTCAAATATAGTGCGATTTTCAAAATGAGACACAGTGACACGGGCGCGAGACCATAACTAAATCGACAAAGCATTTGTATACGTGTTGTTAGCATGGTTTTGCTCTGTGCAGAGTCGAACTAAGCTAGCTACCACCTTAGATATAATCAGGATGGCACTGGTGGCACTTATACCGCTCAGGGAAGAGGTTATGTTGATAAGGACACAATGGCTTCAGGTATTGCTGTAGGCGTCTGGCGGAGAGATGGTGTGTTAATCATTATGGATGAGTTGGTAAACATTAACGATGGCAGTCCAAATTTAGGCAGAATCATCGTGAACCCTCTTGAACGGACTATGACAATGGATGTTTATGTGCTGTCTTAGTCGCATTCACTGATTTCAAGGAAAGAGACCGGTAGTTCGGGTGCAGGATTAAATATAACCTGCACCCGAACGTTCACTTCCCCGGGCTCATCTAAACATATCTTTGCTTACATCAGACTCACGTAAGTCAAATCCCGTGATGTCCTCCCCTTCAAATATTTCATTTTCAAACCAAACGATGAATTCATCGTTTCGAGTTGGCTTCCATAGATTCCATAACATTTTTCCTTGCGGCAACTTCATCATACCCGTTCTAAGTAAGTTCATCCTCATCTCCAGCTGAGAAGACTCAACCAATCCTGCGTTAGCCTTGTCATATACATCGAATATATCTACCAGCAAGGCGTTTATATAGAACCCGGTTTGCCATCGCTGGCTTGGACTAAGTTCCTCGACGGCCCAATCTTTAGAGAGCAAGTCACAAAAAGACGTGTTCGTTGCAGTCTGAAAGAAGCGATCGTATAACCTCTGAGTCAGTGAAAAACCGAACTGTGCCTTTGTGATTTTATTCTGCTGACTAACCTGCACACCTAAGTAAAAAACTGATACGACGACTCCGAATGCAGCAATGACCTGCACTGCGAGAATAATTGTATTTTCTGTCACTGTTTATGTCCCCATAGGTTCTAGTACGCATAAATGTTTAAGCGGAATACTTACTGCTCAGACATGCAAACCTATCACTAAGTTCGGGTCATAGAATAGATGCTCGTCTCAAAAACAGCACTTCAATTACGCGTGAATAGTTTGTATGCGTCAGACATGCATACTGGTCAGGTTTACGAAATAGATGATGTGGAGTTTCTTCAAAGTAAGTGAAATACTCAGTGCGACTCATGTAGCTACTTTTTTCGAACAAAATGGTGAATAGTATGGCTGACGACGGTTCGTTATCTCTTTATGAAGCGGTTCAACTTTTTTATTTAGCCCTCAGTGCCCAAGATCGATTCTTCGAGTTCTGGATTAGCGCAACATTCGCGGTAATTATTGCTTGCCATCTAGGCTCTCGCACTCTTACTCAGGGTTTCAGCGCATTGATGGCTCTGCTGTATACGGCTTTTTCTATAAATATGTTGAGTCGTTGGTTGCTAGCGCAAGGTGCGGTGGTGCGATACCGCACCGAGATGCTTGCTCTGTCGGGAGGGGACGGCCGACTTGAGTTAGTTGATCTCTCAAGATCATTAACTTTTGGTACTTTGATCATCGGGACAGTAGTCACGCTTTTCTTTGTTTGGTTTACTTTTAAGAAGCGTAAAGAAATTTAAGCTGATAAGAGTTAGGGTTCAAGGTTGGCTTGTTTGCTGAGGGAACCCCGAGGACGCGGGGGAGGAAGCCTAAGGCAAGCTAAGCGTATTCAATTCCAGTTGTAGCAAGACCTATTAGATCAATACTTTCGGCGTTGAGGGGATGCTCCGCAACTTGAGTGGCAAGTTCAAGCGGTGTTAATGAACCTGAATCAATGAGAGTTGCATAGGTATCAATAATGTCTTGAGGTGCTGTCTGGCCGGTAAGGTTCTTGTAGAAAGTACTTACCAATTCAGTGCCAGAAGGGTCCGATCCAAAAACAGTGTCCAAAGCCAACTAGGGCCAAAAGGTTTCCAGATATTACGAAATATTGGTGCCGAAGGCCGGACTTGAACCGGCACGAGCGAAGCTCACTACCCCCTCAAGATAGCGTGTCTACCAATTCCACCACTTCGGCATAATTTTCGTGAATCTGCATGTCTAACACTTTGAACAGGGCCCTACTTGGAAGCTATTGGCCCGGATCTGACGGCAGGCTGGGTACATCGCTTTGAGTGGAGACCGGTGCGATCTCCTCAGCTTCCAGCACCGGAACATCGGACTGCTGAGTCGTCACTTCTTCCAGAATGTCCTGATTCAATATCGGAATGTCCGAGGAGCTGCCAAGGCCGGACCGATTACTGGCGAACACCGCGAGAAGCAGACTGGTAACAAAAAAGAGGGTCGCGGCTACCGTGGTGGCACGAACCAGAAAGTTGCCACTGCCGGAAGAACCGAACACCGTCTGGGAAGCACCCGCGCCAAATGAGGCACCCGCATCAGCGCCTTTACCCTGCTGCAGCAGGACGAGGCCGACGATTGCAATCGCGACGATGACATGAACAATAACGACGATAGTTTCCATAATCAGTTTTCCATACTCGCACAAATGGCGGCAAACTGTCCCGCCTCAAGCGATGCGCCACCCACCAAACTCCCATCAACATCCGGTTGGCTGAACAGCGCTCTGGCGTTGGTGGCTTTAACACTGCCGCCATAAAGTATGCGAAGTGCATCGGCGACAGCGGGATCCTTCACTGCGATGTGCTCTCGCAGTATCTGGTGCACCTGCTGCGCCTGTTCAGGAGAGGCGGTCTTGCCCGTCCCGATCGCCCAGACCGGCTCATAGGCCAGTACGCTGTTTGCAAACGCTTCGACACCAGACGCTGCCAGGACGGTATCCAGCTGCGCCAGCACCGTTTGTTCAGACTCTCCACGCTCGCGCTGCTGAAGTGTCTCACCCAGACACAGGATAGGTGTCAGCCCGTGCGCCTGAGCGGCCAGAAATTTCTCAGCCACTGTCTCACTCGATTCCGCAAAGAGCTCGCGACGCTCCGAATGCCCGACCAGCACATAGGCGACGCCGAGTTCTGCAAGCATCGCGGCAGATACTTCCCCGGTGAACGCACCGTTGTCGTGTTGCGACACGTTCTGTGCCCCGACCCGAATGGACGAACTAGCGCACAGCTCTGTCACCATCGGCAGAAAGACGAAAGGCGGACAAACACCAACTTCTGCCCCGGAGAACGCCCCTTCTGCCTCAATCAACTCAGCCATCAGGGACCGAATTCCTCCGGCGTTTCCGTGCATCTTCCAGTTGCCAACCACCAGCGGTTGCCGCATGACATATCACCTAATCTGACAGAAGCTCGCGGGAGCCAGGCGAAACGGGCGCCAATACTAACCAAGTTGATCCAACGACGCAATAAGCTCGGCTATCCGACACCCCGGCAGGCTTGATGCACCTTGATTGCGTCAACTGTATCTGCCACGTCGTGGGTCCGAATGATATGTGCCCCTGCCTGCAAGGCCAGGCTGGTTGCGGCGACAGAGCCGGACAGTCGTCGGTCTACCGACCTTCCTGTAACAGCACCAATCATGGATTTTCGCGAGACGCCCACCAAGATTGGCGCGCCAAGCTCATGGAATTCCGCCAGACGGCGCAACAACTCGTAATTGTGCTCAACGGATTTGCCGAAGCCAAAACCCGGATCGACCAAAATCCTTGATCGCTCCACGCCTGCCTGCTCAGTGTCCGCGATACGCTGCTTGAGAAAACTGAACACTTCATCGACGACGCTGTCATAGGAGAAAGTTTCCTGCATGGATACTGGCTGGCCCTGCATGTGCATCAGACAAACTGCCGGGGCCGCCTGCGCCTCAGCGACGACCTGCATGGCACCGGCACGAATCAATGCCCTGACATCATTTACCAGGCCGGCGCCGGCAGTGAGGGCTGCAGACATGACCTCCGGTGTACTGGTATCAATAGACAGCAGAACATCGAATTCAGCACGCAATATTTCCAGAACAGGGATCGTCCGATCCAACTCCTCATCAACGGGCACCGGACTGGCCCCCGGCCTGGTAGATTCCCCGCCAACATCCAGTATCAGAGCGCCATCCCGGACCATCTGCTCTGCCTTAAAAAGTACTTTGTCGCGATCAAATCTGAACTCAGATCGATTAGACCGGGTCAGCTCAGCACCATCAGAGAAAGAGTCGGGGGTAATATTTAGAATGCCCATGCAGACCGGAGAAGACAGTTCCAACTGTCTTCCTCCAGCCTGCAGGACGTATGGTGCTGGCAAGAGCCGGGAGCTTGGCGAACTAGTGCTCGCCGGCAGGACCACCGATCGGTCCTGACTGGCCATCGGGACTTGTCTCCGCACGAGTCTTCGCGACTTCGTCCTCTACAGGCGTAGCGCCTGAACCGCCATTGTCAGAGTCAGTCCAACCCATTGGGGGTCTCGGGGTTTTACCCTGCATGATGTCATCAATCTGATCAGAGTCGATGGTTTCATATTCCATCAACGCATCCTTCATGATCTCAAGCAGGTGGCGATTATCTTCCAAGATCTGTTCGGCTTTTTCGTAACACTCGTCGATGATTTTGCGGACTTCGCGATCGATCGCCATTGCCGTTTCACTGGACACCGACTTGGTCTGTGAAGCCGCCGAGCGTCCGAGAAAGACCTCACCTTCATCTTCCGAGTAAAGAAGGGGTCCCAGCTCTTCAGACAGACCCCACTTGGTAACCATGTTTCGGGCCATTTCTGTCGCCCGCTGGATATCGTTAGAGGCGCCAGTTGTCACGCCTTCCTTGCCGAGCGTCATTTCTTCCGCGATGCGGCCCCCGTAGAGGCTGCAGATCTGGCTGAGAATATGCTGCTTGCTGTAGCTGTAGCGGTCCTCCTCCGGCAGGAACATCGTCACACCCAGCGCACGGCCGCGAGGAATGATGCTCACTTTATAGACCGGATCATGCTCCGGCATCAGGCGACCGACGATGGCATGACCTGATTCATGGTAAGCCGTGTTCAGACGCTCCTTCTCAGACATCACCATGGACTTGCGCTCGGCACCCATCATGATCTTGTCTTTGGCCTTCTCGAATTCTTCCATGGTGACCAGGCGTTTGCTTGCCCGCGCCGCGAACAACGCTGCCTCGTTGACAAGGTTAGCCAAATCAGCGCCGGAGAATCCGGGCGTACCTCTGGCTATCACGCTGGCCTCAACGCGATCGTCAATAGGAACCTTGCGCATGTGCACCTTAAGAATCTGCTCTCGGCCGCGGATGTCAGGAAGACCCACAACCACCTGCCGATCGAATCGTCCGGGACGCAATAGCGCCGGGTCGAGGACATCTGGCCGGTTGGTAGCCGCCATGACAATGACCCCATCATTAACCTCAAAGCCGTCCATTTCGACCAGCAACTGGTTCAGAGTCTGCTCCCGCTCATCATGACCGCCACCGAGACCAGCGCCACGATGACGCCCGACCGCATCGATCTCGTCGATGAAGATGATACAGGGTGACTGTTTTTTGGCCTGATCAAACATGTCGCGGACTCTCGAAGCTCCCACGCCCACAAACATTTCCACAAAATCTGATCCGGAGATGGAAAAGAACGGCACCTTGGCCTCACCGGCGATGGCTTTTGCCAGCAGGGTCTTACCGGTTCCCGGCTGGCCCACCATCAGAATACCCCGTGGGATCTTCCCGCCCAGACGCTGAAACTTATCCGGCTCGCGCAAAAACTCCACCAGTTCCTCGACGTCTTCTTTCGCTTCTTCAACGCCGGCAACATCAGCGAAGGTGACCTTGATCTGATCTTCGCCCAGCAGTTTAGCCTTGCTCTTGCCGAAGGACATCGGGCCACCCCGACCGCCGGCACCACCACCTTGCATCTGGCGCATGAAGAAGAAAAACAACGCAATAATGATCAGGATGGGAAAGCTGGCAACCAGCAGCTGGGTCCAGATGCTTTGCTGTTCTGGCTCGTTTGCAATAATCTCGACATTATTTTCGAACAGATCATTCATCAGCTGGTCATCACCGATAAGCGGCATGACGGTCCGAAACTGACTGTTGTCCGAGCGAATTCCGGTAATGTTGATTCCGGCCAGCTCTACCGCATCGACGCGACCAGAGCGCACTTCCCTGATGAACTGAGAATAGTTGATATTCTCTTCCCGGGTTTCCTGATTGATATTGTCGAATACCGTCAGCAACACACCGGCAATTATCATCCAGAGAATTAGATTTTTCGCCATATCATTCAAGGACTTATCTCCTAATTGATCAGAGCCAATGGCACTGAGACTACACTGCCGCTCGGGCAGACTACGCAGATCATTCTAATGACTGCAGAAAATTTTGCACGCTCCTCAGCGCATTGCGCGCTGGCGGCTCAGGGCTGAAAACCTGAACCGAGCAGATAGACTTCGCGAGAACGGGCTCTGGAAGCCTTGGGCTTTCTGGTTTTAACGCTGTTAAAGCTAGACTGCATTTCCCGATGGTATTCGGGGTAACCTGCTCCCTGGAACAGCTTCACTAAAAAGTACGCCCCGGGTTTCAGTATGGTTTTCGCCAACTCAAGAGCCAGTTCTGCCAGTCCCAAACTGCGGGGCTGGTCAATTTCTCTCATACCGGTGATATTGGGGGCCATATCAGAAATTACAAGGTCAGCTCCGGGTTCACCAATGACCGACAGCAGGCGTTCATAAACCAGGTCGTCCGTGAAATCACCCTGCACAAAGTCCACCCCTGCAATCGAGTCCATTGGCAGGATATCAGACGCTACGACTCTGCCTTCATCGCCCACCAGTTCTGCTGCTACCTGAGACCAGCCACCGGGAGCAGCACCGAGATCTACCACCGTCATGCCCGGTCTGATCAGCCTGTCTTTATCCTGCATCTCCAGCAGCTTGTAGCTGGCTCGGGACCGGTAGCCCTCACCCTGGCTACGCCGCACATAGTCGTCATCGAAATGCTCTCTAAGCCACTGTTTACTGCTCTTTGATCTTGCCATGTCCTGATAGTGAACTGAAAACCCGGTATCCGAAGTGGAGGTGAGTTGCTAGAATCAAGTCCCCGCCGAATGACAAGGCAGACCAATGAGTCTTAGCAACGCAGAGAAAAAACGCTTCAGAGCGATAGGTCACGCACTCAAGCCCTTGGTCATCATTGCACAAAAAGGGATGACCGAGAACGTCATCCAGGAAATTCATCGCGCACTTGAAGCCCATGAGCTCATCAAGATCAAACTGCAGGTTCCTGACCGTGAAAAGCGCATAGCCATGATCGAGGAGATCTGTGGCACCCATCACGCTGAGTCAGTGCAAAGCATTGGCCACGTTGTGCTACTCTATCGCGCGGCCAAGCGGCCCGACCCCAGGCTGTCCAATCTGATCAGAAAAGCACCCTAGCCCGGGTCACAGACCCACACATCAGATGTGTACCACCGATTCGATCTCGAACTCAAGATCACCCGCCGGTGCTTTCACCACAACCTCATCTCCCTCATGCTTGCCCATGATGGCCCTTGCAATCGGCGAAACCACCGAGATTTTACCCGCCGGTACGTCGGCCTCATCCTCACCAACAATCTGATAGGTCACTGACTCTTCGGTTTCCAGGTTGTACAGAGTCACGGTCGTGCCGAATATCACTCTGCCCGAGGGTTCGATCTTGCTGACATCAATAATCTCGGCATCGGCAAGTTTGCCCTCAATTTCCTTGATGCGACCCTCACAGAAGCTCTGCTGCTCTCGCGCGGCATGATATTCCGCATTTTCTTTCAGGTCGCCGTGCTCTCTTGCCTCAGCAATCGCTGCAGTAATTTTCGGCCTGGTCACGCTTTTAAGCTCATTGAGCTCATCACGCAGGGCTTCGGCACCCTTGACAGTCATGGGAACTTTCGTGATCGACATAAGAATGTGTCAGCGTTTTATCAGTGGCACGGTGAGGCCCGGTGATTAATGGAGGTCTGCATGCAGGTCCTGCAAGGTGTAAACCGACATGTTGTTACCGAATTCCAGCGCATCGCAAACTGCCAGCGCCCCTGCGATAGTGGTGGTGCAAAACACGCTGTGGCGCAGTGCGGTCCGTCTGATGGTAGACGAGTCTGCGATCGCCTGTTTGCCTTCTGTCGTGTTGAACA
>Ga0066377_10000238_pt1 | contig 12467 bp, 6 predicted proteins | sample Knorr_S23_td_Sur_FD_70946 | JGI IMG/M metagenome (GOLD analysis project Ga0066377, IMG submission 70946) | Marine microbial communities from Southern Atlantic Ocean transect - Knorr_S23_td_SurfaceB_ad_5m_LV_B | ecosystem: Environmental > Aquatic > Marine > Oceanic | place: Southern Atlantic...
TTGTGTATCGATACGTATCCACGGATTTGGTTTATAGTTTTGAGCCAACTGAAACAACACCAGGTCGCTGAAATTGATGGTATACAAATAACCATCAATAGGTAAAAAACGAGCCATCGAGCCCGCGGTGCTTGTATTGGAAACAAAGTCAACATCACTACCAGGAACTGCTACTCCAACATCGTCAAAAGCCAATTCGGGACCGTAGGTGTTGTCTATGCGTTCTCTACGCACTTCTGTTTCCCATCCAACAACAATACCCATTGAAGTATCTACATACTCAGCGAATCGCACATGACCCTCTTCCCAAATTTCATTTGGAAAATTCCAATAACTATCATAGTAAAAAACGTCTTCAACTGTAAAATCTTCCAAAAACTTAGGAGACTCTAAATTTGAAAGATCAAAAACCACAAGAGCCGAAAACATATCAGCGTACAGATGGTTGTCAACGATGGCCAAATCTACATTTCCAGGTATATTGATAAACGAATGGTTCATGGGATTTGCCGGATCGCTGTTGTCAACGACGTGTATGCCTTCCATAGGTTGATTGATAAAAACCATATCACCATAGGTTATAATCTTCCCTAAGCTTGTTTGAACCTTGGGTTCGTCAACAAAAATTTCGTCCGCTAAATCAGAGGTTGATTTATACATCGGTGTCACATAACTTACATCTACCCATTCTTGGTTGTTTGTGTCTTTATCACAACCAAACCAGAAAAAAAGAAAGAGAATAAAAAAGGGATATTTGACTCTCATCATTTCAAATTTCTTTAAAATTACAAAATTTATGTAGGATAAACTTCTCGAATATGATATACGTTGATAAGCTTTTCGATAAGTACTTTTTTTACTTGCTCAATTTCTCTTAGGTTGATGTTTGCCTCGACAAATTGACGGTCATCTATTTGACTTTGAATGATCTTCTCGACAAACTCACTGATAAGTATTGCTGTTGGCTCTTGTAAACTTTTAGAAGCAGCTTCTACACTATCGGACATCATTAGAATGGCGGTCTCTTTAGAGAAAGGCTTAGGCCCATTGTAAGAAAAAATTTCTTGGTCGACTTCTTCATCCACCTGCTTGGCTTTATGATAAAAATATCGAACCAAGGATGTGCCGTGGTGGGTTCTTATAAAATCGATCACTCTGTCAGGAAGTTTGTTTTTTTTGGCAATTTCAATGCCATCAATCACGTGATTTATGATCATTGAAGCACTTTCGTCATTAGCCAGTTCGTGATGGGGGTTGTAATTCGCAGCTTGATTTTCACTAAAATATATGGGGTTTTTCATTTTTCCAATATCATGATACAGGGCTCCTACACGAACCAACAGCGCATTTGCACCAATTTCATTTGCAGCGGCTTCAGCAAGATTTGCCACTTGAAGCGAATGGTGAAAAGTACCAGGGGCATGGTCGGAAAGATCGCGTAGCAATTTGGTATTAGTATCGGATAACTCAAGTAAAGATAAATCTGAAACCAACCCGAATAATTTTTCGAAAATATAGACCAATGGATGGACAAACAATATGCCAAGACCGTTGATAAACATCAATCCAATTCTGTTGGAGTTTAATGAAGATAGCCCCCCCTCACTGATCAAATGAAATGATAGATTGGAAACTTGATAGATCAACACAATAAGCCCGGCCGAAATAAAAAGATTCGCTCGTTTATAGATATTTGATACAGTCAATGTAGCCAACACTCCAGCAATCAACTGCATAAAGACAAAAGAAAAACTATTGGGCACCATAAAGCCAACCAGTAATAACCCCATCACATAGGCAAACAAAGCAAGACGAGCATCAAAAAAGGTTTTTAATAGCAAGGGAATAATACATAAGGGAACTGCATAGATGTATTCTAAATCAAAGGATAAAGCCAATTTGATCATGAATATCATCAATAAAATATTCACAAAAACAAAAGTAACTTTCGTGTTGTTTTCATAAAGCATAGGTCTGAAGCGCCACAAAAACAAGTAAAGCAACAATAAAACGATAGCACCAAGAAACACATATCCGGTTATGATCCAATTAACGTTTGAAGCAGACCACAGCTCTGTTTGATACTCCTGTTGGAGAGAGCTTAAAACACGAAAGCTTTTATCATCAACCACCTCGCCTTGTGCAATGATTCTTTCTCCAACAGCAACCATTCCGCGAGTGGGTAGAATCATGGAAAAAGATTCTTCTAATTTTTGTCTAGTTAACACAGAGTCATACACCACGTTTGGTTTTAACATATCTGTTAGCACCAGTTGATTGGAACTCCTCGACAAAAGAGAATCTAGTATAATCGAAGAACCCGTAAGAGGAAGAGAATCGTTTGTATTTAAATCAGCAAAGAGAAAACTTTGTGCCTGATTGTCTTGGAGCAACAAGACTGGTCTAGACTTACGGGCCGCAAAATCTATATCTACCATGGCAGGGACATAAAGACTCTTCAAATAACTTTCCCATTGTTTTAGGGTTATGGCACTATCCTTAGAGGACAATTGCTGTCCAATCCATGAGGATGTTGACTGTTCAGAAACAAATTGTGCTGAATTATCAAATCGGAATATTAGAGGGCTTTCGTCCTGAACGATTTTTTTTTCTAATTCAATTTCTTGTTGAGATTTGGCGACGGGAAAATCAAAAGGTGCCAAGAGCGTTTCATACTGCCATGGTTTTCCTTTTTGAAAAGCATATTTAAATCCTCCTCCACGAGGGAAAAGATAAACAACACATAAAATCATCGCCAAAAAAAGAATGATTTTATAAAGAAGAGATTGATATTTATAAAATAACTGCATGGGCTTGCTCAACGATCAAAAATACGTTTTCTATGATTGATGTGCCAAAACCTTTACAATTAGTTTGTATTTTTGAATCCATGCAGTACGGATTGTGCCACTTGAGTATCATACCCCTTAGAGCCGAGCCTAGCGACTCGAGCGAGCAAACATCACAACTGTTATATGGAGAGTTTTTCAAAATCCTAAAGAGAAACAAACAATGGTCCTTAATACGTGTAGGCCTTGACAAATACGAGGGTTGGCTGAATAATAAGCAGTACCAACTTATCGAAAAAGACTGTTATGAGGGTTTAAAAAATTCTCGAAAAGTATTTTCAGCCGATTTGGTTGATTTTGTGTTTGAGGAAAATAGAATTTTGTTTCCAGTGCCTTTAGGCAGTTTGATCAGCTCGGCTTCTACCTTACAACAACGCTTTGAAGGAAAAACCATAGAGGGCTCTACAAAAAAGAGTGACATCATCAAACATGCGCTGTTGTTCTTAAACACCCCATATCAGTGGGGCGGAAAATCACCATTTGGCATTGATTGTTCAGGGTTTGTTCAGTCTGTATACAGATTGTATGGTGTGTTTCTACCAAGAGATGCTCATCAACAGGCAGAAAAAGGGGAAGCTTTGGGTTTTATTGAAGAAAGTGAACCTGGCGACTTGGTGTTTTTTGACAATCAGGAGGGTCGAATTACGCATGTAGGCATCTTAATGGAAAATTATCATATCATTCACGCTTTTGGACAAGTGCGCATAGACAGACTGGATCAAACAGGTATCTATAATGCCGAACAAAACACACACACCCACAAATTAAGGGTCATAAAGAAATTGGTATAAAAAAACCCGCTCAAGGCGGGTTCTTTTTTTCTGTTTATTTACTGTAGATTTTCTAATATTCCTTTCGTTTTCATGAAATTGGCTGTATCACCAATTGTTCCATAAATATTCTTAAGCGTTGTCAACGCTTCTATATGACTGGGATTGATAGCTATGAGTTTTTCCAAGACTGGTACAGCCTCTAAAAAAAGAGCCTCTCGTTGGTCTTTTAACTTATCATACTTAATGTTATCAGCCCTTGAGGTACCCAATGCATTCATTTGATCGACAATTGCAGATTCACCATCGAGAATCAGTGCCGCCAAATTTAAATAAGTGGCTTCGTATTTAGGGTCCAGTTCAATAGTGCGTTCGTAGTATGAGCGCGCATCTTCACGATTGCCTTGATCAGCGTTGATAACACCTAAATTGAAATACAACAATGCATTGTTTGGGTCTTGAGCAATCGCTTCTTTCATTAATTCAGCAAAACGTGTTCTGTCTCCGAGTTTTATGTACAAATCTGCCTCTGTAAGTATCAAACCAACATCTGTTGGGTTGACTTCTCTAGCGTCTTTAATAGCATCAAAAGCCATATCGTTTTTGCCTTGTTGCACATAAATAAGGGCAATGTTTTTAACAATCTCAGGCAGTCTAGATTCTGTTTCTTGTGTTCTAAAGTTTGAATATTTTTTAATTTTCTTAAAAAGCTCAAAATTTTCTTTGGTTAATTCGGTTTCCTCTCCACTGTCATTATCCGTAGCGAAGTACTGAGTAGTAACACCCGTGTAACCCAAAGATTTTAACTCTATATACAAGTCTAAAGCTCGGTCAAAATTACTTCCATTTACAGCACTTGAAGCAGCAAAATAGAGATAATCAACATTAGTGTCTTTGTCTATATTGTAAGCCAACTCTAAAAGATTAGAAGCTTTTTCAAAGTTTCCGATTTTATTGTCTTCAACCGCCTGATTAACAATATCAACACTTACATTGTTGAGCAAATTATTGATTTCTGAGGAGTATTTAGACATACCTTCCACAGATTCAATTTCTAGGGTTTTCTCATAAGCAGCAACAGCTTCTGGATAGGCTTTGAGAGCTGCTTGTGTTTTACCAAGAAGGAAGTGATACTGTGTTTGATATTTAGGTTCAGCACCCTCAACCAAAGTCTCTATGGCGTCTAGTTGCTGTTTAGCTTCCGTATAAGCTGCCGAAGAAACCATTTTATCTATAGAACGAAGCTCTTTTTTTTGAGCAAACGCGGTGAGAACAAAAAGGCATAAAATCGATGTAATTACTTTTTTCATGATAATTTGTTTTAGGACGACAAATTTAGTCATCTGATTCGTTTAAATTAACTTCAATCTCATCAATATCTTCCAATTCATCATCTTCATGCATCACCTTAGCTACTGCAGCTATGGTGTCGCCCTCGCGAATATTGATTAGCTTCACACCTTGTGTAGCACGACCCATCACACGAAGAGACTCTACCTCCATTCGGATCGCAATACCTGATCGGTTGATGATCATGAGGTCATCTGTGTCAGACACATTTTTGATTGAAACCAAGTTGCCGGTTTTCTCAGTAATGGAAATGGTTTTTACTCCCTTTCCTCCTCTGTTTGTTATACGGTAATCATCTAATTGAGAACGTTTACCATAACCGTTTTCGGAAACCACTAAGATGTCTGAATCCATATCATTAACAGCCACCATTCCGATAACTTCGTCTTTGTCATTTGCAAGAGTTATGCCACGGACTCCAGAAGCATTCCTACCCATAGGTCGTGTTTTACTTTCTTCAAAACGAATGGCTTTACCAGACTTGACTGCCAACATCACTTGAGATTTACCAGTGGTCAACTTGGCTTCTAAGAGTTCGTCATCTTCACGAATCGTAATGGCATTGATCCCGTTTGATCTTGGGCGAGAGTATTGCTCCAAAGAAGTTTTTTTAACTTGACCTTTTTTGGTAGCCATGATCACAAAATGATTGTTTATGTATTCCTCATCTTTTAGATCTTGAGTACATATAAAAGCTTTTAACATGTCATCCTGCTCAATATTTATCAGGTTTTGAATGGCACGTCCTTTTGATGCTCTTGAACCTTCAGGAATTTCAAAAACACGCAACCAGAAGCACCTTCCTTTTTGAGTAAAAAACAGCATGTATTGATGGTTTGTCCCAACAAACAAATGTTCTAAGAAGTCCTCGTTTCGTGTAGTTGAGGCTTTTTGTCCTACACCCCCACGATTTTGAGTTTTGTACTCAGCCAAGGGGGTTCGTTTGATATATCCAGCGTGAGAAATGGTAATTACAACCTTTTCATCTGGAATCATATCTTCTATTCGGAACGAACCTCCAGCATAATTGATCACAGAGCGTCGATCATCACCATATTTCTCAGCAACCTCCGAAGTCTCTGTTTTGATGATGTTCATACGACGTTCTTTATTGTCTAGAATGTCCTTCAGATCCTCTATTGTTATTAGCAAATCATCATACTCTGATCGTAATTTGTCTTGCTCCAAACCAGTGAGCTGACGCAAACGCATTTCAACGATTGCTTTGGCTTGGATTTCAGTAAGCTCAAAACGCTTTATAAGCTTATTTTTAGCTTCATCAGCATTTGAAGAAGCTTTGATCAGTGCAATAACTTCGTCTATATTGTCAGAAGCTATGATAAGTCCTTCCAATATATGGGCACGTTCTTCAGCTTTATTTAATTCATATTGGGTACGTCTTACGACCACATCGTGTCTGTGATCTATAAAATGACCGATCAGTTGTTTTAGATTCAACAGCTCGGGTCTTCCGTTGACTAGGGCAATATTATTTACACTAAAAGAGGATTGAAGCGCTGTGTATTTATACAGCATGTTCAATACAATGTTAGGAACGGCATCTCTTTTAAGGATGTAAACAATTCGCATTCCTTTACGATCTGATTCGTCACGTATGTTAGAAATGCCTTCAATTTTTTTATCGTTTACCAACTCGGCCGTTTTTCGAATCATCTCGGCCTTATTGACTTGGTAAGGAATCTCCGTTACGATGATGCATTCACGACCAGCTACTTCTTGTATATCGGCTTTTGCTCGCAACACCACACGTCCTCTTCCTGTATGAAAAGCTTCTTGTACACCTTCATAACCATAAATAGTCCCCCCAGTTGGGAAATCTGGCGCTTTAACATGCTGCATCAATTCTTCAATCGTGATGTCAGGGTTGTCAATTTGGGCAATGATGCCAGACGAGACTTCACGTAAGTTATGAGGAGGCATGTTGGTGGCCATACCTACGGCAATACCAGAAGCACCGTTGATAAGCAAATTAGGTACTCGTGTTGGCAGTACTTTAGGTTCTTTGAGTGTATCATCAAAGTTAAGCTGGTGATCAACGGTGTCTTTGTCAATATCAGCCAGCATATCCTCGGATATTTTACGCATACGCGCCTCTGTATAGCGCATCGCTGCAGGGCTGTCTCCATCCACTGACCCAAAGTTACCTTGACCATCGACCATCATGTAACGAAGACTCCATGATTGAGCCATTCGAACCATCGTATCATAGACGGAGCTATCTCCGTGAGGATGGTATTTTCCTAAAACTTCACCGACAATACGCGCGGATTTCTTGTAAGAACTGTTGGAGCGAACACCCAGTTCATGCATACCGTACAAAACTCTCCTATGAACAGGTTTCATTCCATCACGAACGTCAGGCAATGCGCGTGACACAATGACAGACATTGAGTAGTCGATATATGCCGACTTCATCTCATCCTCTATGTTGATAGGGATCAACTTATCTTCCGTAGCCATCTAATGAATTCTATTTATTTTAAAGTGATGCTAATTTAATATAATAAGAAGTAAATCGCGCATCAAAGAAGCATCTTTTTGTACATACTTATCAACATAATTCGTAAAAAAACCCCATGATTTTTAACAACTTAAAACTTGTATTTTCTGTTATTTTTTTGTCTATTAGCCATAAATGGTTCGGTTTTTGAACAATCACTTCTAAAATGTTTCATATGGATGATAATTTTTCACCTCGAGTCAAAGATGTAATAAGCTACAGTAAAGAAGAAGCTTTAAGACTAGGACATGACTTTATCGGTACTGAGCACCTCATGCTCGGAATACTTCGCGATGGAAGTGGTAAAGCTATTACCATACTCTCAAACTTAGAAATAGACTTAGATTATTTGCGAAGGAAAGTAGAGATTTTAAGTCCTGCCAATCCATCCAACGAACAAGTTCCTAATCATAAAAAAAATCTTCACCTGACACGACAGGCTGAACGAGCACTCAAAACTACTTTTTTAGAAGCCAAGCTTTTTCAAAATCCTTCAATCAACACGGCTCATTTGCTGTTGTGTATTTTGAGAAATGAAAATGACCCAACTACTAAGCTTTTACATAAATTACAAGTAGATTATGAAACAGTTAAAGATCAGTTCAAGTTATTGACTTCTGAAAATGATGAAGATGATTATTTGGAAATGCCATCTTCAGAAGCTTATCCAGAGGATCAAGAAGAGGAAAACAGCCCTAAGAAAAACAACCCCTTTACTTCTGCTTCTGAAAGTAAGTCTTCCAAAAAATCATCAACCCCTGTACTTGACAATTTTGGGAGAGACCTTACATCTTTGGCCAATGCTGGGAAATTAGACCCAGTGATTGGCAGAACCAAAGAAATCGAGCGCGTTTCTCAAATACTGAGCAGACGCAAGAAGAACAATCCACTTCTAATCGGAGAGCCTGGAGTAGGGAAATCCGCCATTGCTGAAGGTTTGGCGCTACGCATCATACAAAAGAAAGTGTCAAGAGTTCTATACAACAAGCGTGTGGTCACTTTGGATCTTGCCAGTTTGGTCGCGGGGACCAAATACCGTGGGCAGTTTGAAGAACGCATGAAAGCTGTAATGAATGAATTGGAGAAAAATGAAGACATCATTCTCTTTATAGATGAAATTCACACCATTGTAGGCGCTGGTGGCGCAACCGGTAGCCTGGATGCTTCCAACATGTTTAAACCCGCCTTGGCACGTGGTGAAATTCAGTGTATTGGAGCAACCACTCTAGACGAATACAGACAACATATAGAAAAGGATGGAGCTTTAGAGCGTAGATTTCAAAAGGTGTTGGTAGAACCTACTTCTGTGGAAGAAACCATTGAAATACTTCAAAATATTAAAGAAAAATATGCCTCGCATCACAACGTCAATTATACTGATGATGCAATAGAAGCATGTGTTAAACTAACACACCGCTACATGACAGACAGGCATCTGCCCGACAAAGCCATTGACGCTATGGATGAGGCTGGCTCTAGAGTGCACATCAACAACATGGATGTTCCTAAAGAGATCGTAACCCTTGAGGGAAAACTGGAAGAAGTACGAGATCAAAAAAATACAGTTGTCAAGCGGCAGAAATATGAAGAAGCTGCCAAACTTCGCGACGACGAAAAAAGGATCGAAAAAGAATTGCTTCTCGCCCAAGAAGAATGGCAAGAAACCCAAAAGCTAAACCGAGAAACAGTTAGTGAGTCAGATATAGCTCAAGTAGTTTCTATGATGACAGGAATTCCCGTGCATCGCGTGGCTGAGTCAGAGGGAATAAAACTCTCCAATCTGACAGAGCAAATTGAACAAAAAATTATAGGTCAAAGTGAGGTTGTCAAAAAAGTGGTTCGCGCCATACAAAGAAACCGAGCAGGCCTAAAGGATCCCAACAAACCGATTGGCTCATTTATATTCTTAGGTCAAACCGGCGTTGGAAAAACACAGCTAGCCAAAGTCTTGGCTACTGAATTGTTCGATTCATCAGATTCATTGATTCGAATCGACATGAGTGAGTACATGGAAAAGTTTGCCATATCTCGACTGATTGGAGCACCTCCAGGCTATGTTGGTTACGAAGAAGGTGGCCAACTGACAGAAAAAGTGCGAAGAAAGCCCTATGCAGTTGTTTTATTAGACGAAATCGAAAAAGCACACCCTGATGTGTTTAATATGTTATTACAGATTTTGGATGATGGTTTTATCACTGACTCTCTAGGTCGAAAAATTGATTTCCGTAACACCATCATTATCATGACTTCAAATATCGGAGCCAGACAGGTAAAGGATTTTGGTCTGGGTGTTGGATTTGGAACATCCGCTCAAAAATCCCAGGCAGACAAACACACCAAAAGTGTGATTCAAAACGCTTTAAAAAAGACCTTTGCTCCAGAGTTTCTCAATCGAATCGACGATGTTGTAATATTTAACACCTTACAAAAAGAGCACATTGCTGAAATTATTGGTATTGAACTCAAGGAACTTGAAAACAGAATCCATGATTTAGGTTTTTCTCTAAAATTGAAGAAAAAAGCCATTCAATTTCTTAATGACAAAGGTTTTGATGCAGAATATGGTGCGCGCCCGCTGGCACGTGCTTTACAGAAATATATAGAAGATGCTTTGGCTGAAGAAATCGTAAAAAGTAAAATACCAAAAGGGGCTAAACTTATCTTTGACTGGGACGGTAAGAGTGAAAATCTTCAATTGACTATTGATCACGAAAAAGACCCTGCTAAATCATAACTTTAATTTGTTCATTTATTAACAAGTTTTTTTCGATTTTTGCGCCCTAATTATAATAAATGTCTAAAAAAATCATTGTTGGCGCCGAGGAATGGGTAGGTTTAAAAAACCTCAAGATACCTCATATCAATGCAAGAATTGATAGCGGTGCAAAAACCTCAAGTTTACACGCGGTTAACATCAAAAGTTTGTTACGGGACGGAGAAACATGGGTAGAGTTTGATGTGTTTCCAATCCAACATGACGGGAAGAGAAAGGTGAAATGTTTGGCACCTGTTGTTGACCGTAGAGTTGTAAAGAGTTCGAGTGGAACAAGAGAACAGCGATTTGTAATTCGTACTCCTTTGACAATACAAAATCAAACATGGGATATTGAAATTACACTAACGAATCGACATACGATGGGGTTTCGCATGTTATTGGGTCGTGAGGCGATGTCTGGAAAGCTTATTGTTGATCCAGAGCAAAAATTTTTACTTGGGGATATCAGCAAAGATGAAATTCACCAACACTACAACAAACCCTTAATAAAAGAATCTGGATTGAGAATCGGACTATTGGCTAGTAATCCGAATTTATACAGTAATCGCAGACTCATAGAAGCCGCTGAGCAACTAGGTCATCAAATTGAGTTTTATAATATTCGACAATGTTTTATGAAACTTGATGCAAACCGTCCCGAGATACAGTATAGAGGTGGAAAAAGTATTTCCAATTTAGATGCTATAATTCCAAGAGTCAGACCCTCTCAAACTTTTTACGCCTGTGCACTAATTCGGCTTTTTGAAAGCATGGGGGTATTTTGTCTTAATACTTCAGATGCAATTATTAAATCGAGAGACAAACTATTTTCCTTACAACTTTTACTTCGACAAGGAGTTCAAATTCCTACATCAGGATTCGCAAGCTCTCCATTAGACACTTCTGATTTGATTGAAATGGTGGGGGGATCTCCACTGATTGTTAAGCTATTGGAAGGCACACAAGGAAAAGGAGTGGTACTGGCCGAAACCAAAAAAGCAGCAGAAAGCGTGATCAATGCATTTAAAAGTCTAAACGCTAACATCTTGGTGCAAGAATTCATCAAAGAGGCTGATGGTAAGGATTTACGTTGTTTTGTGGTAGACGGCAAGGTGGTTGCCACAATGCAGAGAAGTGCTCCACCTGGAGAGTTTAGAGCCAACGTACATTTAGGGGGGGTGTCTAGTTTGGTCAAAACTACACCCGAAGAACGAAAAATGGCTGTCAAAGCTACCAAGGCTATGGGATTAAAGGTTGCAGGAGTAGATATTATCAGATCTTCAAGAGGTCCTCTTGTATTGGAAGTGAATTCGTCTCCAGGACTTGAAGGTATAGAAACCGCTACTCAAAAAGATGTTGCTATCAAAATCATACGTTCAATTGAAAAAAACTGCAACTACATCAAAAATTCTGTTTAGAAATAAGACTCATGTCCAAAGGGGTCGCAGAATGAGTAATCGCACCCACAGAAACAAAATCCACTCCAGTTTCTGCATAATGCAACACATTGTTTATATCGATGTTTCCTGAAGCCTCTGTCTCAATCGATTCTGGTATTATTGGTAATATCTCAATGATTTGATCAGGAGTCATGTTATCGAGTAAAATTCGATTCATTCCTCCAACGGCAACACATTGATGGACTTCGTCAATATTTCTGGTTTCAACGATTACAGGAAGTTTTAGTCGATTGATCTGTAAATAAGATTTACAACTTTCCAAGGCCGCCTCTATGCTTCCATTGAAATCGATATGGTTGTCTTTGATCATTATAGCATCATACAAACCAAAACGATGATTTGTCCCGCCTCCTATAGTCACTGCCCATTTCTCAGGAATTCTAAAATTAGGTGTCGTTTTTCGAGTGTCTAACACCTTACAGTTGGTGTGTGATATTTTTTCTTGAAAGGATCGAGTGAGGGTTGCAATTCCACTCATGCGTTGCATGCAGTTAAGCACAACTCTTTCAGCAGCCAAAAGAGTGTGTACAGAACCACTTACGGTACACGCTGTAGTTCCAGCTTTGACCCAATCTCCATCTGTTAAATTTGATTCGAGTAACAACTTTTTGTCTAGGGTAGTAAAAATCATTTGCGCCAACTCTAAACCAGCCAAAACCCCTTCTTGCTTCATAATCAACTGAGCCGTCCCAAGGGCATCAGACGCGATTGTAGAACGGGTACTATGATCTGCTTGACCAATATCCTCTGACAAAGCTTGGG
>Ga0066377_10000240_pt1 | contig 12441 bp, 10 predicted proteins | sample Knorr_S23_td_Sur_FD_70946 | JGI IMG/M metagenome (GOLD analysis project Ga0066377, IMG submission 70946) | Marine microbial communities from Southern Atlantic Ocean transect - Knorr_S23_td_SurfaceB_ad_5m_LV_B | ecosystem: Environmental > Aquatic > Marine > Oceanic | place: Southern Atlantic...
TTTGAAGCGCAGACCGGTCATAACATTCAGGTCGCTTATGGTTCCTCGGGCAGGTTGTTTGCCCAGATTCGTAGCGGTGCACCTTTTCAGGTTTTTCTTTCGGCGGATCAGGATAAACCGGCGCGCCTGGTGGAGCTGGGTCTGGCAGATTCCGCCTCGCGATTCACCTACGCCAGCGGTGAGCTGGTGCTTTGGAGTGCGGACAGCAGCCGCGAGGTGAGGGATTCGAACGCACTGCTGTCCCCGGACGTGCACAGGATAGCGCTCGCCAACCCCCGACTCGCGCCATATGGAGCGGCGGCTGCCGAAGCGCTCGATGAACTGGGTCTATCGGCCCAGCTGTCCGGAAAAATCGTTCAGGGTGAAAATATCGCTCAGACCTTTCAGTTCGTAGAATCAGGGAATGCCCAGCTGGGATTAGTGGCCAGATCTCAGGTGTTGAGCCTTACCGAAACCCGTGCGGGTGCGACCTGGGTGGTTCCCGATCACCTCTACCGGCCGATCAGGCAGGACGCAGTGCTGCTGAATCGGGCAATCGGGTGTGAGGCCTGTTCTGAATTTCTGAGATTTTTGCGTGAAGACGCGCAGCGCGCTTTGATATCGGCTTCAGGATATCGGGTCGATTAGTCCGTGTCCGAACTAGCTCGCCGCTCTTCCGAGATAGCGCTGAAAGGTTTGCTCAACGAAGTCATCCACTCCCGGAGCGAACAACACGGCCAGCACCGTCAGCAATACAGCGGTAGCGCAGGCTCTGTAGAATAGTTTCATGACTTTTTACCCTGCTGTTGTGTTCAGTCTGACTACGGCTGACGGGCTCTGGCTTCAAATACCCACACGTCACCGCGCTCAATAACCGCTCGCGTCAGAGGGGTAGGCCGCGAGGGATACTTTGCAGAGATGGCGGCTGCAATACCTTCAAGCGCCTCTCCGGTCTGAATTCGTTCCAGGTGTCGCAGATAGCGGGTGCCTTCGATGCGAAAGATGGCGTTGCCGTTTCGCTCCGCCTGAACCGGCCACTGTTTCCAGAGTCTGCCGACAGCTGACCTCATGTAGCCAGACCAGACATAAAGCCTTCCATCGTGTTCCACAGTCCATATGCGGCGGGAGGTCGAGGGGTCCTCAAGCTGCATTTCGATGGTTGGAATGGCATTGACAAATTGCCAGTCTGGTTCGGCACCCCGGTGCAGTTCGCCGCTTACCAGAGGGCCACCGGAGAACACCCGGTTGGGGCCGTCTGCGAAACGCTGTTTTATCGCGGCAGTCGCAATCGCGCTCACCGGGATCATGGTCAGGCAGAGGAGTATCGTTATCGCGCGAAAGAGGTGTTTCATCGATTACCGGTCAGCTGTTGTGTTTGATAGGCAGGCTTTCTGCTTCCCAGCGTAACATGCCACCACTGATGTTGGCGACTTTGTCTCGACCAGCCGCCTGCAGGATGCTGAACGCCAGAACAGAACGTTTACCGCTGCGACAGACTGTCATGATCGGCCGGTCATTCGGGACTTCGTCGACGCGATTCCGTAATTCTTCGATGGGAATAAACTGAGCGCCGGCGATACTGGAATTTTCTTCTTCCGTTTCTCTTTGTGTTCTTACGTCCAGCACATGGACGCGCTCGAGGTTCGCCGCAACCCATTCCGGTGCGACCTCGTGGATACCGCTGAAATTCGTTATTACCGGAGCCCAGTCTGGTGTGTCGGGCAGTTCATTATCATCAGGCCTTCCAGCTTTCAGGTTTGCCGGTACCGCAATGTCCAGTTGCTTCGGGTGGGGCAGCTGCATGTTTTCCAGAAAGCCGACAAAATCACCTTCGTTGGCCTGACCGCCAATCCGGGGATTGTGCTGCTTTTCTTCGCCGATTGAGCTGACCGTCCTTCCTGCGTAGTCATGTGCGGGATATACGAGACAATCGTCCGGCAACGCGAATAACTGGTCTTTGATGGAGTAATACAGCTTCCGGGCAGATCCCTGCTGGAAGTCAGTCCGGCCGCAGCTTCTGATCAGCAAGGCATCTCCGGTGAAAACCATCGATTCATCATTCATAACAAGGCTGATACAGCCGTCGGTATGACCGGGCGTGGGAATAACGCGAAGAGAGAAGTCCCCGAATGAGATTTGGTCTCCCTCAGAGAGAGCCTGCTCGACAGGCTCAATACCCGACCCGGCCGATGCCAGAATCCGGCAGCCGGTACGATGTTTCAGTAACCACGCTCCGGTGACATGATCGGCGTGACAGTGGGTTTCGAGGCAGGCAGTGAGGGTAAGGGCGAGTTCCTGCACTAACGCAAAGTCTCGCTTATGCTGCTCGTAGACTGTATCGATCAGCACGGCCTCAGCCGTACTTTTGTCGGCAAGCAGGTAAGTGTAGGTGCCGGAGGTCTGATCGAAGAGTTGTTTGAACAGCAGGTTCTTGTGCATGAATTGGCATCTCCCCGGGCAAGTTGAAAGCAATGGGCAGCGTCAGGTGCAGCGGTTGAACCGGATTCTGACGGGCAATGCAGCAGATAGGTTAACCCGGCATTCCGCTGCGTTTTTTGGTTGATTATACACGCTGCTTGCTGTGGGGTGTGCGAATGAGGGTGGGAAGCAAAAGCGCGCGGCCCGGTGCCAGCTTGAGAAGACAGAGGCTGCCGCGATTTCTTTCAGTTCGGTTAGGTCAGCAGTGCCTTAAAATGCCGGCGGCACAGGGACACGTAGCGATCGTTCCCGCCGATTTCTACCTGTGAGCCTTCCTTAACCGGATTGCCCGTTTCATCCAGGCGAATCACCATGGTTGCTTTGGCACCACAGTGGCATATCGCCTTAAGCTCTCTCAGATTGTCTGACCAGGCCAGAAGATATTTGCTGCCCTCAAAAGGCTCGCCTCTGAAGTCGGTGCGCAGTCCATATGCCAGCACCGGGATGTCGAGGCTGTCAGTCACTTCACCAAGCTGATAAACCTGATCGCGAGTCAGGAACTGCGCCTCATCGACCAGCACACAATGCAGTGTTTTATTGGCATGCGCTGTCGAGATCAGGTTCAGCAGATCATGCTCAGGAGTGAATGTTTGGGCGTCGGCCTCCAGCCCGATGCGCGAAGTGACCTTGCCAACCCCGTAACGATTGTCCAGTTCGGGCGCCAGAACCAGGGTATTCATACCCCGCTCCTGATAGTTGTAGCTGGACTGCAGCAGGGAGGTCGATTTGCCCGCATTCATCGATGAATAATAAAAATAGAGCTTTGCCATAGGTCAGCACAGGATTGACGGCAATTCGGAGCCGGAGCAGTCGAACTGTCGCAGGGTCGGTGAATTAAAAAGAGCCTCATTGTTTACCGGACGCGCCTGCAGCTGCAAGTGGGCAAAAATCCGACGATTGTTGTAGGGCTCCGGTTCAAACAGTCCGTTCTCATTGAATTGGCCTGGCAGGATCTTCAGTCTTACCCAGCTGCGTACGTTGCCGCCGATGAGCAAAATTCGCCGTTTCTGTTCTTCAATCGCGACAACGATGTCACAGTGACTGCGTGCACCCATGCCCAGTTGTTCTCTGCGCTCAGCGATACTGCGATAGGACGGGCGACTGCCCCGGCAGAGCAGATCGCCGGGTAGGATTGTCTGCTCGCCGGGATTAAAGGCCCGGTAAGCGGATTCAGACTCAGCTTGCGTGCTGGCCAGAATCGCCTGATCGATGTAGCTGTGGTGGGCAATCGCCCGCTGAAAGCGCTTGTTGTCGCCTAACCCGCTTTCACACATGACCCAGGAAATGAATGCCGCAGACCAAGGGTTGCGCCAGCGGCTGCCGGGTCCGTTCGATTGCCATGATTTGTTCTGTATTTCCAAAATCCAGGCGCTGTCCGGCGTCGATGACCAGTAGCCGGCAATGCTTGATGCTACGCGCTGAGCCTCATCGGGGGCGATCAGGGTCCGGCGCCAGGGCTGTGTCCTGAAATCCGGATTGGAGACCCGGGTGTGGGTCAGGTCCAGAACGCTCATGCCAAAGAACCCCCATTCTTGGGCTGCAACATTGACGATCCGGGTACGCAAATCGTCGATGTCGCGGGGACTGCAAGCCCGATGCGTGTAGATCATCTGGCCGGGCTCTCCGGTGACTCGTGCAGATGGCGCGGGAACATCGAGGGCAGAGCTTGGCAGTCGACCGACCGGGTCTGCGTAACTGACAGAGTGCGAGACTGACAGAAGGAGGCTGCAGAGTATTCCGGACAGCGTGCAGAGGTGAGGTAAAGTCTTGGTCACAGCAGAGCGGGGCTCCGGATCAATTCGAGTGGTTGATAGAGATAATACCTTCACAAGTTTACTACAGATCAGCCCGCAGACCTGCCAGAGCGCCACCGAGGCGCGAATTTCAGTTATGTTGTGGTTATTCATGTCACAATTCCTTACACTGAAGGACCGCAGCGCGAAGCGTCCCGGATAAAATCAATAACGAATTGGAGACTTGAATGGCTAGTGTAAGAAATATCAGTGTTGCTGTTGGTATCTTGATAATTCTGATTCTGTTCGGCTGGATTTTCACTGCGCCGTACTTGAGCAATCAGGGGCTAGGTCGGACGCCCGGCCTGATCATTGGAGGCACGCTGACCGACGCTCCTGCAGATTTCACCATCCATAACGATCATCAGGGGCCCCTGAAATTCAAACTCGAAGGGTTTCCTTCAATGGTCAACTATCTTTCCTGGGTTGCCTTGGAAGACGGAATCATCACTGCAACCCGGCCTGACGGAGGTTACTGGGGCGAGCGGGTCAAGGCTGGCAGCAATAAGGCCTGGCTCCGTCTGGGAGATAACACCTATAAAATGCAGGCGGAGCAGATCACCGGCGCGCAGCATTTAGATATGATGGGGCAATGGGCCGCCAAGTCTGGCAGGACCCTTGATGAAGCGTTGTATGAGGGTTCGGAACCTCTGCGCGAGTGGGAAGTCTTTTTCTGGACGCCCGAACAGTAAACAGGCTCTAGCTCTCACAAAAAAAGGCAGCTCAGTGAGCTGCCTTTTTTTGTGAGAGAGCGGATGACCGGCTCACTGGTTTACCGTCTTGTACACAATTTCACCGAAGAACATTTCGTCCCAGCTCTGCTCGCCATAGACCACGGTCGCGGACGGGTCCGGATTGAAGGGGTTCTGGCTTGAATTATCGAAATGGCCGACTGCGGTGACCGTGGTGCCGGCGGGGAGTAGCTTTGGTTCAGTCAGGTTATAGGTCAGCTGCCAGAGATAGGAATAATAGGGAATATTGATTAACTCTTCACGGCTACCGTCGGGATAATCGGCAAACATGCGCAGATCGACGCCGCGAAAGTGCATGTGCGGATGATAGGCGAGAGCATTGACATCTTCCTGAAGCGTAAAAGAAGAGGAGACTTCAAAGTTTTTTTCGTAGGGGGGGATGTCAGGCAGCGCGCTGCCAAACAGTCCGACCATGCGCGACTGCATCCGCTCTTCCGGCACGGTACCTTCCGGATAGAACCAGATACCGTACTTACTGCGATCGACGGTTTCTTTGCCGCTGGTGGTGTAATGCATCGTGACGTACAGAGTACTGTCCTTACGCATCAAACCTCCTGTGTTGGGCAATTCGATTCTCGGGTCCTGGCCCGGCACATAGCGAGTCAGCACAGCAACATCTGGATCGCGAATCCCTTCAGGTGTCAGACTGACTGTAGAATGGTGTACGACGGTGGTATCGCCGGGAATAAATTCACTGGCCTTTACCCAGCGATCTTTTTCCATCCCTACGACCGGGACTGAAATGTCCAGCCAGTCGAGTACTCCGGTTGCCGGAATGGTCTGCGGTGGGACTTCAACAACAAGATCCGGTGGTCCCAGCGGGACGGTCCACTCTGTGTCCGGCCAGTCCAGTTCAGCAAGCGGATCAGTTGTGCCATCCCTTGGCGAGCCTGCGTCAATCCAGCTCAGGAGCTTCTGTAGGTCTGCGATTGCCAGATTTCGATCGTTCGAGAACTTATGTATGTGCGGGTCAATTTGGCCGGGAGGCATGCGTCTGGTCATCAGCACTTCGCGGATCATGGGCGACCAGCCCAGTGCCATCGTATAGCTGTCCAGGGCAAAGGGCCCAATGCCGCCCGCCCGATGACACTCAGCGCAGTTGGCGGCGAGGATGGGTGCGATATCTTGCTCGTAAGAAACAGAGTGCTCAGCCGGAAACTGTACGGAATCTCCACTGACCGTGACCTCGTTAGTGACCACTTTCTCTCCCGAGATCACCGCCTGAAGCGCCGCTTCCAGTTCCGGACCGACGGAGCCGCGAAAATTCACAGTGAACTCAGTCGGGTCAAACAGCAGCACTTCGCCGGTCTGGGTGATTCCCAGCGCTTCAGAGATTTTCTGGGAATCATCCATAAGCACGGGGATGTCATTAGTGTAGGTGGCAATTTCCTGCTGTACTGCCTCCCGGTTCAACCGACCCATCGGATTGATTAGGAAAAATTGAACGCCCTGTTCCTTGTACTGCTGTTTGAGGTTGATATAGGCAGGCAATGCAGCAAGCGTTGCCTCGCTGTTGAGTCCGTGCACCAGCAGGGCAACTGACTTTTTGTCGTTGTACCAGCGCATGGAGTGGTGTTCTCCATGCTGATCCAGCAGGGCAAAGTCACCCACGCGTTCAGCGCCGTGAACCGCAGGTGTCGTGAAAATCGGTATCGTTGCCAGTATCAGGCAGCTCAGGAAGATCTTCATGGTCAAAGCCTTTTTCTGATTGTTGTTCGCGTGCTTGGAGCGCCGGCTCGCATGAATCGATAGCCCGGCACGCAGCAGGCGCCGGATTGCCCTGAGCAGTTCTGGAATACTTGTGACAGGTTGCTCTCCACGCGATTTCGACAGGTTACCACCGAGAAGCATGTAGAAAAAGTTTAAAACCCGGCCTTATATTAGGCTGGAGACATCGGCAACTGTGCGCAGCCTTAAGTCTTTCACGACGCCGCAGTTTGTAATAACTTGACCTTACTGACAGGTACTCTGGCCTCAAATTATCCCGAGAATAAGCATGAAACACTCTGATTCCGGCCTCACATCCATCGTCCTTCTGCTGACAGCAGGCTTAGGGTTCAGTCACGCTGTCGCGCAAACAGAGAAGGAGCCCGGACAACAGGTTTTTCAGGATTACTGCAGCAGTTGCCATGTTTCTGAGGCGGAGACTACTGCCGCGCAAATCGCGCCAACTGTTGAAGCGCTGCAGTCTCTGAGCGCAGCGTCGCTGGAGTTCGCCATTAACGAGGGGGTGATGTACGGGCAGGCTTCGGTGCTGAGCAATGCGCAGAAATCCCAAGTGGTTGCGTATCTGGCGCGCGAGACGGACGATTCCTGGTTGCAACCGACGCTTTGCGCTGCGGGAGCGACCGCGGTGGCGCCGGATGGCCGGGTCAGTCTTGCCCGATTTGGCGTCGACTATCTGAGTACGCGGCACATGAGCAGCACGGAAGCCGGATTACACAAGGAAAATTTTGCGAATCTTGAGCTGGCCTGGGCACTGGCTTTTCCTGATGTCAGCGCGCTGCGGGCATCGCCGGTAATCGTCGGCGACACGGTGTTCTATGCGGCTACCGGATCGCGCAAGGTGATGGCGCTGGACGCCAGCAGCGGCTGTGCCAGGTGGGTTTTTGACTCACCGACTCGGCTGCGCTCTTCGCTGACCTATGGTCCACTGGGTACAGCGGGACCCGATGCCATTGTTTACGGTGACGCAGAGGGTTTCGTGTATGCGCTGGCCGCATCAACGGGTGAACTGATTTGGTCGCGGGATGTTCGCAGCCACGGCAGGGGGGTGCGTTTGACTGGCGCGATGGTGCTGCATGAGGAGCGGGTTTACGTTCCAGTGTCCGCCTCCGGTGTCTCCCAGGGTGGTACACCCACTTTTGAGTGCTGCGTTGGACACGGAGAAATCGTTGCGCTGGACGCGGCAACCGGAGCAGTCGACTGGGTGTATCACACGATGCCCGAGGCTGATTATACCGGTGAGCGCAATTCACTCGGCGTGCGGCTGCGTGGGCCTTCGGGAGCGCCGATCTGGTCGACACCCACGGTAGACGCCGCCCGGGGTCTGTTGTTCGTTACCACCGGAGAAAATACCTCTCATCCGGCAACGCCAACCAGTGACGCAGTGATCGCGCTGGATCTCGCTACAGGCGCTCAGCGCTGGGTGTTTCAGGGACTGTGGAATGATGTCTGGAACACAGCCTGTGGGCGGGTAGCGGGCCCGAATTGTCCGAATCAGCACCCCAGCACTCTGGCAGATAAAGATTTTGGCGGGTCAGCAGCGATCGTCTCGACGGACATCGGAGACGTGCTGCTTGCTGGGCAGAAAACCGGAGATCTGTGGGCACTTAATCCGGACACCGGGGCTCTTATCTGGAATCAGCGCGTGGGTACGGGCACAGCTCTCGGCGGAAATCACTGGGGGATTGCGACAGATGGTGAAAAAGTGTTCCTGCCGATCAATGACCCTGGCCAGGCTCGCGGAACTTACGTGCCGCGCCCCGGGGTTTACAGTTTCTATGTCGATACCGGAGAACCCGGCTGGTTCCGGGCCGAGACCCCGGCCTGTGACAACCGTGCGGATTGGTTAAAAGGGTGCGACAACCGCTACGGGCATTCAGTGACGCCGCTGTTGATTGATGGAGTACTGATTACCGGAACCATTGACGGGCGTCTGCTGGCGCTGGATGCTGAAACTGGTGACGTGCTGTTCGAGTTCGATACTGTCAGAGAGTATGACGCCGTGAACGGGGTGCAGGGTATCGGTGGTGCAATAGATGCGCATGGCATCGCAGCGGGTGCCGGACTGTTGCTCGTGAATTCAGGCTATGGCCGGGTGGGGGGTACATCGGGAAATGTGCTGCTCGCTTTCCGTCCTCGGGCAGAGTAACTGATGATAAAAGCTACCCCTCCACTCGACGGGCTTCTGGTCATTGCACTGGAGCACGCGATTGCCGCGCCGCTCTGTACGCGCCAGCTGGCCGAGCTTGGTGCTCGCGTGATTAAGATTGAGCGCAGAGAGCAGGGAGATTTTGCCAGGCATTACGATGATCGTGTAAAGGGTTTGTGCTCGCACTTTGTTTGGACTAATCGTTCAAAAGAAAGTCTGACACTGGATCTGAAGCATCCGGCGGCGGCCGGGATCCTCGCCCGGCTGTTAACTCGAGCTGACGTTCTGGTTCAGAATCTCGCGCCCAGCGCGGCAGCGCGTATGGGTCTTGGCTATGAGGCGCTGGCGACTGATTATCCGCAGCTGATTGTCTGCAATATTACTGGCTATGGTGAGGAAGGGCCCTATGCCAGTAAGAAGGCCTATGATCTACTGGTGCAGGCAGAGGCCGGTTTTCTGTCAGTCACCGGGTCTGCGGAGGATCCTGTCAAAAGCGGTATTTCCATTGCGGACATCGCGGCGGGTACGCAGGCGCATACGGCAATTCTGGCCGCCTTGCTGCAGCGTCAGCGCACCGGTTCCGGCTGCCGTATCGACATCTCGATGCTGGAAGCCATGGTGGAGTGGATGGGCTTTCCGCTTTACTACGCTTACGACCGGCAGCAGGCGCCTGCTCGAAGTGGTGCGGACCATGCCAGCATTTATCCCTACGGGGTGTTCAGGTCAGGGGATGACAAGCTGCTGATGCTGGGTATACAGAATGAGCGGGAGTGGGTTGCGTTTTGTGAATTGGTGCTGGGCAATGCAGCTCTAGCGGAGGATTCTCGCTTTGTGTCAAACACGCTGCGCTCGGAAAATCGTAAAGAGCTGCAGGAATTGATTCAGCAGAGCTTCAGCGCGAAGACTGCAGCGGAAATTCGTGCCAGTCTGGAAGCGGCTGCGATCGCAAATGCCAGCGCCAATGACATGGCTGCAGTTTGGGATCATCCGCAATTACGTGCGCTGCGTCGCTTCGTTGAAGTTGAGACTCCGGTCGGAACGGTGACCGCTCTGCAACCGCCGGGTCACAGCAGTGCCTATGACCCCAGGCTGACCGCAGTGCCGGCACTGGGTGAGCATACCGAGGCTATTCTGGAGGATCTGGGCTACAGCGAGGCAGAGATCGCCGAATTCAGAACCGCGCTGGCAATCTGAGTATGCGAAGGGATATGGCGGTTCGGATAAAACAGATCGGCTGAAATGGTCTTGAATTTGAGCGAAACTTACCCTTGGGGAGGGGCTTATGCGGAAGGATAGTCACTGCTTACTCGGTGTCTTGTTGTGCACTGTGATTTCAAACAGTGCTCTGGGTCAGTTTCGCTCCGACATGATTGAACGGTGTGCGCAACTGGCTGACCTTGACTTGCCGGACACTACCGTAACCGCAGCCAGCCTGGAGGCTACTGATCAGTTTGTACCACCCGGCGAGGAAGCCGCTCTCCGACTGCCGGACTTCTGCCGTCTGGAAGGGGTGATCTCCCCGACCGTTGGCTTTGAAGTCTGGTTACCCATCGCTGGCTGGAACGGCAAACTACAGCTTGTTGGCAATGGTGGCATGGCAGGTACGATCAGCTATCGCGCTATGGGTCGAGCTCTGGCTCGTGGCTACGCAACCGCGAGCACAGACACGGGCCACAGGGCGGGCCCGGTACCCTTCGATGCTTCCTGGGCATCAGGCAGAATGGACCTGATTGAGGATTTTGGCCACCGAGCGCTTCACGTGACCACCGAGCGTGCTAAATCTGTCGTCAGGGCATTCTATGCCGCGGCGCCGCAGTACTCCTATTTTGTCGGATGCTCGAAAGGCGGCCAGCAGGGCTTGATGGAAGCTCAGCGTTATCCCGACGATTTTGATGGCATCATAGCAGGCAATCCTGCTAGTGACTGGACTCGCTTTTATGCCGGCGGGCATCTCTGGTACTCGCTGGCTATGTTGGAGGACGAGGAATCGTGGATCCCTCCGGCTAAATTGCGGGCTCTGGGCGAGGCAGTGAATAACGCCTGCGATGCCGACGACGGGATTCGTGATGGCATATTGATGAATCCTCAGGCCTGTGACTTTCAGCCTGCCAGCCTCAGCTGTGAAGGGGGCAATGACAGAAACAGCTGCCTCACGCCAAAACAGGTCAGGGCCGTAGAGAGTATCTGGTCGGGCGTACGCAACACCGGGGGTGAACTGATTTTTCCGGGGCTGGTGCCCGGAGGCGAAGCCGCGCCCGGGGGCTGGTCAACCTGGGTAACGGGTGCTGCGCCCTATCAGTCACTGCACTGGCGCGGTGGTGAAGGGTTCTTTCGCTGGTTTGTGTTCGATGATGCTGACTGGGATTTTCGCAGTTTTGATTTTGATTCGGATCTCGAATTCGCCCTGGAAAAAGTCGGGTCAGCAGTTGATGCGAATGACCCGGATCTGTCAGCGTTTCGGGATCGCGGGGGCAAGCTGCTGGTCTATCACGGATGGAGTGATCCGGACATCTCACCGCTGGCCTCGATTGACTATTTCAGTCGGGTGGTGGATCTGTCAGCATCCAGAGCGGATACCAGTTCCCGGGAGCAAGCCGAGTCAGAGACTAAAGACTATTTTCGTTTATTCATGGTTCCCGGCATGGGGCACTGCGCTGGCGGCCCCGGACCGGATCGGTTTGACGCGCTCAACGCACTGGAAAACTGGGTTGAAAATGATGTACCGCCTGACTCGATAATCGCCAGAAAAATAGAGGGAGACCAGGTTATCCGCAGCCGGCCGCTCTGCGTATATCCAGCCGTTGCCCGGTATGATGGCAGTGGCAGCACAGACGAGGCGGCGAATTTTTACTGTGCTGTGCCTGAGTAATTCGCAAGGCCGCGGCGCTTCAAAAACAGCAATCAGATAACAACATACCGTTCGACAGGAGGCCATTATGCGCAAGTTGCTACCCTCGATTTTGTTATTGCTTTATGTCAGTCAGAGCAGCGCTCAGGAATTTACACTGCCGCGAACGGAGTGGGGCGTACCGGATTTGCAGGCCGTGTGGAAGCATTCATCCATCATTCCATTCGAGAGGCCTGAATCGCTCGGAGAAAAGCGCGCCTACAGCGAAGAAGAAGCGCTTGCGCTGGAACGTTCGGAGCAGCAGCGGTTCGATGCGGATAATGAACCGCTCGATCCAGATCGACCGGCTCCCGAGGTGGCGGAGTCTCTCCCGCCGATCGGCAATTACGACCTGTTCTGGCGCGATGATGCGCAGTTCATACCAACTATAGACGGTGAATTCAGGACGTCGGCAATCATTGATCCCCCTAACGGGCGATTACCGCCGGTTCATCCGGGCGTTGAGCGTCCGCGATTTGAATCGAGGCGTGATGACCAGAGTACCAGAGGGCGCAGCAGTGATGGTCCGGAGGGTCGCAGCCTGGGTGAGCGCTGCCTGGTTGCCTTTGGTAATCTCTCTGGTCCCGTGATGAGCCCGATCATTTACAACAGTCATTTAGAAATTCTGCAGTCACCCGGCTATGTGGTTATCGTTGCCGAAATGGTGCATGACGCCCG
>Ga0066377_10000241_pt1 | contig 12438 bp, 13 predicted proteins | sample Knorr_S23_td_Sur_FD_70946 | JGI IMG/M metagenome (GOLD analysis project Ga0066377, IMG submission 70946) | Marine microbial communities from Southern Atlantic Ocean transect - Knorr_S23_td_SurfaceB_ad_5m_LV_B | ecosystem: Environmental > Aquatic > Marine > Oceanic | place: Southern Atlantic...
AGTTTCCGGTTTGATCACGTTTATTGCAGCAGTACATTACTACTACATGCGTGACGCAAACATTTCAGGAGAAGGAACTACATTTTTTCGTTATGTAGACTGGATTTTAACAGTCCCTTTAATGTGTGTAGAATTTTATTTACTACTTAAAGTAGCTGGTGCAACTACTAAGTTGCTCCGTGATTTAATTTTACTTTCTGTAATCATGCTTGTTACTGGATACGTAGGTGAAGCAGGACTAGGAAATGCCGCTTTTTGGGGCTTGCTTTCTGGTTTGGCATATTTTGCTATTGTGTACATCATCAAGTTTGGTTCTGCAGCAAAGCTGGCCAAGAAAGCTGGCGGTGCTGTCGAGAAAGCACACAACACCCTCTTCTGGTTCGTATTTGTAGGTTGGGCAATATACCCAATTGGTTATATGATCGGAACAGATGGTTGGTATGATGGAATCGATGCTTTGGGATGGAACATGGATGTTATCTATAACATCGGTGATGCCGTGAACAAGATCGGATTTGGTTTGGTAGTATACGCTGCTGCAGTGAAATCTACTAAGTAAGGAAGTATCCAACCATATTAAGCTAAATTAAAAACCGCCTTCGGGCGGTTTTTTTTACATCTGATCTGGACATTCTACTCCTAATATCCCCATGCCTGAATGAATGATCTCTCCTACTTTACTCGCAAGAGCAAGCCTGAAAAGTCGCAACTGTTCATCATTGTCTAGAATGACAAGTTGTTGGTAATAAGAATTGAATCGTTTTACAAGCTCGTACACATAATTGGCAATCAAAGCAGGGCTGTACTGAGCAGCTGCTTGAGTAATGGTTTCGGGATACATCTCGATCCACTTGATCACATCTTTTTCTTTGGGATGCATGGTGATTTCTTCCGCTTTAAATTTGATTTTAGAAGGAGCCGCTTTGCTAAGAATTGACTGTATACGTGCGTAAGTATATTGTATAAATGGACCTGTATTTCCATTAAAATCCACTGAAGCCTGAGGGTCAAACATGATGCGCTTTACCGGATCAACTTTTAAAATATAATATTTTAGGGCTCCCATACCTACCTGATGATACAAGTGGTTTTTTTGAGTTTCTGAATAACCATCAAGTTTACCCAACTCCTTAGCTAGATCGCCAGCAGTCTGTTTCATTTCAATCATCAAGGCATCTGCGTCAACTACAGTTCCTTCACGACTCTTCATTTTACCTGACGGAAGATCTACCATACCATAGCTCAAATGGTGTAATTGACTGGCCCAGTCATAGCCTAATTTTTTTAAGATCAAGAACAACACTTTAAAGTGGTAATCCTGCTCGTTGCCTACCGTGTACACCATACCCGTCATGTCAGGGTTGTTTTTGAGCCGCAGTAGGGCTGTTCCTAAATCTTGAGTGATATAAACAGAAGTGCCATCTGCGCGCAATACGATTTTTTCATCCAGGCCCTCATCAGTCAAATCGATCCAAACAGAGCCATCCTCTTTCTTAAAGAAGACTCCCTTTTCTAACCCACTGGCAACAATGTTTTTACCCAACAAATAGGTATCACTTTCGTAGTAATAGGAATCAAAATCAACGCCTAAATTTTGGTAAGTATCGGCAAAACCATCATACACCCATTGGTTCATTTTAGACCAAAGAGAACGGACTTCTTCGTCACCTGCCTCCCAATCACGAAGCATTTTTTGGGCGGCTAACATAATGGGGGCTTGTGACTTGGCCTTGTCAGTTTCAAGACCCTTATCTAGAAGAACTTGAATTTCTTTTTGATATTGTTGCTCGAAAGCGACATAATATTTGCCCACCAAAGCATCTCCTTTGACTCCGGCAGATTCGGGTGTTTCACCCTCTCCGAATAGCTGCCAAGCTAACATAGACTTACAAATATGTATCCCCCTATCGTTGATGATTTGGGTTTTATGAACTCGATTTCCTGAGGCCTCTAAAAGCTTAGATATTGATGCTCCTAACAATATGTTACGCATATGGCCAAGATGTAAAGGCTTATTCGTATTAGGTGAAGAATACTCTACCAGTATTTTTGGACTTGTTTGAGAAGGTTCTTTAAAACCATACCTCTTGTCATCAACGATTGATTGTAAAAAGTCTATATAATATTGGTCTACAATGCTAAGGTTCAAAAAACCTTGTACCACATTATAGTTCTTGACTTGCTCTACATTGTTAAGCAGACAGGAACCTATGGTTTCGGCAAGAACCGCAGGCTTGGCTTTTATATGGCGTAAAAGAGGGAAAATAACGATGGTGATATCTCCTTCAAATCCCTTTTTTGTAGCTTGAATCTCGATGGCTTCGAGCTGTATATCATGTTTTTCTTGTGCAAACTTACGCACAGCCTCTTCGAGTATGGATACCAACCGCATAGGTGTTATTTGGCAACAAATATAACTTGTTTTTGACACAGTTAACACAGATGAATTACCTTTGTTATATGTTATGTAATGTTTCGTACAACGATCCTAAATTAGAAAAGACCATTGCGGAACGGGTTGGAAAACCTTTTGGGTTGAAAGAACGTCTTAAAATGTCTGGAATTGGATCTCCAAAAATGATTATTACACAGGCGAGTCCTGAAATTCATAATCTTTTAACGCTAGACCACAATCAAAACATTTGCAATATTGAGCTCAGACCACTGGGAATTATCATAAGATTCAGGAGTTTGTTAGAAACCTATGCTTTGGTGATTCCTTACTACAAATTGAGCTTCTTTAAAGGAAAATCTACTCACTACAGCCTTTTTGTTGATGCACATAAAATTGAAGTAGAATCAAACAAAAATGTGAGAAATTTTTTCTTAAAAATGATGGAGCAAAAAGCCACTCAAGTTCAAGGGCCTAAATAAATACTTCAGCCATCATACATCGGGCACTTCCCCCTCCTAGTTGTTCAATGGTGGTCAAAGGGCTATGTAAGATGGTGACATGCTGCTCCAGTCGTTGTATTTGTTCTGATGACAGACTTTTAAAAGCCGTTTCGCTCATCACCACAAAAAACGCTCCATCTGCATTACAAACCTCCATCATATTTCCGGCAAAAGCATTGGTTTGAGCTTCTGAAATGGTTATCACATCTTTTCCGTCGTTTAGTAGAGATTGAAGTAGTATATTTCGTTGGTCTGTATCATCAACAGAATCAAGACAAACCACAGCAAATTTTGTGCCTATACACATCATCACATTGGTGTGATAAATGGGCAAACGTTTATTTTGATGTGTTTGAAATGCGGTAAAAACAACCGCCTTATAGTCCATAGACTCACAAAACAAGTCTACGAGTTCTTTATTACAACGGTCAGACAAGGCACAATAAGCTTTTTTATGGATACGATCTAAGACCAAGACTCCTGTCCCTTCCAAAAACATATCTTTTTTGACATAACCAGAGAAATCATGTTTTGTGTCTGGTTGAAAACCAAGATTAGCAAGCATTTGTAAGGGCTCATGTCGAATTTCCAATCGTCTGTTTGGCGCATACATCGGATACAGGAACTGTGTGCGAGGGCGGTGAAAAGAGATCCAATTGTTGGGAAAAACCGCATCGGGTGTGTCGGAGTTTTCGAAGTCTTGCCAAACATAAACATAAACGCCTGCAGTGCGTAAAACATTGACCAAACCATCAAACTCCTCTTGCGCTTTTTGGGTGGTGGCCATTTTGTTTTCATCTGTGGTTCGTTGAAAAAAATTATTGGTTGCCGTCTCTGGATTTCCATAAAAAACGGAGGGACGTACCATAAAAATATGAGAAGTGGATTGTATTGGGATCACGGTTTTCGAATTAATGGCAGTGTGGTACATCGGAACAAACCGCCTTGTTTTGACACATGATGATAATCCACGGGTACAACTTGTATGCCATTGGAAATCAACCATTGATTTAGATCTTTAAAACTTGGATCTGAAATCACTAAATCTGGGCGTATAGAAAGCACATTGGCATGCATTTCATATAACCCTTTCTCATCTAATACAAAAAGGTTGTTTTGACCAAACAACTTTTGTAACCAATCGTAAATTGATTTATCCACAAAACCTTGAGGATATACAATTGCCTTATCATGACCGACTGGTTGAAAACAACAATCCAAGTGTAGCACGTTCTTGAATGCATCTGTCTTAGATTTAATCAATTCTAAGCCGAGAACTTTTTTGTTTGGAAAAAATTCTTTGAGAAAAGAGACGGCATTTCGGTTGGTTCGAGCAGTAATCATCTCTGGATAATCCTCTTGATCGTAATATCCTACAAACACATAGTCGTTATAGACAATAACATCGCCCCCTTCAACGTGAACTTCACTAGGACATGATATGATTTTTTCAGAGGGAATTTGACCTATAATTTCATTGATGGCATTCAGCTCATGTGCTCGAGCGGGTAGAATGTTGGATAAAAAGAAAAAATCATCAATAACAAAACCTATATCGCGGGCAAAAATTTGATTACAACCTTCTATAAGATCAGGTCTAAGGACAAGAACATCCTGTTTTTCGAGGGCTTGTTGCATTCCTTTGAGTTGACCCATAAGATCTTCTTCCCTAGGATAGGTTCCTTTTTCAATGTGGTGGCGTGATTTTAGATCGTATGCTTCCTCTAAAGTGGGGTTGGAACCACTATGGTCTGCCCTACCCAACAACACACACTTTAGGGTGTTGGTTTCGTTATGGACAGCTACCTGAATCAAAACACAAGACTATCTTTTGTCCATGGGGACAAAAGAACGCTTGTTGTGTCCCACATATATCTGTCTTGGTCGCCCGATGGGCTCTTTACGTGTTCGCATTTCTCGCCATTGGGCGATCCATCCCGGAAGACGGCCTAGGGCAAACATGACGGTAAACATTTCAGTGGGTATTCCCATAGCCCTGTAAATGATACCAGAGTAGAAATCTACATTAGGATATAATTTTCGATCCACAAAATAAGAGTCATTAAGCGCTTCTTGCTCTAAACTTTTTGCAATATCCAACACTGGATCAACCACACCTAAGTCCCCGAGTACTTCGTCGGCAGTCTTTTTGATGATTTTAGCACGAGGATCAAAATTCTTATACACTCGATGACCGAAGCCCATCAACCTAAAAGGATCAGATTTGTCTTTGGCTTTATCGAGGTATTTTTTTGTGTCTCCACCATCTTGTTTAATGGCCTCTAACATTTCAACCACTGCTTGGTTGGCTCCTCCGTGAAGAGGTCCCCAAAGTGCAGAAATACCTGCTGCAACCGAAGCAAACAAACCTGCATGAGATGACCCAACAATACGGACCGTAGATGTGGAACAGTTCTGCTCATGGTCTGCATGAAGGATCAGTAATTTGGTCAAGGCATCGTCTATAATGGGGTTAGGGACATACTCTTTGTTGGGTTTACGGAACATCATACGTGCAATGTTTTCTACATAGCCCAGTGAGTAATCTCCGTATTTTAGAGGAAGTCCCATCCTCTTGCGAAACACCCAAGAGACCAAAATTGGGAGTTTGGCCATAATTCGAACAATGGCATTGTACATCTGTTCGTTTGAATCAACGTCAACGGAAGTTGGATTAAAAGCCGTTAGCGCTGAGGTTAATGACGATAGAACCCCCATAGGATGGGCACTCTTAGGGAAACTTTCCAGAATCTTTTTTAAGTCCTCATCGATATATGATTCTTCCTTAATGTCCGTCAAAAAAACATCGTGTTGTTCTTGAGTAGGCAACTCACCAAAGATGAGTAAATAGGCAACTTCCAAAAAATTAGCCTTTTCGGCCAATTCTTCTATGGGGTATCCACGATAACGAAGAATACCCTTTTCTCCATCCAAAAATGTGATACTACTCTCGCAAGAGCCTGTATTCTTAAAACCAGGGTCTAGTGTGATAAGCTGGGTAGTTGAGCGAAGTGATTTAATATCAATAGCACGCTCGCCTTCTGAGCCATCAATTATAGGGATATCAAAGGTAGAACCGTTGTAATGGATGGAAGCCTGTTTGGACATGTTGAAGTTTTGTTACACAAAAATACAACACGATTACCGATTTACCGAATGAAAATCAAAGGGTTTTACAAAACTTTAAACGCCTTGTCTTGAGGGTAATAGGCAACATTGGCTAATTCTTCTTCAATTCTTAGGAGTTGATTGTACTTAGCCATACGGTCGCTACGAGAAGCAGAGCCTGTTTTAATCTGACCTGTATTGAGTGCCACAGCCAAGTCGGCGATGGTATTGTCCTCGGTTTCTCCACTTCGGTGAGACATTACTGAAGTATAGCCTGCACGATGCGCCATATTGACCGCTGCTATGGTTTCAGAAAGGGTTCCAATTTGGTTTACTTTAATCAAAATGGAATTGGCAATGTCTTTTTCAATTCCTGTTGACAAACGCTCAACATTGGTAACAAACAAATCGTCTCCGACCAATTGAACACGGTCACCGATTCTTTCAGTTAAGTATTTCCAACCTTCCCAGTCGTTTTCGTCCATACCATCTTCAATAGAAACAATTGGATATTTATCTGCCAATTCTGCCAAGTAATCAGCCTGCTCTTTGGAAGAACGTACTTTGCCTTGATCTCCCTCAAACTTGGTGTAGTCGTATTTACCATCTACATAAAACTCGGCAGCCGCGCAATCCAACGCTATACGAACTTCTTCACCAGGTTTGTATCCAGCGTTTTTTATGGCTAGTAAGATCGTGTCTAAGGCATCTTCTGTTCCATCAAGGGTCGGTGCAAAACCACCTTCATCACCAACGGCAGTGCTCAGGTTGCGCTGATGCAATACTTTCTTTAAGTGATGAAAGATCTCTGTACCCATCTGTAGCGCGTGAGCAAAAGATTGGGCTTTGATTGGCATGACCATAAACTCTTGAAAAGCAATAGGTGCATCAGAGTGAGAACCACCATTAATGATGTTCATCATCGGGACGGGTAAGGTAAAAGCACTCGTTCCACCAACATAACGATACAAGGGCAAGCCCAACTCATTGGCAGCTGCTTTGGCCAAAGCCAAAGAAACTCCCAAAATGGCATTGGCTCCAAGTTTGGATTTATTAGGGGTACCATCGAGCTCTATCATTAACTGATCTATATCCTCTTGTTCGAAGACAGAGTTTCCAATCAGTTCTGGAGCAATAATTTCGTTTACGTTCTTAACAGCTTGTAAAACCCCTTTTCCCATATAAGCATCACCTCCATCACGAAGTTCAACAGCTTCATGCTCTCCTGTTGAAGCGCCAGAGGGTACTGCTGCACGGCCCAAAACACCGTTTTCAGTTGTGACATCAACCTCTACAGTTGGGTTTCCTCGGGAGTCAAAAATTTGACGTGCGTGAATATCTACAATAATGCTCATGATTTTGATTTTTTGTTTTCTATAATGGTTTGTATAAACTGGTCGAATAAATATGAAGAGTCATGTGGTCCAGGACTTGCTTCAGGATGGTATTGCACAGAAAAACAATTTTTATTCTTAATGCGAATTCCGGCAACTGTATGATCGTTTAAATGAACATGAGTGACCTCTACCTGTTCATGTTGTTCTGTGGCATCCCGGTCTATGGCAAAGCCATGGTTCTGCGATGTAATCTCTCCTTTGCCCGTTTCTAAATTAAGGATGGGGTGATTGATTCCCCTATGACCGTTTCTCATCTTATAAGTGGGAATGTCTTGAGAGAGTGCAATCACCTGATGTCCCAAACAAATACCAAATAATGGCATATTTTGTTCGATAATCGCCCTTGCCACTTCTTGGGCTTCTTTTAGGGGTTCAGGATCTCCAGGTCCATTAGAAATAAAGTAGCCATCTGGGTTCCACGCAGCCATGGTTTGCAAATCCGTATCGTGAGGAAATACTTGAACATAAGCGTCGCGGGCGGTCAGGTTTCGCAATATATTGACTTTAATACCCAAATCGAGGGCTGCAATACGAAGCGTGGCTTCTGGATTACCCACAAAATAAGAGGTCTTTGTAGACACTTTTGAAGCCAATTCTAGACCTTTCATTGAAGGCACTTGTTCTAACTGCTTTTTTAAAGAGTCTATATCATCGGTCTCAGTGGTAATGAGCGCATTCATTGCCCCATTATCACGGATATAACTCACCAAAGCACGCGTATCTACATCTGAAATGGCTACTAAATTGTGATTGCGAAAAAAATCAATCAAAGCCTCATCTGCAGCAGGTCGTGAATAATCGAAGTTAAAATTTTTACAAATCAACCCAGAGATTTGAATTCGATCCGATTCATTCTCATCCTTGTTGGTTCCGTAGTTACCAATGTGTGCATTGGTGGCTACCATCAATTGTCCATAATAAGAAGGATCGGTAAAAATCTCTTGATAACCTGTCATCCCGGTATTGAAACAAACTTCTCCGGTAGCAGTGCCTTGAATACCGATGGATTTACCAAAAAAAACAGTTCCATCTTCGAGCAAAATCAATGCTTTAGGACGCGGACTGTATTTACTCATAGTTAAAATATTGCCGCAAAAATAGCATAAAAAAAAGGATAAACACAATGGTTTATCCTTATTAGTTATTAAGAAAAATGTTAAGTTTTAAACGTCTTTCTTTTCTACAGCGTCCTCAGCATCATCTGAAAATGATTCAGCGTTTGATTCTGCCTGTGGTTCTTCGGTTTTAGCATCTCCATCTGCAGCCACTTCCTCAGCTGTGGTGGTGTCTGCGGCTTCTTCTACAACGACTTCTTCAGATGCAGTGTCAGCAGCTTGTGTTTTGCTACTACCTCGTCTTCTTGAGCGCTTTTTCTTAGGCTTTGCAGTCTCATAAGTGTCGTTAAAGTCTACCAATTCGATCATAGCCATGTCCGCGTTGTCACCCATTCGATTACCCAGCTTAATGATGCGGGTGTAACCTCCAGGACGGTCTCCTATCTTTTCAGAAATCTCTCTGAAAAGCTCCGTGACAGCATACTTATTACGCAATGAGCTAAACACGATCCGACGGTTGTGAGTAGTATCGCTTTTAGCCTTGGTGATCAAAGGTTCTACGAATTGTTTAAGAGCTTTGGCACGGGCAACTGTCGTATTGATTCTCTTATGCTCAATCAATGAAGATGCCATATTGGCCAACATAGCCTTTCGATGCGATGCGGTTCTACCTAAATGTGCTATTTTTTTTCCGTGTCTCATAGTGGTAAAGCGTTTTGAAAGGAGTTAGTCCTTGTCCAATTTGTATTTGCTTAGATCCATGCCGAAATTTAATCCTTTGGCAACTACTAAATCTTCCAATTCAGTAAGTGATTTTTTACCAAAGTTTCTAAACTTCATCAAATCCGTTTTGTTAAAAGAAACTAGATCGCCTAGGGTGTCTACTTCTGCTGCTTTTAAGCAATTCAAAGCACGAACAGACAAGTCCATATCGATCAGTTTGGTTTTTAACAACTGACGCATGTGAAGGGACTCTTCATCATATACTTCTGACTGAGCGATTTCATCTGCCTCAAGCGTAATGCGTTCGTCAGAGAACAACATAAAGTGATGAATTAAAGTCTTTGCTGCTTCGGTCAATGCATCTTTAGGATGAATAGAACCATCTGTTTTGATTTCAAAAACCAATTTTTCGTAATCCGTTTTTTGTTCAACACGAAAGTCTTCAATGCTGTACTTTACGTTTTTGATAGGTGTATATACAGAGTCTATAGCAATAGTACCAATAGGTGCACTGGCTTTTTTGTTTTCTTCAGCTGGCACATACCCTCTACCTTTTTCGATGGTGAATTCAAAATTAAGATTCACGCTCTTTTCCATATTACAAATAACCAATTCCGGATTGAGTACTTGGAATCCAGAAATGAATTTTTGAAGATCACCAGCCGTAAGTTTGTCTTGGTTGGTTATAGCAACATTAACCGTTTCGTTGTCAACCGTATCTATTTGCTGCTTAAAGCGAACCTGCTTAAAGTTGAGGATCATTTCAGTAACGTCTTCAACAACACCCGCTAGGGTTGAGAATTCGTGATCCACTTTGTCGATCCGTACCGAAGTAATTGCAAAACCTTCGAGTGATGAAAGCATCACACGACGAAGTGCATTACCAACAGTTAAGCCATATCCAGGTTCGAGAGGTCGGAATTCAAACACACCCTCAAACTCGGTGGATTCAATCATGATTACTTTATCAGGCTTTTGAAAATTAAATAATGCCATGTTTCGTTTATTTTGAATAGAGTTCTACAATTAATTGTTCTTTAATGTTTTCGGTGATTTGCTCGCGCTGAGGCACCGACACCAAAGTTCCTTCTAGAGTTGCTTCGTTCCATGACAACCACTCGTGAACAGGATTTGAAATGGAAACAGCACGCTCAACAACATCAAGTGTTTTGGATTTCTCACGAACACCCACTACATCGCCAACCTTTACCTGACAAGAGGGCACATTGACCACACTTCCATTAAGGGTGATGTGTCTGTGACTTACCAACTGGCGAGCAGCACTACGAGTAGGTGCTAAGCCCAAACGGTAAACAAGGTTGTCAAGACGTGTTTCACAAAGTTGCAAAAGCACCTCACCTGTAACGCCTTTACTGCGACTTGCTCGCTCAAAAAGATTACGGAATTGGCGCTCAAGAATACCGTAGGTAAACTTGGCCTTTTGTTTCTCCATAAGCTGAACGGCATATTCCGACTTTTTTGGTCGACGTCGGTTATTGCCATGTTGGCCTGGAGGATAATTTCGTTTTTCGAATGCTTTGTCTTCTCCGAAGATTGCTTCTCCGAATTTTCTAGCAATTTTAGTTTTTGGACCGGTGTATCTAGCCATAAATTTAATTTAGAGGAGGGCGAATGAGAATTAAGGTCTATCCTTCGTCATCGTTGCCCTACCAGGATTTATTATTATACGCGTCGTCTTTTTGGAGGTCGACATCCATTGTGTGGCATGGGCGTTACATCAACAATTTCAGTAACTTCTATACCACCATTGTGAAGGGTTCTGATAGCAGACTCACGTCCGTTACCAGGTCCTTTTACAAATACTTTTACTTTTCGCAAACCAGCTTCTAAAGCAACTTTTGATGCATCTTCAGCAGCGAGTTGAGCAGCATAAGGTGTGTTTTTCTTAGAACCTCTAAATCCCATTTTTCCTGCTGAGGACCATGAAATAACTTCTCCTTTGTTATTGGTTAACGATATGATGATGTTGTTAAAAGAAGCAGTGATATGTGCCTCTCCAAATGATTCAACAACAACTTTGCGTTTTTTTGAACTTGTCTTCGCCATAGATCAACGATTATTTAGTTACTTTCTTTTTGTTCGCAACGGTTTTACGTTTTCCTTTGCGAGTACGTGAATTGTTTTTAGTACGCTGACCACGAAGTGGCAAGCCCACACGATGACGGATGCCTCTAAATGATCCGATATCCATCAGACGTTTGATGCTTAATTGTACTTCTGAACGAAGCTCTCCTTCGATTTTGTAGTTCGATACCACATCACGAATTCGACCGATCTCATCATCGTTCCATTCAGAAACCTTTTTGTGTTCGTCTACACCAGCTTCTGATAAAATCTTTTGCGCACGACTTCTACCAATACCATAGATATAGGTTAGTGCGATTGCGCCGCGTTTTTGTTTTGGAATGTCTACTCCTGATATTCTTGCCATAATTATCCTTGTCTTTGTTTGAATCGTGGATTCTTTTTGTTAATGACATACAGTCGTCCTTTACGTCGTACAATCTTGCACTCGGGACTTCTTTTCTTTAATGATGCTCGTACTTTCATAATTAATATCTGTAAGTGATCCTAGCCTTAGTCAGGTCATAAGGACTCATCTCTAATTTTACTTTATCTCCAGGCAATAACTTGATGTAATGCATCCGCATCTTACCTGAAATATGGGCTGTCACTACATGACCGTTCTCCAACTCAACGCGAAACATCGCATTGGAGAGGGCTTCAATGATTTGACCATCTTGTTCTATTGCGGGTTGCTTTGCCATTATCCTCTTCTATTTTTTCCTGAACTCATCAGACCATCATAGTGACGGTTGAGTAAGTACGCGTTAACTTGCTGAATGGTGTCTATGGCTACCCCTACCATAATTAACAGGGAGGTCCCTCCATAGAAAAGTGCCCAGCCTTGTTGCAGTCCCATTAGTTGATAAGCGACTGCAGGTAATACGGCTATGGCTGCCAAAAACAAGGAACCTGGAAAGGTTATGTGTGACATCACACGATCCAAATAGTCAGCAGTTTCGCCTCCAGGACGTATCCCTGGTATAAATCCTCCACTTCGTTTTAGATCATCAGCCATTTTGTTGGTAGGGACAGTAATCGCTGTGTAGAAATATGTAAAAACGATTATTAACACAGCAAACAAAACATTGTACCAAAGTCCAAAAATATCCGAAAAGGAAGCTTGCATCCATTGACCAACAGAATTTTCACCGATCAAACGACCCAAATATGCA
>Ga0066377_10000244_pt1 | contig 12397 bp, 8 predicted proteins | sample Knorr_S23_td_Sur_FD_70946 | JGI IMG/M metagenome (GOLD analysis project Ga0066377, IMG submission 70946) | Marine microbial communities from Southern Atlantic Ocean transect - Knorr_S23_td_SurfaceB_ad_5m_LV_B | ecosystem: Environmental > Aquatic > Marine > Oceanic | place: Southern Atlantic...
TCGAGATTTACAACTATGTTCTCTTCTTTGATTCCTGGCAGCTCTGACAGAGCTGCTACCACACTATCTGGTCAGCTCATTCAGGTAACACCGCCGCGGCTTTTCATCATCCCTTCAACGAACAATGTGACCTGGGACATCTCTCCCTCAACCGCAGCAGCTTTGACCGAAAACGACAGCAATAATCCAACAATGCTGATAATCAGATAATTGGGCTTTGAATTGAAATTCATTGTCAATATAACCAAGCGCTTTTTAGATTGGGATAGGTTTAAGCTGGATGATTTCCTGATTAGTATACGCAAAAATAGTGAAATCTAGGAAATAAACATTAAACCAAGTTAGATTTGAAAGAAAATGGACTAGAAAACCAGTAAAATACTGAACTGATGAGAACCTTTTTAACCCTGTATGTACCGCTGTTTCTTATCTGTAGTTCCCCTGGGGCGGTTACCACTACCGATAATGACGGGCCTCTGCCAAACATCATCATCTTATATGTCGATGACTTGGGCTACGGTGATGTTGGTGAATATGGCGCAACGGGCGTGCTGACACCGAACATCGACAGGCTGGCACGAGGGGGCCTCAAATTTACCGATGCCTACAGTACTGCTGCAACCTGCACCCCGTCACGTTATTCCCTTTTAACGGGGCGCTATGCATTTCGCCGGAACGCGAGTGTCTTGCCGGGCGACGCACCGCTGATGATCCCGGCAGGGTCAGCGACCATCGCTTCGATGCTGAAGCGTGCAGGCTATCGAACCGCCGTGGTTGGCAAATGGCATCTGGGGCTTGGTGATGGCGATCTGAACTGGAATCAGGATATCCGCCCGGGGCCACTGGAAATTGGTTTCGATTATGCCTTTCTGCTTCCTGCAACCGGCGATCGTGTGCCTTCGGTCTATGTGGAAGATCATGCCGTGGTCGGTTTGTCCGATGAAGATGACCCTCTGGAAATCAGCTACAGCGACCCCATCGGGGATATGCCCACCGGGCTCAGTCATCCACACCTGTTGCGTCAGAGCGCTGATCGGCAGCACAGCGATACTATTGTCAACGGCATCAGTCGCATCGGCTTCATGGATGGGGGCGACAGCGCCCACTGGCGAGACGAGGACTTCGCAGATCTGTTCGTCGAAAAAGCAATAGCGTTCATCAAAGATGCTGGAAGCAGAAATCAGGCTGCAGACCCTTTCTTTCTGTACTTCTCATTCCACGATATTCACGTGCCCCGACTGCCGAATGAGCGCTTTGTGGGTGCCAGCGAGATGGGGCCCCGTGGTGATGCCATCGCACAGGTGGACTGGATGACCGGTCAGATCGTCCATACACTTGAGCGCCTGCAGATCGACGACAATACCCTGATCATTTTCACCAGCGACAATGGCCCCGTACTGGATGACGGATATGCCGACCAAGCCGTCGAATTGCTCGGAGAGCACCGCCCGGCGGGAGCACTTCGCGGGGGTAAATACAGCGCTTTTGAAGCCGGCACGCGGGTGCCCACAATTGCCTACTGGCCAGATTCGATTGAGCCCGGTACCAGCCATGCGTTACTCAGTCAGGTGGATTTTTTCGCAACACTCGCGTCAATTAGCGGACAAAACCCGGGCCCGGGCGAGGCCATCGACAGCCAGAATCTGGCCGCAGCACTGTTGTCTGCCGAAGGCCAGGGCAGAGACGCGCTTATTACCCAATCAGCAACTCTGGGGATTCGCAGAAACGACTGGAAATATATCGAGCCTATACCTGAAGGTGTGACCATCCCGACATTCGTCGAGCAGAATAAGAACATCGAGAGTGGTTTCAGCCGCCGATCACAGCTCTATGACTTGAGTCTTGATCCCGGCGAACAGAACAATGTTGTTGATCGATTTCCTGAGCTTGCTGCTGAATTGCAAGATGAAATCGATCGGATCAGGACCTCAGAAGAGTGAAACCGCTTAAAGGGATGACGCCAGCCCAGAGCAATCGGACTCCATTGATCGATCCTTACTCAACTCACAAAAGGCGAAAGGATCTGCCAACTTCTCTCCATGAACCAATAACTGGCAATCCCCCCGGATACATAAAGCGGTAACTGGTATAGCAAATGATGATAGCGAACCCGTAAAACTGCCAGTGTGAGCAACACCGTTGCAATGATCCCGAGCTGTCCTACTTCGAGACCCAGGTTAAACAGGAACAGAGCCATCAACTGACTGCTTTCAGGTAGTCCGATTTCAGCCAGCGCGCCGGCAAATCCCAAGCCATGTAACAAGCCGAATGCGAACGCAATGATCGCCGGATACTGTTTCGCCGCAGATGGCTTCTTGGACAGGTTTTCATGCGCAAGCAAAACGATACTGCCTGCAATAATGGTTTCCACCGGAGCAGGCGACAAGATCATCAGATCAAAGGCTGACAGCGCAAGAGTCAGGGAGTGCGCAACGGTGAAGCTGGTCACCACTTTAAGTATCTCCATCGGCTTGCGCACGAGATAAAGCAGCATAATCACAAACAGAACATGATCAAATCCTAACACTAGGTGCTCTATGCCAATCGATAAATATACCGGAAGGCTGGGCGTTGCCTCGGATAACTGGATTGAAGGTGAATCACCATTGATCAACAAATTCCTTGTACTGCCGTCAAGCATCTGAAGGCTAACCAAGGTGTCGATCAGAGTACGTTCAAGGCCAGCAATTGCAACAGCTTCCAATTCCGAATTCTGGCAGTCCAGCTCGAAGACCTCGATTAACGCGCCATCAGTGAGACTGGCGGAAACAGGCGTTGACATACAGTTAGTTTGAAGTTGCAGACCAAGGTAGCGACCATCAATCTGTGGCTGTCTGAAAGACGCCTCGAAGCGCTGCTGACTATTCCCGCTATCGAGTTCAGAGAGCTTAAGGAAAGCCGGACGAACTTCATGCGAGATCCCCGCCGAGGAAACGATCAAAGCGAGCAGGCCCAGCAGTACTCTCATTGCAACTCCACACTAATTATGTATTGCTGCAACAGGTTTTCGATATAGAGATCCCGGGCCTCGAGCTGTCGGGCGCGTCGATAGTCTTCATTCACCTGCTGACCAATCGCATCCAGAGGGGTGATTTGTTCGGGGTGTATCGCATTGAGAAATACCAGGTGAAATCCGAAGCCACTCTGCACAGGTCCCTGCCAGCTTCCTATTGGAAAATCCGCTATCTGTCCGGCAAAGTCTGCGCCAAATGTGGCGTTGAGTTCCAATGCGCTTCGGTAAGCAAAGCTGGGATTCAGCATGGAGGGCTCACCGAAGTTTCGAGAGGATACCCCCTGCTCGATTTGTGTCAGGGCCTGCTGAGCCGATCCTATTGCCTGAAAATACAAATGTTGCAGGGAATAGCGGACTGGCAAAGTGTAATCATCAATATGCTGTTGGTAGAAAGCTTCGAGCTCTCCGATTTCAGGGGCGGGGATTGGTTCCGACTCGGCTATGAACCCCAATTTTTGCACGAGGCGGCGCCGAACAATAGAGTCGTCTTCGTCAAGCCCTAGGCGAAGCGCCTCTCGGTACAACACTTCTTCCTTAACCCAGTTATCTACCAGCGAATCTACCTCTGCCTCGGTAGCCACTAATCCGGTCTGGGTAGTCCAAAGAGTCGCAAGACGGTCCCTTAGTGCATCAGTAATGACTATTTCATGGCGATCATCGCCGATCCGACTGTCGGCAATAAACAGAAAAAGGCCAATGAGGACAAACCAGATTAGGGGTTGCCTGAACAAGTCATCTGACGCCATGGGTAATTGATACAGTCAACCTAGAGCTGCGGTGTTACCCAAATAGGTGATGACCAGATGCGCTCCTGTATCGTCGGCTGCAAGTTAGGGTTGGGTTCGACTCCAGCACGAATTGCATCCCAGGTAGACCAGCGGCAAGTAGGATTTTCCAGTCCGCGAACATAATAGAAAGCATGCTGATCGGGATCGAAATTTGGGTCACGCCAGCTTGCGCGCAATTCCGGGGCTCCAGAGCCATTTGTCAAACTACAGTCACTCGGATTAACTCGTGCACCGTTGTCGGGGCAGCGATGGGTCACCGGGTCGAGAGGCCCGCCAGAACACGCCACATCATAGACTTCTTCATGTGTTTCGCCGTCCTCCACCCAGCCTTTAATTATCTGCACCCGGTCCAGTGGTGCACTGTCGGGCGCTTTAGCTACCCAGGCGATAAAACTGGGCGCTCTGGATGCCTCACCGATGAGGTCGCCCCCCATTGAAACACCACCGGAATAGGACTTAGCAAGCATATCCGGATCTTCTGCAGCAGGTAGATCATAGCCACCAAAGAAGCGAACCTTCATACGGGTGCCAGAGGTGCCGAAGGTCTCCTTGCGGCGGAAGCCATCATAGATACTCTTTCGGGTGTTTTCCTCAGCCCAGACACCGGCTAGGCCCGCGGCGCTCCAGGTGTCGAAATAGGTATCAACATAGATATCGCCGGCAGAATTCGGTTCCAGCATCGGTACTGAACCGCGCAGGATTCCGTCCGAATCTCTGAGGCCAACCTTACTCCAATAATCGAATTCCTCACCGGCATAGGTAGCGTTATGGGTATCACTGGACCCGATCACACCGAACTTATAGGGATTCACTCCGTCTTCGGCCTGCATTCTTAGGCCATTGAGAAATGCCTGGCGTACATAACTTCCGTCAGGCTGACTGGCCAAGGTACTAGCAACCATGAAGGGCATTATCTCAAAGTCCGCCCATTCGTCATTAGGCGACAAGGCAGGATGAGTATCGGAGGTACCCTTGACCTGAGTGATCTCCACCAATGGTTCATTGCGCATACGTTGACTGGCATAAGCATCATCAAGCGGCCTGCCACTGTTATCAATCAGCATGAACATATTGCCGTTGGAGCCGTTGGAATTATGCGGTATGGCCAGACTGTCCATACCCTGATCCCGTAACCCGTCCATCCAATCCCAGAGATGTTCGGGGTTGGAGGAATCCAGCCGCGAGAACGGCAAATTCGGCGCAGTGTCGCCACGGAAGATCACATTGCGATGCAGGTTGCCGCCGTCAGATGCCGTTGCTGTGTATTCATAGCCTATGAACGTGGTGAAAGTCCCGGGATCATTATGACGATTAGCGGCAGCCACAATCTCAGACCAGGCAGACATCCCGACCTCCGGATCATTTAACTCATCTCCATCTGGCCCCCGCAAAAATCCAAGGACTTCCCGAAATTTTACTCCTCGCTCCGCAGCGCCACCCAGGCTGTCCATTCCCGCTGCCACGGGGTGCTTTGACAATTCTGAATCCGGGTCAGCCATTTCCCTCAAAACACCAAGATAGAACGCATGATCAGTCACCCCATAAAAATCTAAAGGTGTCTGCAGTGACATGTTGAAACCAGCAGGATGGGTAATGGAGCCCCCCTTAGCGAACTCATAGGCATCATCGGGCGAAGACGTGGTGCCAAAGATGAAAGCATCGAAGGAATACATGGTGTGCACATGCAGGTCACCGAAATAGGCGTTGCGCTCGGCGCTATAGCCAGCGGTTCGGGCTGGTGCTGGATCAGCGGTCTGCACAGGTTGAGACGCTGAGTTAGCTGCCTTCTGCGCCAGATCTGTCATGGTTGTAGTGGAGTTGTCCGAGCAGGCAGATAGAGAGGCTACACATAGCAGCACTGATATGGATGAATATTGTCTCAGCATGATACTCGTCTCCTTCTTTTTGTTTTGTCGGAGGAAATCAGATTTCTGCCTTGGAGCTAATTCGTAGACTTCAGCGGTCGGCCAGACGGCCCGACCCACCGAGTTCATAATACACGATTGGTACAAAATCTTCTGGGCCCCAACCTGGGTCGTCTGTCCAATCATCGTCATAAGCAGCGGTTGGTTTCGACGCCATGACTTCGTCTAGCTTCTTGCCTTCTCGGATCATATCCCGAACTTGGCCCTGAATATCGAGAATCATATCCCGGAACTGGATCAATTCATTTCGACCGACCACTGCCAGACCGTGGCCCGGAATCACCTTCGTGTTTGGACCTGAAAGATCAATGGCTTTATCTATTGCGGCTATGGTGCCACGTAGTGAGCCACCGTTGTAGATATCGATAATGGGGTAACTGGTGGTGCGGTATACATCGCCAAGATGAAGCACATCGGACTGAGAGAAATAAACAAAGACATCTCCGTCGGTATGTGCCGGTGGCACATGGAATGCCAGAACCTCTTCACCGTTCAAGTGAAAACTCATGGTGTCATTGAATGTGATTGGCGGTCTGGCAGAGGCAGGCTGCTGCGGAGCAAAGCTCCCTCCTGCCCTTGGGAAGCGACTTCGCTCTTCGAAAAAACGTTGGCGAGTGTTGTCATGAGCAAAGATCAGTACACCTTGCTGCGCCAGATTTGCATTGCCTCCTACATGATCGACATGAATATGGGTATTGACCAGAAAGCGAATTTCTTCATCCGCGACCCGTCTTACCGCAGCGACCAGCCTCTCTGCAAGTGGTGCAAACAGGGAATCCACTAACAGTACTCCGTCGGGGCCCACTTGTACGCCTATATTTCCACCGCCGCCCGGCCGTTGAATCATATAAACATTGCCAGAAACAGGCGTGATGGAAAGCTCCACTCCTTCGAAATTCCCCTGGCCATATGAGAAACTAACGGCAGCGAATAGCAGGAGAGCGGTTAAAAACAATGATGTGAATTCTCGAAATTTTTTCATTTTCCTATCCATATTAACTTCAGCTCAGTGTTGCCTGCGGTGCGGTAGTTCGCGAATGAAAGACCTTAAGATGCGTGAATAGCAAAGTTCGGCGTGATTATTTCACTGACAAACAGACAGATATCAATATAGCCAAGGTCTTCAGCCAGAATTAAGACCTATTGGTACTAACACCTAGCAGAACTATATCGATCTAAATTAACGGCCCGCTATCCACTCAACCCGGTAGATTGCAAATATGCGACTACTGTTTCATAGCCCCTAGCCCGAGCGAAGGTCAGGGCAGACTGCCCTTCAATATCGGTAGTGTTGACACTAGCCCCCGCCCTAACGGCAGTTCTAACAGCGTCCAGAATGAATTCCTCGCGACTGCGGTCCAATCGGCCAGCACGACGTTCTGGAGTCCACCAACTAATTCTCAAACGGCGATGCCCCATGCCGACGGCTGCCATAACCAGTGATATTTTGCCTTCATCTACAATGTAATTTTCACCCAATCTCTGAGCGGGATAGACCATATGATTAGTCGTGTTGACGTCTGCACCAGCATCAATCAACGCTTGCATGATTTCAGGCTCGGAGAACCGGGCTGCTAACCACAATGGACTTGACCCAATAAGGGCATCATGAAAATTGTAGTCAGTGCTTTGTCTTCTGACTGGAGTTGCTTTTTGAACTAGAGATTCAAGATCAGCTCCAGCATCAATTAGTACATTGACGGCGCCTAAATTGCCTCGGAGTACAGCGACGTGGAGCGCGGTGTGACCAGCGGTATCCTGATCTAAGTCTGCGTCATGATGGATCAATAATTTGACAAGGTCTAAGTTTCCAGAATGAACTGCTAGAATTAGCGCACTAATACCAAAAGCATTCAGGGCATTCACTTCAGCGCCACCCTCAATCAAATGCCTAGCGGACTCCAAACTGCCCGCCCTTGCCGCAAACATCAGAGCGTTGTTGCCTCCTAATTGCACCCAATGTTTGTATTCATCGCTGCTATCTTGTTCTTTTTCCGACTTAACGTACTGCTCGCGCACCAGCGATCGAGCATTCACATCAGCACCGAATTCAATCAATGCCTCAACAGCGTTACTGTTACCACGGTTTGCTGCCCACATTAAAGCCGTTTGTTCGCGGGTAACTGCAACGTTTGGATTCGCTCCGGCTGCTAACAATTCTCGCAATACATCACTATTCCCAGATTGAGCAGCAGTCATCACGACAGTCTCTCCAGAAAGCAGCGCAATAGTCGGATCCGCACCTGCACGGAGTAATAAGCTAGTCATAGAGGCACTGCCATTCTCTGCGGCTAGCCAAAGTGGCGTTACCCCAAGATCGGTGGTTGAGTTGATGTCTGAGCCAGCGGCAATAAGGGCTTCCGTCGCCTCTAGGTTGTCGTGGTAACTGGACCAATGAATGGCAGCGGTCCCATCTCCGTACATAGAATTTGGGTCAAACCCGTCGTCCAGCAGGGCAATAAGTTGGTCCCACTTCTCCGCCTTTGCAAGCTGCACAACCAACGGCATTGTCTGAGCATTTACTGCAGTAACGCTGCAGACCAGGCTGAATGCTAAGAATCTGATCCAGATCATTTATTAAATCGCTTTCGTAATCCTCAGGCTCAAATGTTAAGAGGACCGCTACTGCCTCCCAAACTATCGCGATATATGCCGAATTTCTCTAACAGACTTAGATGAAGGTCTGCCATGGTGGGCTCATGGTCAAAATGGAGATGCCTGCCGCCATTCAGCGAGCCTGCTCCACCACCTACCAACAAAACCGGCAAGTTATCCCCAGCATGGATAGTGCTGTTTGAAATGCCTCCACCGTATATGATGGTCATATTGTCCAGCAAAGTCCCATCACCTTCTTGTATAGCAGCAAGCTTGCTCAAGTAGTTAGCGAAAAGAGTCGTGTGGTAGATATTGATTTTCGACATGCGCTCAATGAGCTCAGGCGCATTGTTGTGATGTGAAAGAGGGTGATGGGCGTCAGGCACCCCTATTTGCGGATACGGGCGGGCGCTCTGCTCTTTACTCATCATGAATGTGATCACCCGAGTTAAATCAGACTGCATCGCCAAGACCTGGAGATCCTGCATAAGGTCCATATGCTCCTCAAAAGTTGAAGGCACACCTGATGGCTGATCTAGGGTCGGCAATTCTAAGTCAATTTGCTGTTCCGCTTTCTGAATCCTGCGCTCTATATCTCTGACGGAATCCGTATAACTCGCCACTAGATGTCGATCTTCCATCCCAAGACTGTGTTGGAGGTCATTCAACTTCTCAAGCACCGCATCAAGAATGCTTGACTGTTGAATCAGTCTTGCAGCTCGTGCTTCCTGGGAAGTGCTTCCGCTGTCACCAAACAAGCGTTCAAACACAGACCGTGGATTATGCTCCGTGGGGAGAGGCTCGTTTTTACCCCGCCAGGAAAGTGTATGGGTGTACACACAACTAAGATTCACGGTACATGCGCCAGCAAGTGCCGGTGCGTCCATAGATAATTCTAAAGAAGCAAGCTGGGTCTCGGCGCCGAGCTTATTGGCTATTAGCTGGTCTACTGAAATGTCCGCCAATATCTCGGTTTCGTTTCGCCCTCCACGGGTAACTCCTGTCAGAAATGACCCACCAGCCCCGGCGTGCGCTATATTCCAGTTTGCTCTCAAACCAGATAAAAATAGTAACTTGTCCCCAAAACGGCGCAACGGCTCGAGAACGGGCGTAAATTCAAGCTCAGGGCTATTATCTGACGGGGACCAATATTCCATCGCCATGCCATTAGGAATGTACACGGTTTGAAATCGATGAATCGGTTGCGCGCTTTGGGCAAACGCTGGTGTCATGGCGTCAAGCAACGGCAATGCAAGAGATGCGCCGGCCCCTCTCAAAAGTGTTCGTCGCGCTAAGAATTTTTTGCTAACAAACGCTGGTGAATCAATTTTCTTTATTGTCATACACAATCCTTCCTATTGGCTTGCGCTGGCCACTCCCAAGGTGTTCGGTGCTCGGCTCATCATAAAAGTTGGACTGGAAGCAATCCCTAGCAAAATTGAAGACCAGCGATAGTCATTCTGGGCCGCATTGCGCACTATTTGACGGATTGCCGGTTGATCAAAGTACTCCACTCGCCTTCCAAGAGCGTACGTCATTAGTTTTTCGGTTAGCGTGTGAGCGAATTGCTCAGGTCGATCTAGCATCCAGTCTCGCAAGTCTGAAAATCCCTTGAATTCAAACCCTCCGGGATAGCTACCGTCTGGATCAACTGGATTCCCAGCCTCATCAAATTCTCTCCAAGCACCAATGACATCGAAGTTCTCAAGCGCGAAGCCCAATGGGTCAATGACATTATGGCAGGAAGAACAAATGGGGTCGGACCGGTGCTGGGCTAGACGCTCTCTTATCGAAGAAGGAGCATCCCCCGAACTTGCTTCTGCCAGTATGGGCACATTGGGCGGGGGCGGGGGCGGCGGCGTTCCCAGCATATTATCGAGCAACCATTTACCCCGAAGCACGGGCGAAGTTCTGCCGGGATAAGAGGTGACTGTCAGTAACGCACCCTGAGCAAGCAATCCCCCCCGCTTCTTAGTGTCTGGTATGCGAGTCCTTCGAAAACGGCTGCCGTTCACATTTTCGATGCCATAGTGGCGTGCTAGGCGCTCGTTAGCGAATGTGTAGTCAGCTCCAATGAGCTCAAGGATACTTGTATCTTCTCTCAGAGTACTCGCGATAAAGAGCTTGGTTTCTTTTTCGAAGGCCTCGATTAGGCTGACATCGTACTCGGGAAAAAGTACGGTATTGATGTTAACTTCTTCTAATCTGCGCAAATTTAGCCACTGAGCAGCAAAGTCCTCCACTATTGTGTCGATTCCACGATCGTCAGTTAGGAGGCGCATTACTTGCTGCTCAAAGATCTTTGGATCAGAGAGGCTACCCTGCTCGGCGAGAGCCAACAGTTCCTCATCTGGGGCAGAACTCCACAAGAAGAAAGACAACCGTGAAGCTAGATCGATATCACTGATCCTAAAATTCTCATCAGGCCTCAAATCCGGTGGACTCTGGTAGCTGCGAATCAAAAACTCAGGATCAGACAGAAGATACTCGAGCGCAAATTGTATTCCATGGTCAAAACTGCCCCCCTGCTCTCGCCCCTCACGGAAAAAGTCTAAAAGCTGAGAGATATCTTCGCTTGTTATTGCCCGTCGATAAGCCTTGCGTGCAATCGGGCTAAGAATTTCACTCGCACAAGATAATTCTTCTGACGAAGCAGTTGGATAGCAAGAAAATATGAATTGGCGGCTGGAAGAATTACTAATTTGTCCAGACGTAATAAAGGGCCCACCTATCTCAATGGAATGCACCTTCTGATAGTCTAAGTAAGCCTCATCGTTGGCAAGTAGGCGTCCTCCCTGCCGCGGTTGCGGTATCCCCTCTTCCTCAACCATTTGTCGGACGTACGAGGCTGTTATCGTATGAGTTCCTGCTGAGACTGAGACGCGCACATCCAGATCCCGCCCAGCTTCCTGCAACATATAAAGCTCCCAATCTGTGGTCCCAGGCTCCCCCGTCCCACTAAAACTCAGCGGAGCTGGAGTACCAGGCGCATTGCCTCCTATGCTAAATCGCTTAAGTAATTGGCCATCAAGTCTGATTTCCAGCTGTTGTGCCCAACCGAGTCCCTTGAAGTAATCTTGATAGTTCGTCTCAAGAAGGGCCTTGATTTCATATTCTCCATCGACCGGAAAATAATGATCAACGGAAATTCCTCCCCTTGATCCGAACGGCATATCTTCAGTCTGCCGCCAATTCTGGCTGATATATAAAGGGATATCGTAGGACGTTACTGTCGGGTTTAATGGGGGTAAGCCGGTCGACAATCGCGTGACTTGTCTCGCGACTGACATGTAGCGCTCCATGTGAGCCGTCGTGAAAGGCAGAGAAGCTGCTATGTTATCAAAGCTACCATCAGCCGTCGGATCTCCGGGAAGCGAATCTATCAAATCCACTTTAATCCCGAGCAAATCGTTTACTGAGTTGTTGTACTCAAAACGATTCATGCGATGCAATGGCGTTTTTCGGCCTGGGTTGGGGTTACTGGCCCAAGCGGCATCTAACTCAGCCTCGAGCCAGTCAGTCATCCCTTCATATGTTTCAGTCTCCGGCCTCGGCATGCCGGCTGGGGGCATCATCTGTGAGCGCAGTTTTTTTATTACTTTTTCGAGGACTTCTGCGTGATCGCCAGCGCGCGAAAAATTGACTTCCTGCAGTGATAGACCAGCGGTAGCGAGAGCGTCGTTGTGACAAGCTATGCAGTACTGATCAATGAGCTGGCGCATATTAGCAGAATCAATATTGGATTCTGATGCGAAGGCACTGGGGATAGCGAATGCTAGACCAACCAGGATCAGGAAAGTCGCGTTTTTTAGGTATGACTTAGTGCTTATACACATACTCTTCCAGCCGATCGCCTAGCGAGGTCAGGCCCGAATTAACTGTAGCCCACGTCCCTAAGAGTTAGCACGACATGTCCGGGACTCGTCGTCAGAACTAACTCAGACTATATCTTATCCGAGGCTAGGAGAATATTCACAACCATGCCAATTAAAATCAGTACGCGGTAATAGACGCACTACGCTCTCGACTATTGATCGCCAGCTGAATTAGAAGGAATAATGTTATTTTTCAGCAAG
>Ga0066377_10000246_pt1 | contig 12363 bp, 10 predicted proteins | sample Knorr_S23_td_Sur_FD_70946 | JGI IMG/M metagenome (GOLD analysis project Ga0066377, IMG submission 70946) | Marine microbial communities from Southern Atlantic Ocean transect - Knorr_S23_td_SurfaceB_ad_5m_LV_B | ecosystem: Environmental > Aquatic > Marine > Oceanic | place: Southern Atlantic...
ATATTGTTACCATTACGAAATATAGCACTATTTTGATTAACTTCAATTAATTCATATGTCCCTTCTAACTTATCACCAACCACAACCAAAAACTCTTTATTAGCTTTTTTAACAACTACTGATGAATTATTAATTCCAGCCCTTATTCCAATTAACTCATAAGTAAAGTCAAGCTCGGTTGATGTATTTACTTCATAAGTATTTGAATCTTGTATATTAATTTTTGAATCTATAATAGATTCATCAAAATCAACGGATTCTATGACTGGTTTATTTGAAATAGAAAGTATTAATAAAGCTAATAAATAGATTGAAGGAATTACTAAAACAGTAATTAAAAAGTATTTAATAAGTTTAAAATTTAACATAACAAATATAAGCTACATTGTAGCTTATATTTGAAAAATAAATGTTTCTTACTATTTGATACCTGAAAGCTTCATTACTCTAGTCAATCTTCCAGATTTCATAAATGAATGAAATTTATTCCAATACATTTTGACCATAATTAGCTCCTTTAATTTATTACATAAATGTTAAAATTGTGACATTTATGTGACATATTTGTTACATAATAGCTAAATACGATTAATATGTAAACATTTATTTACTTTCCCATTGGTAAAGTAAACCAAAAAATACTTCCACCACCAGGTCTATCAGTTACACCAACTTCGCCGTTAAGACTATTGATTAAATTTTTAACAATTGCTAGACCTAAGCCACTGCCTTTATTGTCCGATGCCCTAGCAGATGCTGTTCTAAAAAATCTTCCAAAAATTAAACTTTGATCATCCTTAGATATACCTTCACCATGATCAGCAATCATTACTCTTACAAAATCATTCTCTTGAATCGTAGATATTTCTATAACTGAATCTTTTGGAGAATACTTAAAAGCATTATCAATTAGATTATTCATAACTCTTTCAAGAGACTGAACGTCAGCTCTAATAAGAGATTTATGGTTAGGCTTATAATCTATTCCTATACCCTTTCTTTTTGTCACACTCTTCATGGATATAAGGTGTGAGTTGATAAAGTTATCAAGATTAATATTTGTTATATTTAACTTTAAATCTCCGTATTCAATTCTTGATAAGTCAATTAAATCAGAAACCATAGAAGTTAATCTTTCAGCGTTATGAAGAATTGCTTTGGAAAAAACTTTAGCATCCTTTTTATTATCAAGTGCGCCATCTAGTAATGTTTCAGAATTTGCTCTTATAACACTCACAGGAGTTCTAAGCTCATGAGATAAGTTTGATATAAAATCCCTTCTCATTGAGTTTAATTGTCTCAATTGGGTAATATCATGTAAGACTAATATAAATTGACCGGTGGTCTTAGATTGATTCATGGAACCTAAAACCCACTTAGTAGAATTCTTATCTTCAATTTCAAATTCAATGTCTGCTCTTTTTTGGTTCTTAACTCTTTTAAATAAATAATTTAAAGCAGGAATATCTAACTTTTTAATTTTTTCATTTAAAAGATCTTTTATATTTAAAATTATTGAGGCTTGCTCGTTGGTAAAAACAATTTCGCCTTTTTTATTAGTGACGATAATACCCTCACCCAAATCATCTAATACAAGTCCAAATTGATCTCTTTGTTTTGCAATTATTTTTATTTGATTTTTAAGATCTTCAGATAATTGAGATATAGATCGGGCCACTGTACCAAATTCATCTCCTCTTTGAGTTGGAAGAGACTTGATGTCATCACTAACCGATTTTCCCTTTGAGATATTGGTAGCAACATTAGCGAGCTCTTGTATATTAGAATAAAGATAATTTGCTGCAACACCACTAGCAATAATTGAAACTAAGAAAACAACAAAAAACAATAATATAACTGATAACCCAAGTGTATCAGTAATAGTATCAATATAATTCAAAGGCACTGATATCCTTATAATATTTGGACTATTTATCTGATTATCTCTAATAGCGAAATAAATTAAGTCCTGTTTAGTTGTATTACTATATCTTGAAGACCATCCAGTACCGCTGTTAAGAGCTTCAATTACTTCAAGTCTGTTAGCATGATTATCTACTATGCTAATTTCTAATGGATTCAATTCTGAATCACCGACAACCTTGCCGTTGTTTTTAATAAAAGTTACTCTTGAATTTAATGCTTCAGCAAGCCTATCAGCTTCAGCATCTGCCTCTTCTATGGAATTATATTTACCTATATTTTGTACAGATAATGATAATAAATTTGCTTGTTTTTCTAACTCATCAACAATTTGTAATTTAAATGTATTTGTAAGATCTCTTTCTGCAACTACATAAGTAATAAAAATACTTGCAGTAAGCAATAAAAATACAATAAAAAAAATTCGGGATCTGATTCCCATCTAATTATTCTGGTGTTCTGGAGAACTTATAACCAACTCCTCTGATAGTTTGGACATATTTACCCATTGATCCAAGCTTTTCTCTCAATCTCTTAATATGAGTATCAACCGTCCTAGTAGTAACATTTGAACTGTAACCCCAAACATCTGCTAGAAGTTGATCTCTTGATTGAACTCTTCCTCGTCTCTCAACAAGCTGACGTAACAATCTAAACTCTAATGCTGTTAAAATAATTTGCTCTTCATTTACAAAAACCTCATGAGAATCTACATCAATTGAAAGATCTCCAAATTGTCTTTGGACTTCAATCGAATCAGATTTTTTTACACCCCTTTTTAATACTGCCTTAATTCTTAATATTAATTCTCTTACGCTAAATGGCTTAGTAACATAATCATCAGCGCCAAGCTCAAAACCAACCACTTTATCTACCTCGTCGTCTTTTGCAGTGAGAATAATTATAGGGATTGATGATTTTTCTGTATCAGATTTTAATTCACGACATAAGTCTAGGCCTGAACCATCAGGTAACATTAAATCTAAAAGAAGAAGAGAAAAAGAATTGGATTCAATATAACTTCTACCCTCTGAAAGAGAGGCAGCAGACATCACTTCAAAACCCTCTCTTGTTATATTATATTCAAGAGTCTTTCTTATATCGGGTTCATCTTCGATGAGTAATATTTTTTCTGTCATAAAAATAAATAGATTGGTAAGTATTTATACCCTTTTTTTACAAAAGATAAAATAATTTTTTATAAATTACTTCTCACTGATAAATAATTCTCTTAATGCTGGCTTATCAAATTTTCCAGAGCCAACCTTTGGAAGATTATCTTCAAAAAATTTTATATTCACTGGAATTTTGAAAGCAGCAAGTTTCGTAGACAAAAATGATTGCAGGTCTTCAGCTGATAAATTAGAACTTTCTCTTCGAAATATAGCTGCACATAAAATTTCCCCCAGTCTTTCATCAGGAATTCCAAATACACATGCCTCTAGTACATCCTTATGTTCATATATTGAAGCTTCAACTTCTGGGCAAGCTATATTTTCACCACCTCTAATTACAATATCTTTTACCCTATCTAATATATATAAAAAAGGTCCATTAAATTTGCCTAAATCACCTGATCTAAACCACCCATCATCGCTCATACACTCTTTTGTAGCTTCAGGATTCTTCCAATATCCAATCATATTACCAAGAGATTTAATCGCCACTTCACCAACCTCTCCTTCCGGTAATTCGTTCCAATCTTCATCAATAATTTTTACTTCGGTTAGTGGTGGCACTACTCTGCCAGTTGAATCAGGATGATTAACATACTCGTCACCTCCACCCAAAGCACCTAATGCATTAGTTTCAGATAAACCATAACCTATAGCAGGTCTAGCAGAAAACTCACTATCTAACTGTTTTACATGCTCTGCAGGTCTTGGTGCACCACCAGCTCCTAATGTTTTTAGTGAAGATAAATCATAATTTAATCTATCTGGATGATTAAGCAGTTCCCATGTTTGAGTAGGAACTCCTGTAATATCAGTCACTTTTTCTTCTTCAATTAATTTAAGTGCTAAGCCAGAATCCCATTTCTTCATCATTACAATTTTCCTTCCCACAAGCACAGACATTAAAAGACCAGCATGACTTCCAGTAACGTGAAATAGTGGAACACAATGAAGAATAACTGATTCAGGACTCACAATAGCTGCAGCATCTGGATTTGTTTGAGCCTCTACAGCATTCATAACAGTTGAGAAACACGCCCAACTAAACATAGTAGCTAAAACAGCTTTTTGAGATGACAAAACACCTTTTGGTTTACCAGTAGAACCTGATGTGTAATAAATTGTTGCGTGATCATTTCTTCCAATTTCAATTTCTGGAAATGTTGTATCTTGATTTTTGATAAACTCATCAAAAGAAACATAGGATGAATCTGGCGTATAAGAAGTTACAATTTTTTTAACATTTGGTAATGATTCAAGGCCTTTTAATCTTTTGGAGTCAGCAATTAATAATTTTGCATCAGAATGCTCAAGTCCATAAACAACCTCTGTTGGAACCCACCATGAATTTAGTGGAACACATACAGCACCAATACCAACAATACCAAAATAAGCAAAAACATATTCAGGATTATTCTGCATACAAATTGCAACCCTATCGCCCTTTTTAATACCCGCTTCTATTAATGCGTTACCAGTTTGTGCACTTTTTTCAAAAACTTCTTGATAGGTATATCTTTGATCTTCATATACCAAACACTCTTTTTCTGAATGCATGAGCGCAAAATCTAAATAACCTCTCAAGCTATCAGGTAAATTAATATACTCCTTAAAAGTAACTCCATTTTCATTAACTACGTCCTTAGTTTCATACATCTGACCTGGAGCAGTATGTTGAGCTAAAATTTCCTCATATAAATCTTTCATAATTTATCTTTATATTTTTTTTTTAAAAAAGTTATTATAACCAAACACTACTAATAGTATATTTTTTAAATATGGCCTCAAAATTAAATAATTTATTTTTTAATACAAAGAAATTTCTTATTTTTTCTTTGTATATCATTGCTGTTTCTTTTAATTCTCCATATATTCACACAGAAATATTTGAACCAATAGGTACAGTAAATCCCTCAAAATATATTCCTGCACAAAAACAAATTGCAGAAAGCAATAATGGAATGGTAACAACTCAACACTTTTTAGCGACAGCTGTTGGTGAAAAAATATTAAGTAAAGGTGGGAATGCATATGATGCATCAATTGCTGTAGCTTTTACATTAGCGGTTGTTCTTCCTAGAGCAGGAAATATTGGTGGTGGTGGTTTTATGGTTATTCATGACTCTGAAACAGCTAAACAATATTCAATTGATTATAGAGAAAAGGCGCCAATTTTTTCTAAAAAGAATATGTATTTAAACCCAGACGGTTCTTTGAACAAGGGTTTATCAACGTTTGGTTATTTAGCTAGTGGTGTCCCAGGAACTGTAGCAGGTCTTTGGGAGGTTCATAAAAAGTTTGGTTCTTTAAGATGGGAAGAGTTACTTGAAGATGCTATTTATTATGCAGAAAATGGATTTGAAATAACACCATATCTTTCCGACATACTTTTAAAATATAAAAATAAGCTATCAGTTTATGATGCAACAAAAGATATTTTTATGGTTCATGAACCGGACTTTAAAAATAAAATATTAATTCAAGAAGACCTAGCAAAGACTTTAAGATTAATATCAAAATATGGTAGAGATGGTTTTTATAAAGGAGAAGTTGCAAAAAAAATAGCTTTAGAAATGGAAAAGAATAAAGGGTTAATTACTTTGAGAGATCTTGCAGAGTATCAACCCGTGTGGAGAACGCCATTAATTTCATCCTATAGAGACACAAAAATAATAACAATGGGACCACCATCTTCAGGTGGTGTTCACATAATTCAAATGCTAAATGTATTAGAAAACTTTGATCTAAAAGAACTTGGTCATAATACTTATTCTTATATCAATTTATTAACCGAGGTGATGAAATATGCTTATGCTGATAGATCAAAGCACCTTGGGGATCCTGATTTTTTTAATGTCCCTGTAGCAAAATTAACTGATAAAGGATACGCGAATCATATTAAAAATAAAATAATATTAGGCGAATCAACTCCCTCAAATAAAATATATCCAGGAGTTTTTGAAGACAATGAAAGCAATGAGACTACTCATTTTTCAGTTGCAGATAAAAATGGTAACGTCGTTTCTTCAACATACACTTTGAATTCTACATTTGGATCAGGAGTGGTCATCAAAGGCACAGGAATACTGATGAATAATGAAATGGATGATTTTTCTGCTGCACCAGGAATACCAAATCAGTTTGGTTTATTGGGTGCAGAAGCAAATGAAATTGTCCCATCAAAAAGACCCTTAAGTTCAATGTCACCTACTATTGTCATGAAAAATAATGAATTATTTTTTACTACTGGAAGCCCTGGTGGTTCAAGAATAATTTCTGCTGTCTTGCAATCAATATTAAATATTGTTGATTTTGATATGAACCTTGAGGAAACTAATAGCGCTAAAAGAATTCATCATCAATGGCAACCTGATATTCTCCAAATTGAGTCTTCAATAAATGAAGATATAAAATTAAAATTATTAGGATTAAATTACAATGTAAAAGTAATCAATCCTGCAACATGCCTTCAAACAATTATGTTCAAAAATAATAAATTTTATGGCTATGGTGATTTTAGAAGACCAGATGCCTATGCATCGGGAGATATTAATGATTGATAAACTTATGATAATTGGTGCTTATGCTTTACCAGCTATAATTTTATTGCTTATTTGCTTTTATATAACAAGAAAATAATTTTTTAATGGGCTTTTATGAAATAATCTTATTTAGCCTGCTATTTCTTGCGCTAGGAAGCTTTACTTCAGTTCTTATTTATAGGCTACCTCTAACTGAGAATAATCGAAGTTTGAATCTTATATCTCCAAGATCACATTGCATAAATTGCAAAAATAAAATTTCATTTATAAACCTATTACCAATTCTTGGATTTTTATTACAAAGAGGAATTTGCGAGCACTGTGGTAAAAAAATTAATCTTAGTTATTTGATACACGAAATTAATCATGTAATTGCTGGTTTAATATTTTTATATCTTCATAGCATTTCGTACGAGCTTTTATTTTCATATTTTCTTTTTTTTGTACTCTACGTAATGATCATGACCGATTATGAAAAATTTTATTTACCCTTTTCATTTAATATTTGCATAACAGCTATTGGTTTTATATCAATATACTTCACAGATTTATTTTATATAAAGGATTATGGAGTCATAGCATCTTCACAATTAATGCTATCTTTTTATGGTTTTTTTATTGGATTTTTTCTTCTTTGGTTTATAAATATTTTATATAAATTAATAAAAAAGAAAGATGGTATTGGTGGTGGAGATATATTGCTTTTAGGTGGGTTTGGATCAATTGTTGGTCCTTTGAGCTTACCATCTATAATTCTTATGGGTTCTTTATTTACAATTTTTATTAGTTTTTTAGACAAAGATAAATTTAAAGAAGAATTACCGTTGGGATCTGGATTAATTTTAGGATTTTTTCTTTTTCAAATTTTTAAATTTTTTGAACTTTTACCCCAATGGCTTGTCATATGAACATAGACCTACGAATATCCTCTTTATATTAAAATCCCCTAGGTCGAAAAAGCAGGTTCCGACCTGCTTTTTTTTAGTGAAATAAATAAATATTGGAGCGGGTAGAGAGGATCGAACTCTCATCAAAAGGTTGGAAACCTCTTATAATAGCCATTATACGATACCCGCTTGTGCTAGATTATAATAAAAAAAATCTTTAATTTCCTTATCTTTTTTTATTTGTTTAAAGCAAATCATATGACTTATAAACTGATGAATCTAGACATGTTGCATTTTCAGTAAATTCATCCTTTATTTCAATTGAATCTCTATTTGTTACCCAGCTAGCAAGAAGAGAATCCTTATACTGTTTTTGATAAAAAGTATTAATCCAAAAGAAACTATTTTTTAATGATTTGTCCTCCACATAAGATAATGAATATGGAATATCTAGTTTTTGGATATGATTTACAAATCTATCAATAGAAATTTTAAACGTCCCATAATTATAGCTATCATTATATGTGCACCTTAAAATTTCAATCTTATTAAAATCACTATTAGTCGTTTCTTTTGGAATAATATCAAATGCATTATTTTGATATATCGCAAAACTACAATCTGCAATCTCATCTATTCCATCAGCATTAATTTCATCAATAAATTTTTTAAGGAAAGCTGGGTTACCTTTTGAGGTTATTGATAATAAGAAGTTTTTTACATTACTTTCGTTATCAGGAAAAAGAACTGAAAGCTTTATATTTTCAAATTCAATTAATGTTGAGTATTTAAGTATATTTTTTGAAAAAAAAGATTCTAAGTTAAATAAAGAAACATTGTCATTTAGGTTGCATCTAAAAAAATCAATATTATATGTAAAACTTGGTTTTATTAATGTGCTAAGACTATTTGTTCTATTATTTGATGTATCTCCACATGAAATTAATATAAAAGAGAGAACAAATATATAAAGAATCTTTTGCATTATTAAACTTGTTATACTGTATTAATGAAAAAATTAATAGCAACAATTTGTGTTTTATGTATATCAAATTTTACCATAGCAGGGACATATAAGATTGCATTTGGCTCTTGTCTTGATCAAGACTACCCCCAACCTATTTGGGACTCTATAAAAAAAGAAAATATTAATTCGTTTGTATTTCTTGGTGATAATGTTTATGGAGATGTTCCCTCAGGAAACCTAATAAAAATGAAAGATGCATATAAAAAACAAAAAGAAATGCTTCCCAAATGGCTTTATGAAAAAGATGTTGATGTAATCTGGGATGACCATGACTTTGGGATTAATGATGGAGGAAGCTCATACCCACTTAAGAAAGAGGCCCAAAAACTATATCTAGATTTCTGGAACATCTCATCTAATGATATAAGAAGGAGTCGTGAGGGAATTTATACAAATAAAATAATTCAATCAGATAATTTCAAAATTAATCTAATTCTTTTAGATACAAGATATTTCAGATCAGATTTAGAACAAACTAAAGGAATAAGACCAAAATATATTCAAAATGATAATCTTGATGCTACTGTTCTTGGAGATAAACAATGGCTTTGGCTTGGAAAAACTTTAAAAGCTGATGCTGATTTAATAATAATTGCTACATCAATACAGTTGCTAGCCACAAATCATCGGTTTGAAAAATGGTCAAATTTTCCTAATGAGCATAAAAGGCTAAAAAAATTACTCAATTCATCTAGTGTGCCAGTTTTAATAATATCTGGTGATAGACATCAAGGTGCTATTTATGAGGAAAATAATTTAATTGAAATAACCTCTTCTTCATTAAATAAAACTATATCCTCTTTATCTTTAAATAGTAGGCCAAAAGAAAGCGATGATCTTATGATTGGAGATATGTTCTCAGGTGAAAATTTTGGTTTAATCACTGTGGATACTAATGAAAAATCATATAAAATTGAAATAAAAGATTTAAACGGTAATCAGGTAAGAGCTAAACAGGTTTTCTTATAAAAAAGATAATCCTTATTTCTATACTTTTATAAATTATTTTGTAAAGATAATTGATAATGAAATCGTTAGTGCTAGTTTTTCCGGACCAGTTATCTAAAAGAAACAAGGTCTTAAATCATCTAAAAGATAGTAATTTATTACTTTTATATGAACCTTTAGATACTTTCTATGAAATTTCACATCATAAACATAAATTAGTATTTCAGATAAGCTCTTTTAGGCACTACATAGATCAATTAGATTATAAAAATTTCCGCCATGAAAAAATTTCAAAAAAACCAAAAAAGTTCTTAGATTATCTTAAAAACTTATATACAGAGTCGCCATTCTCAAATTTATATGTAGAAAAACCTTCAGACTATAAAACTTTAAAAGACTTAATGTATTTTTGTCAGTCGCACGAAGTTAATCTTGAGATATATGACGATTCAAAATTTGTTAGCACCTGCTCAGATTATGAATTCTGGTCAAAAGATAAAAAAACAACCGTTCAGGAGTATTACTATCGCTGGCTTAGGAAAAAATTTAATATCTTTATGGATGATGATATGAAGCCAGTTGGGGGTAAATGGAATTTTGATAAAGAAAATAGACTTGGAATATCTAAATTAAAATCAGATGTACCTAAAAGAGAAAAAATAATAAATGATCAAATAACCTTTGATGTGATGATAGAAATTGAAGAAATATTTACTAGATCATATGGAAATCTTGAAAATTTTAATTGGGCGGTAACACACTCTGAAGCACTCAATCAATTTGATATCTTCTTATCTAAATTTCTTGAAAATTATGGATTTTTCCAAGATGCTATAAATAAAGACAATGCTTTTATGTTTCACTCTTTAATGTCACCATATTTTAATTCGGGTCTGCTCGATCCATATGAATGTGTAAGTGAGGTTGAAAAAAAATATCTAGAATCTCCTATTGAAATACCTATAAACTCAATTGAGGGTTTTATCAGACAAATAATTGGGTGGAGAGAATTTATTATGGGTGTTTATTGGGACAATATGCCTCAATACAAACAAGCAAATTTCTGGAACCATAAAAGAAGCCTTTCTGACTCGTGGTACAAGGGCGAAACTGGTATTCCACCCCTTGATAGTGCAATTACTGAATCATTAGAGCTTGGTTATACCCATCATATAAATAGACTAATGATAATTTCAAATTTAATGAATTTATGTGGAGTCAATCCAAATGATATCTATAAATGGTTTATGGAGATGTATATTGATACAGCTGATTGGGTAATGGTGCCAAATGTATATGGTATGGGTACATTTGCAGATGGTGGCATCTTTTCTACCAAGCCATATATTTGTGGTTCAAGTTATATGCTAAGAATGTCAAACCATAAAAAGGGAGATTGGTGTGATATCGTCGATGGACTTTATTGGAATTTTATAGAAAAAAATATTAATTTTTTTAAAACTAATCCAAGACTTTCTTTAATGGTAAATGCTTTAAATAAATTAAATCCAGAAAGAAAGAAACTTATTATCGATAAAGCAGAAAGATTTATAGAACAGAATACTACTTAGTTAATATCCCTTAATAATATATCAGATGCTACCTCAGTCATTTTTAGATAATCATGATCTACATCCTGAACCACTTTATATGTCCATCTTAGAGGTATATTTTGTTCCTCAGCTTTTTTAATAAGATTATTAAAATAATTATTAGCTCTTTCAACTCTCGTCAACCCTTGAAGCTGAGCACCTTTAGAAGAATTAAGACTTTGAGAACCAACATCATTACTACCTATTAATAGGTGTGATTTTTTAGACATAAAGTTAGTAAGCTGGTTGTTAGAAATACTTATAGGTGAATTATTTATTCCGTATGGAAAATTATCATTAGATATAAACGTATACCATCCAGCATTTGCAATTACGCTTGTTGAAATTCTTTTGTCATCACTCAAAAGCATGTACCTATGAGTAAATTGTGCTCCTGCTGAATGTCCAAAAATTTTATAAGCATTGGAATCAAACTCATATTTGCTTTTAAAGTAATTAAAAAATAAAGATAGTGAGTTATTAAGATAGTTATTAGAATTCTGATTAATATTACCAAATGAGTCTGCTGTTTCTAAAAGAAAAAAATATCTAAAATTCTTCTTGTCAAAGTGTGGCGCTGCAATAATAACATTCTTATTGTCTACATATGGAATCCACGCCGATAAATAATCTATAGCATTCCTGCTATTTCCATGAATTACAAAAACTATTTCAGTATCTTTGTTAATACTTTGAGGTAAGAGATAAAAAATCTCCACATCAGGTTTGTTCCAATAAGCAAAGGTAACATTCTTAATTATTGAAGCATTAGTATTTATTGAAATTAGTAACAAGACTCCAAATAAAAGCTGAAAGCGATTCATATATTCATTTTAGCAATGAAATTATTTAATGGGTTAAAATGCATAAAATTATTCATTAAACATGACCAAAAGAGCTGAGCTTATAAAAAAAATTCATCATTCTAAATATAAGTTAACTTATATTTCTAGTGGTGGAGGTACGAATGTAATTTCTTCTTTATTAAAAGTTCCTGGTGCTAGTAATACTATATTAGAGACATATGTACCCTACTCTAAGAAATCTATGGACTTATTTCTAAATAAGAAGCCTGATCATTATTGCTCTTTAAATACATGTCTAAGTATGGCTGCTAATGCATACAAGAAATGTATGGACATAGAACCTGAAACAAAAACTAAATATCTTGTTGGTGTTGCCGTAACTGCAAGTCTAGCAACTACTTATAAAAAAATTGGTGATCATAAATTTTATATTGCTATACAAACAGATTCATATACAAAAACT
>Ga0066377_10000249_pt1 | contig 12299 bp, 12 predicted proteins | sample Knorr_S23_td_Sur_FD_70946 | JGI IMG/M metagenome (GOLD analysis project Ga0066377, IMG submission 70946) | Marine microbial communities from Southern Atlantic Ocean transect - Knorr_S23_td_SurfaceB_ad_5m_LV_B | ecosystem: Environmental > Aquatic > Marine > Oceanic | place: Southern Atlantic...
GTGAATGGTCGATTTTAGTTTGTTGTTGGTATGACGAGAAAGCATATCCCCAACATTGATCACCAATTCGTCATCTTCAGCAATGGCATCTAACCATGCTCCTTCATGATTTTGAACCTGCAAACCTCGGCCTTGGGCACCCATAAGCAAAGTGATTAAATTGATATCACCATGAGCAGCTGCGCGAACAGCGTCTCTAGGCTCCTCCTTAATGGGAGGGTAATGTATTGGACGTAAGATACTGTTGCCACCTTTCACAAAAGGATCAAAATAAAACTCTTCCAGCCCTAAATGAAGGGCTAAAGCTCTCAGTACGTAAACCCCTGTTTTTTCGAGTGCTTTATAGGTCTCTTTACCAATCGTATTAAATTCTGGAAGTTCATTTACCAGAACATTTTCTGGATAAATCTCTCCGTTATCAGGTTTTTCATATTGACCGAAATGCCAGAATTCCTTTAAATCACCCGTACTGCGACCTTTGGCATGTTCTTTTCCAAAAGAGGTATACCCACGCTGGCCTGCCAATCCTGGAATTTCATATTTTGATTTCTCTTGATCTGAAAGTGAAAAGAAGGCACGAATTTGATCATACAAATTGTCTATAAGCTCAACGCTTAAAAAATGTCCCTTAAGGGCGACAAAACCTATGTCCTCATATGCCTTACCTAAGCTTTGAATAAAAGCATTTCTCTTGTCAGAATTATCACTTAAAAAATCTCTGAGATCTACAGAAGGTATCTGTTTCATTTTTTGTGGTCTTTACACAAAAATAGCCATTTAGTTCAATACAGACTCCACTGGAGTGAATGGCAAATCAAAAACATCTGCTACAGCTTGATTTACAACCGCACCACCTACGATATTGAGACCATTTGCCAGATGAGGATTAACCTTACAAGCCCTTTTCCAACCATGATCGGCCAATTTTAAGGCGTAGGGAAGCGTTGCGTTTGTCAGCGCAGGGGTTGAAGTATGTGGTACCGCTCCAGGCATGTTTGCTACCGCATAATGAAGCCTGTTCTCAACCATATAAGTTGGGTTTTCATGTGTTGTAGGATGGGTCGTCTCAAAGCAACCTCCTTGATCCACTGCCACATCTACCAAAACCGCATTCACCGGCAACATCTGGAGGTGTTCACGTTTGATCAGTTTAGGTGCTTTGGCACCAGGAACCAAGACTGCTCCAATAACCAAATGGGTACTTGGAAGATGTTTTTCAATGGCATAAGGTGTTGAATATATAGTAGTTACATTTTTGGGCATGATATTGTCTAAATAGCGCAATCTATTGAGGTTGATATCAAAAATACGTACAGACGCACCCATTCCAGCAGCCACGAGTGCCGCCTGAGTGCCGACAACACCACCACCAAGCACCATAACTTCAGCAGGGGCCACTCCGGGGACTCCACCCAACAGTATCCCCAAACCGCCTTGTGGACTCTCCAAATATTTGGCCCCTTGTTGCGAAGCTAGGCGGCCTGCTACCTCTGACATAGGGGTGAGTAGGGGAAGTGAACCACTGTCATCTGTAATGGTTTCATAGGTTAAACAAATGGCCTTTGCATCAATCATTGCCTGAGTTAGTTCCTCAGAAGCTGCAAAATGAAAAAAAGTGTAAATCAGTTGGTTTTCGCGGATAAGCCCATATTCCTCTTGAAGAGGTTCTTTGACTTTGATGATCATTTCGGAGGTGTCAAACACCTCTTTAGCAGTGTGTAAAATCTTTGCACCTGCTTTTTGATAGGTCTGGTTTTCATAACCGCTTCCTAATCCTGCACCATCTTGCACATAGACGGTATGTCCGTGTTGTACAAGACTGAATACGCCGGCAGGGGTCATGCCGACACGGTATTCGTTGTTTTTGATTTCAGTAGGTATTCCAATGTTCATAGTGTTGTATTTATAACGTAATACAATATTAACAACTATTTATGTAACAGCAATAGGGTCTGTTGTATTCAAAATTAATTGGCATATTATATAATAAACACACTTATTTATATATTTGTAGAAATTAATTTATTTAATATAAAAAATATTTTATTTAATATGAATAAAATTGAAGTAATCAAGAAGTGTGCTTTATTGATGAGTAGGGTTGGGGATGACATCAAAAACAGTCCGTATAAGACTAAATTTTTTATGGACAAACTAGGACTCAAGTCATCATTTTTTTACAAGAAAATGCGAAATAATTCTTTTACAATTGGTGAATTAAAAATCATGGCTCCATATATTTACGAGAAAGATCAAAAGAAGTACGAAAAAGAAGTCCTAAAAAACCTACTTAGCAAAAGCAGACAAGAGATGAACAGAGGAGAAACGGAGGAGTTTGCCGCGCTTTTAAAAGAAGCAAAGAACCTCTATGGCGTATGAAGTAAAAATCACCCCAACAGCACGAACGTCCTACTTTCAAATTCTTCAATTCCTGATTGATAACTACGATTCAGGAGTGGCTAATAAATTTGAGGGTCAAGTGCGTCATTGCGTGAGCTTGATCGCGGAAAATCCAGGAATGTTCGAGCATATAGACGAGTATAACGCCCGTCGTGCAATTATTGACAGATACACATCTATGTTCTATGAAGTAAAAAATTTTGTCATAGTTATCCATTTATTTTGGCACAACAGAAGAAATCCTAGGGATTTAAAAATCGAATACTAATCTAATGGACTGCTTAAAACTATAATTTTACATAATATAAATTATAGTGTTGTTAAATAAATCAAAAGAAACTATACAAACCGTTCTTTGATCTGCCATAAATGATTTTCTACTTCGCTCATCTTTTCGTCAAGATTGCGCAATCGATGGATGGACTCTTTATTTGAAGCTTTATGTAGCAAGCTCATGGTTTGATTTAGCTGAACAATGACCTGTTGTAATTGACGAATGTTTCGGTTAAGGTCTTTAACCGACGCGTTTAAACTCTGAATTTGTAGGTGTTGCATGATTATGGGTTTGTATCTAAGGTACAAAAAACAGGCCATAATTAGGATGTATCCTAAAACAATTCAGTATTCTGTAAAAGATTTATACAAATACCAGATCGTAAATATGCCAATAAACCAATCAAAGAAAGACATTAAGTAGGTTTTATGGATGTTACTTTTTATTATAGCCATCGGAACAAGCTGGCGAACTTATTTATGAACTGAACAGATCCGTGAACCATAGGACAACCATAAAAAATGAGGGTTTTAGTCTGTTCTTATTTAGATCCTGCTTAACAACAATTTCTTTTTTAACTCTTGATGTTTCTTTTGTTCTTCATTAAGACTTGCACGAAAAGCTGCTTTTAGGGCTTCTCGTTTGTCAATAGCATCCTGACGAGACTTGTGTTGTGCTTCTGATAAAGTATTCATAAAAGCTGTGTTGGCTTTATCTATTATTCTATAATTAACTCCTGAAGCTTTGAGTTTTTGGATTTCATCATAACGCGATTTTTGTTCTTTGGTTAAGCTCTTGAGAAAAGAATGTTTATTATCACGTATTATAGATTTGATTTCCGTCATCATTTTGAGCTGCTCTGAAGTATATACTTCTTCGTCAGGTTTGATTTTTTTATCATTATCTTGGGCAATGGCATTGAAAGACAAAAAAAGTCCGAAAAAAACAATAGCAAATAAAGGGGTATTTAAATTCATTTTGAGGAGATTTAGGGATTAATGATTCATCAAATATAACAATTTTAAATGAATGGTTTTGTCTGTTTTTATCTTAAGGATCGTTCACAATAACACATCTGCTATTATGTTAACAACTTTGTGAATGAAGTGTACAGGGCACTTAATTAAAACACAACACGATTTTGGTAATTTTATAAAAACCATTAGGATGAACGATCGCCACAACGACCTACTCCGCATCCGCCCCGAGATAAAAAAGCACCTCACCTTCGACAATATGTCCGACGAGGAGCGTTTCCAAAACAACACCCTCCGCCCCATTCTCAAACTGCAAAACTCTTTGTTGATTGCTGTTTTTGTCAACTATGCGACCAAGCATAAAGGTGTGTTTTTTGAGCTTTCCACAGAAAAAAGATTGGCCTATATCGAAAATGCCATCTGCAAAGACCAAAAGTTTCGAAATGCACTCAAAGGCATGATCATTGGACAATTTACGGTGGAGGAATATCAGATATATATTCAAAACTCTTCCCAACTCAACAAACGTATGATGAACCTGGTGATCACCCGACTGCAAGACCAACTGCAGTTGTTGGTGCCAAAAACCTTTTCTAAGGCAGTGTAAATCAGATTTAAAAACGCATTTGCAGTGGGAAATTTCCACCGCAAAAATCAATTTTAATCCTAATTGATTATCTACTTACCAACACTCTTCACATCAAACGTTCCCCATTTAGGTAAGCAAGTTGTGATTCGCTTTATTACTGCCTTAATGATTTGATAAATAGGAAGTCATGAATGCTAAAGCATTTCAAATTGTATTTTAGTACAGCTGGATTGGCTAAACATACCTATTGAATTAGTTGTGATTCGCTTTCAAATTGTATTTTAGTACAGCGAACGTACCTTTGTTTCGTAAGCTAAAGTTGTTGTGATTCGCTTTTTAAATTGTATTTTAGTACAGCTCAAATACGTGTGGTTCAAGTATGCAGGTGGTTGTGATTCGCTTTCAAATTGTATTTTAGTACAGCATTGAACTCATAATTGAAAATATTAAATAGGTTGTGATTCGCTTTCAAATTGTATTTTAGTACAGCTTAACCGTAATTTCACACGTTAAAATGAGTGTTGTGATTCGCTTTCAAATTGTATTTTAGTACAGCCGCCGAATACAAAAAAGCGTTGTTTGAGAAGTTGTGATTCGCTTTCAAATTGTATTTTAGTACAGCTGAAGTATTAGGCACAGCCTATTGCGGTACGTTGTGATTCGCTTTCAAATTGTATTTTAGTACAGCTACCATAAGGTGGGTCAACAATAGCAAGGTGTTGTGATTCGCTTTCAAATTGTATTTTAGTACAGCTGAATTGGATGGTGGAGCTGCAGAGAAGGTGTTGTGATTCGCTTTCAAATTGTATTTTAGTACAGCATTCGTGTCCATTGTCACAATATATTGATCGTTGTGATTCGCTTTCAAATTGTATTTTAGTACAGCTTTTTTTTCGCTGCATATCCAAATATACGGTTGTGATTCGCTTTCAAATTGTATTTTAGTACAGCCCCTCGGCATCGTAACCAAACAGCGACAGGGTTGTGATTCGCTTTCAAATTGTATTTTAGTACAGCGGCAAGGGAGGTCAATACCACTACCGCAAGGTTGTGATTCGCTTTCAAATTGTATTTTAGTACAGCAGCACCCGTCTAGGGTGCTGTTTTTGTTTACGTTAGCTTAGTATGAGCTTCTTAAAAAAGTTCCAATTGTTGACTTATTTTAGGTAATTCCTCTTTTTTTTGAGCAATAAACAACTCCATCATGCCAAATTGCTTGTCCGTGATATGCAATATGGCTACATGACCCTTGGGTGGTAAAAAGCGTTTTACTCGCTTTATATGTACTTCCATATTTTCACGACTGGGACAATGCCTAAGAAAAATACTCCATTGGAAGCGGTTAAAACCGTCCTTTTCCAAATGATCTACAAAGCGTCTGTAATTTCGAGTATCTCGTTTGGTTTCGGTAGGTAAATCAAAAAAGACCAATATCCACATCACTCGGTATTGACTAAGGCGTTCAAACAAATTGCGGATATTTTATGACCTTTATATTTCCTACATAACATTGTTGCAAACTAGCAGTAGTTTGCTGTACGGCGACCATCAATGGACTTTTTTGCTGGTTAATAATGACATCACAAACAGGAATTTTTAATAGCTCTTGTTTGCTTTCTGTGGTTAACTCCCCCACTCCGTTCTGTACTAAATCCAAAACCAGGGAGTCAACAAAAGGGCGATAAGGTTCCATGATGTCATCGGCTAAACAGTAGGCATTGTATTGGTTATGGTGGTGAATACCTAAGGTAGGTAGCAAACCCGATCCCACCAAAGCACGAGCCACCACCCCTCTTAAAATGGTGTAGCCATAATTTAACAAACCATTGGGTGTTGTGCCAAAGCGTTCTCGTTTAAAGGAGAATATTTCTGCAAAAAGATGTTTCCAATAAAAACTCGCAGCACGAGCTTCCAAATTTTTGGGATCGCCATTTTTTACATTTTTTGACCAACGTTGCATGTTCACAACAGGAACCCCTTGTTGGGCTAACAAATGGGCTTGATTGGTAATTTTGGCTATTATGGTTTGTTTCCAAAGGCGGTCTTTTTTGGCTTGGGTAACCGCTATTTGATTGGAAAAATGTTCTTGTTGTAAGCTATGACCATTTAAATTTAGAAACATCCCTAAGGGCAAATGCTGGGCATCGCAACTTATGACCGCCACATTGTTTTCTAAAAGTTTATTCAGTAAGGTTGAGGTCAAAGTCAATCGATAATGGTCCAAGATTACCACCCCAATATCTTCAATAGGCACTTTTCTCTTTTCATCGCGATCTGGATAGAGTACGACTAACTGATTTTGCTGGGTTCTTAAATAGGCCTCATTACCAAAATAGAGGGTGCGTTTAATCACGATAGACGGATTGAATTTTTCCAAGTCTGTCCAAAACAATCGGATAACAAAACTCTACTATTTTTCTACCATTTAATGTTTCCATCATATTTTGAGAACCTAATTCAACTTTACTTTCCAGAACTTCAGCAATTGTATGTTTTTTGAAATATATTTGACTTCCACTAAATTTTGTAACTACATATATATTATCCAATCGTTTTGGACTTTTCCAGTAACTATCGTAAAGAGAACTTTTAGTATCTAAAACAACTTCCTCTTCTTCATCAGGAAAATAAACCATATCTAATTTTTTTAAGCTGAAAAGTAATTTTGCATTAGCTCTATTTTCAAAATAATTTTTTAAGAGCGACTTTTTGTTGAAGGTGCTTTTATCTTCAGAATTAACAAAAGAATCTTTTATATAATCCACTGCATCAAATAGTGAAATTATATCATAAATACGTTTTCCCTCTTTCTCTAAGACAGCAAACAGATAATTACTTCCTGTTTGAACATAAACTCTCTTATTGTAACTTTTTTCACGATCCAGTCTTTGCAAAGTTATTTTATAGGTTTTGGGATTCTTTATCTTCTTTCTATACACTTTTATTGAAGATATTGGTGGGTGCTTATCTTTTTCCAGTTCTTTATTGAGTTTAAATATCCCCTCTTCTCCAAACGCTTCTGACTTACTTTTATTGAAAGTGTTTTCAAAATGATTTTTTATTATCATTTTTAAATACTCATTTACTATCTTATCAATGTTACCAGCAGTATCAAATTTTGCATTTGAAAATTTTGTCAATGGAATTCTAATGGTTTCAAAACCTTTTGAAATCCCATATAAAGTTTCCTCATGAAGCGGTCCTCTTATTCTAATTGTTTTTTCATCGGTTTTAACCAACTCACCTTTCGTATTCTTTTCTTCTTTATTCTGAATAAGAATGTCGTCCTTTGGCTTATGCGACACAATGATTTTGGTTAAAGCTTTCTCAACATCTGCATGAAATCCACTCCAGGGTAATTCCACATTTCTAAATTTATCAATGTCTTTCAAAACTAATTTTCTAACACTTTCTTCTTCGCTAAAGAAATTTTCTAAAAGTGCATCATCATCTGCACTTATATCTAAATCAAATCGGTTGATATTTTCTTTCAGCCAATCTTGAAGGTGTTTATTTAAGTCATTTAATCGTTTTACCGCTTTCTCATCTGTACAAGCAACTACAAGAGCATCCATGGCATGATGTCGATGGTCGTATCGTTTGCTATATCCGTACATAATTTGATGATTGTTGGATTTATAAATGTGGCATTCTAAATACAATTGACAAAACTGGTCTTGTGTTATTGGACTAGACAAATTCTCATATTTATTCAAAATACATTTAGCTTGTTCTATTGTGAGTTGATTTTGAGATATATTCACGAAATATTTTCTAATTAAATCAATATTTTTATTTGACTCCTTTTCAATTTCCATTTGAAGTTTACTCCATTCCATTGGAGCTTTAATGTCTTTATAAAACCTCTCATAACGTTCTTTTAGCAAGTTTTTAAATATCTCCGTAACCCCCCAATGATTTCTTAAATAATGTGTAACGCCACCACTAGAAACCTTAACATTAGACGTTCCAACTATCTTAGCCAACTCCTCTTTTGCTTTTACTGAAATATATTGAGTTTCCTTCTTTTGTCTTTCTATAGGATTATCGGGTATTTTTGTTGCTAGTAAATTTTTAGCTTTTTTACCGAAGTAGTTTTTTGAAACATTATTCATAAATTCTTCTTTTGAATAGAGGTCAACTTTTGATGAACCTGTATCAAAATATTCCATTGCTGTTCTATTGGATTTGTCTCTATTAACTACAGTGGCACAAACCAGCTTATTCTGCATGGAATCATCAAAATATCTAGATTGCGGAATAATGTGGTCAACATCATATAAATCTTTATCAAATAAGTCAGATATCTTGATGATTTTACCTGTATAGGGGTCAATTCCTTTTTGCTGATACCACAATTTATATTTTTCAATATTACCTGATGAAGTATTAACTTTCATTTCTACAAGACGTTCTTTAACTGTGTTGTTCCATTTTCTTCCCTTTTCATTGGCATCATGGATTTTATTACGCTCCTTAATACTGTTTTTTAACTCTCTTGCTAATTCAATTTTAATTTCAGATGGCTTTCCATAGTGTCTCCAAATATCTTTTACAACCATCATGGTTTCATTTACTATTTGTTCAACTAATGGATTACGAAGTGAATGTCGCTTCAGTACTTTTATTTGATTGAAGTCATTAAACACTTTTTCATTATCAACTTCTTTTGCTGTATGCTTACCATAAAGTAACATCAATGCGAAGGCATTAATGAATCCTCCTTCATGTAACACTAAAGATTCGTTATTTTCCAAATAGGATTGAACCGATTTGTCAAAGGGGTCTTCAACGTGCTCATTTAAAAGCTTAACTATTCTCTCATTTACCAATTTAGGAAAATGATTGACATCAAAATACTTTCCTGTTCTAACTAAAGGCAAAGTTTTCTTTATCGCCTTCTCTGATAAAGAAGCATAATTACGAGGGAATTTGATACATGAAATGGCAACTACTATTTTATCAAAGCCTGTATCTTCGACACCTTTTCTATCTAAATAAATGGAAATTCTCTTATTCCTTTCACTTTTTAAGTCATACTCATTTCCTTTGGCATTATATAATATTTCCCAAAGCTCTATTTGATTCTCAACATTATTTTCTAAATCCAAAATATCCCAAAACCTACCCAATTTTCTTTTAAGTTGAATTCTTGTAGAGTTTCCTACTAATTGTCCTTTAGGGCTAAGTCCATTGAAAAAGTCTTTTCCTTCTTCAAAGCTTTCTGTTTTTTTTAAGTTGTTAAATACCGTTCCAAACTTGAGACTCTGTTTTTCTTGTAAGTCTTCAAACAAGTTTTCTTTAAACCTTGAGGACACAGAGCGTTCTTTATATGCGTATTTTGGCTTACCATTTTTCAAGGTTCCAATTTGAGTTCTTCTACTTATGGATAATTTATTTATTTGCTCCCAAATTCGGTACTCCTGAAACAATGGGTGTGATTTTGACATTGCCTTTTCTCCTTTTTCAAAACGGCAATCACTTATTAAATGACTTTGGTCTTTTAGTTCTCGCTGAAAATAAATAATTTGATTTCTAATAATATGACACAAACCCTTCTCTAATCCTTCTTTTCGATATTTTGCTTGCTTTTTTCCAGGAAATAAAAAGTTTACGATTTCTTCAATAGTTGCATTTTTAACTTGTTTTAAATGTGATTCAAACTGTGTTTTCCAAATAGCATCAAATTCTTCTACATACCTTGACCTTAAAACAACGTTCCCTCTCAATCTGTACCATTTATTCTTATTCAAACAGGTTAGAAAATATTCACTAAGAAATATTTTACGCCCCTCCTCTTTTGAATATTTTTCTATCGCTTCCTCCAAGCTTTCAATTTGTTTTCGCCAAGAGGATTTTTTGGGTATAAAAAATTTGATTGAAGTTATTTCTCCAGTTTTTGTGTTTTGTCTAATGGTTTGTCTAAGTTCTATTGAGTCGTTAATTTTTAAATCAGAAGTCAAAGTGGTTCCTTCACATATTTTTCCATCAGCGTCAATAACTTTAATTCTGTAGACTTCCTTTTGATGCTTGCCTTCCTTTTCATCAGTTTTTTCAACACTTAAAATTCTGAGCATTTTAGTTTTATTCAAAATGGCAGGGAATATTTTATCAGATTTAATACCTAAAACTTCATTTAGTTCATCTTGTTCATCGATATCATCTCCACCCGCATATCCTCTTAATTGATTGAAACGATAAAGAATTTTACCAAATTCCTTTGCAGATACAGGCTTGTGAATTGCTTTTGCTTTGAGTTCAATTAATTCTTTTCCTGATAATTGTTTAGTTCCTTTATCAATCGGCAATACATTTACCTTTTGTATTTTCAAAGGATCATCGAATGCCTTAGATGTTTTTATTTGCTCAGGTAACAACTCTAATTTTTGAAGCACATATATTAACTTATTTCGCCTTTGCTTATACCTTTTATTACCTACTCTTATACCTTTTTTTAGTCTTTTTTTTGCATTTTTCGTTTGTGGAAGTCCTTTTTTAAAATTAGACATCTCCGCTCCATCCATTGGTATTATCCTACTACCAAGTTTTAAAATTTTCTTTCTACCATCTTCGAAAATTTGAATTATTGCCCACCCAATAGAGTTAGTCCCTAAATCAAGTCCTAAAATTCGTTTCATTTTTAATTTTTTTCTATATTTACTATTCAATTTGAAGCGACTCACAATAAGGATTATTCCGTTGTGAAAACATTAAGCTGCCTCGTCTTTCTACGGGGCTTTTTTTATTTCTTCTTTTTTACTTTCAAACATATTTCCACGCGTTCGTACATAGGGTTATGTGCATATAGGCTTTAAATACGTGCCTCATAGGCATCGTATCCGGCTTGTAAAAGTTGTGAAACAGCTTTGTTTTGACTTCTAGGTAAGCATCCCAGTTTTTTTCCTTCAAAAGCCACAATAACGGCATGTTCGTCATAGCGGTTATTGGGCTCGGGTATAAGCTCTAAGGGTTGGCCAATTTCTAGGCTTTTCCAAACTTCTAATACCCTATAGTACTGAAGACCAGCTATATAGCAATGTAGAAAATATGTAGATGTTTGTTCCATACCATAAGGTTAATGTTCATTAAAAAACTGCCCTAAAAGAGCAAAACAAGGGGTTTAGAGCTAAAATTTGGTGCATAAAAGTGACTTAGCAGCCACATTTACATTTACTAAAGTAATAAAATCTTCCTAAACCAAAGACTCCCCATCCGCATTGGTGGTCAGTACCGCACTCATATAATCCACAAAGGGTCGTACGGCTTGTAGGGCAGTGTCTAGGCGGTGTATAAAGTCAGGAGCCGTGGCTTCGGCTTGGGTGTAGCGTACACTAAAGAGGTGTTGTTTAAAGCGCAACAGGTCAATGTTTGGATGGTCTTTGGCATAGCCCTTAGGGGCGGTTTTTACGGCATCGCCTTCAAGTTCGCCCCAAACGGCTTTAAACTTAGGTTCATTCACAATGTTGCGGTATTCATCGCCGTCCACGTCCAGTTCTTGGCGGATGCGCTTAAGATCAGCTGGGTTGGGGTCCCAAAAACCACAGGCCAAAAAACAATCATTGGGTGCTAGGTGTAGGTAGTAGCCCCCTCTGTAATGCGGTTTGGTGCGGTGCCATGTAAGACCAAAATGGGTTTTGTAAGGGGTTTTGTCTTTAGAAAAACGCACATCACGGTAAATGCGAAACAACTTAAATCGGTCAATGCTATCGTGTTGGTTAAGTTGGTCTTTTAGGGCTTCGCCAAACTGCTTAACAGAAGTTTCTAAGGCCTTAAATTCAGGTTTATGGGCTTCAAACCAATCTCTGTTATTGTTTTGCTCCAGTTCCGAAAAAAAAGAAAAAATGTTTTGGCTGAGTTTTTGCATGTTCTAAAAGTACAAATTCTAAAAAATTAAGGGTATTTGCTAAGGTTCAAGATTTCAAATATTTTTGTTGAAACTAGATTGTAAACAAGATTAATTGTTGATTTATTAGATTATATTATTTTTGTTTTTAGATAATGGCGTTGCCCTTGCTGAGTATGCCCAAACAAATGAAACAAAAAAAATCTTTTTATAATA
>Ga0066377_10000251_pt1 | contig 12282 bp, 9 predicted proteins | sample Knorr_S23_td_Sur_FD_70946 | JGI IMG/M metagenome (GOLD analysis project Ga0066377, IMG submission 70946) | Marine microbial communities from Southern Atlantic Ocean transect - Knorr_S23_td_SurfaceB_ad_5m_LV_B | ecosystem: Environmental > Aquatic > Marine > Oceanic | place: Southern Atlantic...
AGGAATAGGTTGTCCAGTCATCATTTCGGCATGTGTACTGGTAATACCGACACTTGCCACGGCAATTGTTGTGACGGCGAAAATCTTTTTTAGCATTAAATTGAATAGAACTCGGCATCCGTATAGAAGATGGGGATCACTTTCTTCTCAAAAAGCATCTTCCACGGCACAGTTTTAGGTGGGCGAAGAGGGGATCGAACCCCCGACCGACTCGGTGTAAACGAGTAGCTCTACCGCTGAGCTATTCGCCCATATGTTGACAATTAAGGACTTTTGTCTTCCTTTTTAAGTCGAATGTAACTTTCTACTAGAAAGTCACCAATGGATTTATTTTGTTTTTTGAGATAATCACGGAGTTCCATGTACTCTGCGACGTTTTTGTTCTTGATAGAAACAGAAGTCAAAATTGGCATCGTTTTATTTAGTGAATTGATAAAGTAATGTACCACCCCAAACGATCTTTCCTTGATCGTCTCGCCCGCAATCATAACAGTTGTATGAGTCCTTGTCAAGCTCTACCACAGATTCTAATGTTGCGCCTCGGACGATACACTCACCATAGTTTGTCCCTTTCCAGACATCTCCATCTTTATGAAAGACGAATTGACATCTTCCAGTGAGAATGATAGTGCCATTCTCCCCCTCAGAAACTGCAATTCCTGTTTCTACTTTGTAAGGGTTGTCTTCCCCTTTATAGTTATACCAGGACTTGCAGTTTAGTTTACCGTCAACAAGTTCCCACTTGATGTTGGTATATGCATATTTAGCAGGATTAGAAAACGCTTGTTTTTTGTTTGTCCAATGTCCTACTATAAAAGAGATAAACTCTTCAGTCATCATAAACTAAACATTCAGGTTCTGATGGGTTTGCATCACAGTACAATTCTAGTGGCGTGGGATCATGATGGTCACCTGCTGCAATTTCATCCTTATGTTTTTCAACATATGCTTCCAGTTCTTCCAATTCGCCCTCAATATGACGACGACGTTGTGCCGAAATTTGGGGGTTGGCAAGTTCTTCCTTGTCTGCCTCAATATGCTTTTCGATGCTTTCCATTTTACTCCTTATTTGACGTTATTTGGATTTGAATAGATACTGTCTCTACAAAGTGTTAACTCAGTTGTTAATTTTTTAGGTGACCAAATATGTCTAACAGCAGCTACTAGATATTTACCACTATATATAGGATCTTTCATAGGCATTGTTTTACCACTAGGATCCATTGTTGGTATCACAAGTCCAACACAGTCTCCTGCATGAATAGTTGTGTTACCAGGAACGACGATTTTGCACATGACATGCTTCATCGACTGGTATCTTAACGTAGCATACAGTTGATTGTTAAGTGTATCTGCAAGGGAACTAACACCACCATTCATTGCCTGTTGATCTGTATAAAGAGATGTTGGAAGTCCCATCAGATACTGTCTTGTGGGTTTTTCTTCAATCTTAGATCCACTTAAACCAATGAATTCATACTTCTCAGCATGATCCATTTTATCCCAGAATTCCTTGGCAGTATATTGAGCGATTGTAGTCTTTCTTAGATCACAGAGATCAATGCCAGTTGCGACTCCAGAAAATGAACCAAGTCTCATCTGCTCCATAAATTTAGTGATAGTTGGGAATTTAATGGATTCAATGTTTATTCCTTCATGGTCAGCTCCACCACCTTTAATATTCTTTGGTTGATAATAAAATGTTTGCAACTCTGGTTGTTTAATATCGCCACTTATCATAGTATCTACAGATTTGAACACATATCCATCTCTAGTATTTTTGAAGAACATGTACCCAACACCCTTGTCCTTTGATTTTTTCGCATGTTTGCACAACCAAGCACAGGCATCAAATGGTCTCCAGTTTGGAGAAAGCACAGTGATGGGTTCTGCTGTTGTTTCAATATCAGTTTCCTCACTGATTTGAAGATCTTCTTTAAGAATATCAGAAACAATTTCAGAGATTTTCTTTTTCTTAAAAACTCTGTTTACTCTTGTAAATTCATTTTGAAAAGCATCTGGACTTGCAAACTCAAGGTTATAGAAAGTTGTTCTCTCATTTTTAACTTTGTCTCCAATAGTATGAAGCATCAATTGAACTTTGAAATCCGCATCCTTTGCTTTTTTGTTTACACTTTCAAGTTGGAATGTTAGAAGTTCAGTTCCATACAGGAGATTATGAAATCCAACAGCATCTCTTACAGAAACTGTTGATCTGATAATCGGACTTTCGATGGTTTCAACCACAGAAATTTCCTCGATCAAATTTAATCCACGAATATCCATAATTGGAGTATTCGATGAAAGTTTTGTAATCTTTAACTGTTTGAGATTATAATCTCCAGAAAATCTTGAGGCGTTTGTCATTTGATTTTATTGAGTTCCTGTGTTGATCCGATTCCATCAGTAAAGGACATATGACCTTCGAATTTCCAAGGATTTACGCCACCTGCATAATTTGGTATTGGTATAGGTGTGGAATCTGTATTTATGATTGGAGGCATAGCACCATTAAATGAGTTATTAACAACCTCTGGAGCAACAGTGCTTGGAGTATTATATACTTTGTGAAGATCTTTACTCTTATCTAAAATCTGTTTTCCAACTGTTGCAGAAGAACTTGAAGGTCCAATTTGAGCCGCAGTTGGACCGAGTTCACCATCAAATGCAGCACTTGCTTCTTTAGTTGCAGAAACTAGTTTACCAATTGCTGCCTCTAATGCCTGTTCTGGTGTCAGTTCTGGTGGTGCAGTACCAGAATCAGCAGAATACTGTTGACCTTCAACACCCTCAGTGGGTGATGCATCACTGGCCGCTGATGAACCACTAGTAGGTTTACCTGTAGTGATAAAGTTTACGAATGCTTCATGTCCCTTTCGAGTAGCATTTAAGTGTAGGTGTTCGTGATAATTACCACCTGTAGCGCCTTGAGTGCCAATAATTTGACCTGCAGTAACTTTAGCACCTTGTTTTACACCAGATCCAATCCTACTCAAGTGATGGAATCCCATTGGTCCAAGAGGTCCTTTTACAACGACACTCAGGCCATATCCATTATTAACATCACCAGCTCTCAATACTTCACCTGCTTGAGGTGTAGGAATCACTCCATTGGGACCAGCTGGCATATAGTTTGGCAGTTTACCAACACCATAATCCCTACCTGGGCCCATTTGTATACCATCATGGGCAGTTGTCGCTCTTTCGTTATGACTATGTGATCTTAAATCTGCATAAGTATAAGTTTTCCCCTTGAGCAGCCTCTTGTTCATAAGAGGTGTTCCACCATTAGATGTCAAACTGATTGTACCACCAGCTGATTTTTCTGTTTTACCCCATTTAAATCCCTTCGAGATCATTCCGTCAGTGTTATATCCCTTGCTTTTTGCCTCCTTCATTCTCTTACTAAAGAGTCCACCATTTGACTTAGTTGCAGGGGTATTAATTGGAACTACAAAACCACCAGATGATTTTGTAGTAACATATTCGAGACCATGACCAATGAATGATGGAGTCGCACCACCGTTCATATAGACTGGATATCCACTCATAGGACCATTAATATATCCACTACCAGACACTATGTTACTAAAAGCACCACCATTAGCAAACTGATTCAATACTGGTGGTTTAGTTTCTTCAACAGGTTTAGTTCCTTCAACAGGTTTTGTTTCAGGAGAAGTTGATTTAGGAGGCGCATCAATGCCTTGAGTTGCAAGAATAGTTGCAATAAGAACTTGTTTTTCTCTTTCCGATACGCTTTTATTTCGATATTTAACTCTTGCCTTCCTCGCTGCTTCGAAAACTTTAGGATCCTGTGCGCCAGGTTTAGTAGGATCTAACAACTTCTTCAAGTCTTCAATATTCATCTTTTCCAAACTGGTTCTATCAGTTGGAGTAGAAGTTGCTGCAGGTGTTTTACCATCTCCATCTTTACCCTTCTTATCCTTATCATCCCCAGATGGAGGAGCATTAGGAGGGGATGGAGGATCACCAGGAGGGGTATCAGTTGCTGGGTCGTCAGTTTTAAGTTTTACTCCCATCACCTTGGCAAACAATTCAGCCTGGTATCTGATTCCAGTTACCAAAGTCGCAACCAAACCTCTTAGAGAGTCGTCACCCATAGCAGGATTCCATTTCTGATCTGGATTTACTACTCCAACTGTAACACTTTTAGTTCCGATAAGTCCACGAACAGACTGCTTACTTGGAATAGATTTTTCTTCTTCCTCACCAAAACCAAAGAAACCTTTGATTTTTTCAAATATGTCTCCACCAGCTTTAGTGAATCTATTTTCGAGGGGGATTACAGCCTCTGTTCCATGAAGGATCGCAGGATATCCTGAATCTGGACCTTTAGCAATACCACCCTTAGCAAATTCTTTTGGTTTTTCTTGTTTTCTTCTTACAAGACCACCACCACTATATCCTCCGAATGATGGTTTATTTGTTCCACCACCAAGGGCATTCATACTCGAAAGATTACCAATACCAATCGCATCTACTGCTGGTTTAGAAAATACAAACTCTCCAGGTGTTAGTTTTGCAGATACTCTATCGCCAAATCCAGTTCCAGGAACTAATCCACCACCAGAAAAAAAGAAACTTCCTTTTGCTGGTTTCCCTGTTTTCTCCTTTTCTTCTGGTTGTGACTTTTGATTTGGTTCAGTCTTATTTTCTTGTGTTGGTAGTTCTGGTGGATCTTGACCAGCCAATACACTATCTTCAGAATTGGCAAGTAACTCCTCTTCCTCTGGAGTCATTGCACCGATAGCAGCGCTGACACCAACTGCTGTTACAGCACCAACTGCAAGAGCTTTGACTGGATTCTTAGATGCCCATTTACCAGTCGCTGCAGCAAAGTTTCGTATCATGACAGCAGCTTTCGCTGCAAGACCCATCGCAGCAGGAAGTGCCTTGATAGTGGTCACTGCTAACTTCAGTCCCTTGATAAGGATTCCAACTTTACCAGTCAGAATTGCCCATGTACCAAGAAGTGTGAATACACCTATGGCAAGTCTAAAGAATCCAATAATCTTCTGGAAGATATTTGCATCAGAATCAAATATAGTTGCAAGTCCTTCAAGAACCTGAACCACACCAAAGTCAATAATCTTCATGAAGAACTTGGCAATATTACCAATAAACTTCATAAATTGGACTGCTTTTTCAGCATTGCCTGGTTTACTCAACCAATTCATCACACCAAGAGCAACCAAAGGTACGACAAATTTAGATACTAATCCACCAAGGAAACCAAGTATTCCGCCAGCGGCCTTTCCTACTGCCCCTACAACACCACCATCTTTTTTCTTCTCATTTTTCTTATCTTTTGGTCCTCTATTTTCTGCTGAAGCCTCTGATGCGGCACCTCGTTGCAGAGTTGTCTGTCTCTTCAGTGCATCTTGTAGTTTCTTTTTATGTTTCTGTTCGTCCTTTGTCTGTTGTTTAACCGATTTATTAATACCGAGAATGTTCTCGTTTAACTTCTTATGAGTTTCGTTTAGTTCATCCAGCGCCACAAGAGTTGTGTTTAATGCAGATCCAATTCTATTCGTTGCAAGTAGAAATTTTCTATTTCCAGCGTTAACTACATTAGTTAAGTCAGATCCACCAGAAGCACCAGCAGACTTTCCACCCTTTTTAATAGCGTACTTTTTAGCTGCAATAGTAACGCTTTCTAAATTTTTATCTCTTATTCCACCTGGATTGACAAATTTGTAAAGGTTTAGTTTTGCCATCAGTTGAAGAAGTTAGTTGTTTTTGGTGAAGAGTACACAGGATATGCATTATTACCAGTTACAATCTGTTGAGAAGATCTAACAGTATTATTTAGAATCATTGTTTTGACTTGTGGAGATTGGTCAGTAACAACATAAGAATCTTTCATTATTAAATTAGTCTTCGCATTCAATTCAATATTTTGTATTACTGGGTTTAGTTTCGCTGCAGTTTTTGGATATGTCTTTGCGAATATTGCCATTCCTGCCGATTCTGGAAGCTTCAATGTTTCGGATTTGTTAGAGACAGCAGAAAGAAGACCAGATCCATGTTTTTTAAATGTATGTATTGGAGACTTTACTTCACCACCAGCAGCCTTTGCAGGAACATTAGAAGCAGGAACATTAGAAGCAGGAACATTAGAAGAACCCATTTCAGAGAATGCAGAACTTGTCTCTTTAGTTACAGAAATTAGTTTATCAATTGCTGCGGACAATGCTTGTTCTGGTGTCAGTTCTGGTTCTGATTGTGTAGTCGATGAAGAAGATGTGCTAGAAGGAGCATCACCATTATCATCAACAGGTTCAGTCTTTACATTATTACCTTTTGCACCACTACCACTGGTATTTTCCCAGTGCCATGCTTCATCTGCATCTGGAGTATTTGGATTCAATCCCCAACCTGACAGAGGTTTGAATCCAAACTTACCTGCATTTTTCCACAACCATTTATACCCCTCATTACTATACTCACCAAGGTCAAGAGCTTGACCCCAACCATGATTAGATGTTCCAGGTGCAGCAGCTAGACGACCATGGGTTCTTTTGATTCTTACCTGATCACCATAAGATCTATATGAGGAGTTAATACCTAAAGTAAAACCTTCTGCTTTTGCAGCATCGATCATAGATTGTGCTTGACCAGCAACACTTGAGTGCAAGTGTCCATAACCAACCGATCCACGGCCATATGCATCAACTTTTCTAAGTACACTCTTAGGTAGTCTACCATTCTGGTATTCACCACCAATAGCAAACTTATCCCATCCAGGAACTTCAAAGGTTGGAATATTTTTAGGAGAGTTTAAAGATAATTCTGGTTCTTTTTGTCTTGCCTGCCAACGGGCAATTTTACCACCAGATGCTTTCCCTTCCAAACCAAGTTTCTTAATATATGCAGCATATCTCTTTTCTCTATCTTCCATCCCATTAATTTGAGATTTCCTTGTCGCATTAGGGCGATTAATCGCTTTTGAATGTAAGAATACATTATCCCAATTACCCCTTACTGTTGGTCTAACATTTCTCATCCAATATGAAACTGCAATCTTTGCAGCAAGTTCACCATCCGCAGCAAGATCTGGATTACCAACCAAATCTACACCAAACTCTTTACCATAAGCTGCATAGTTGTATTTGTGTGTAAGTTGAACATATCCTCTTCCGTGATATCTCTTTCCTCCGTCATAATAATCATATCCTCCACCAACCTCGTGTTTATAATTAAAACCACCAGTCTCATGCGACATTTGTGCAAGGAAAGCGGCAAGTTCTTTACCCTTAATACCCGCAGCATCAGCAGCTTTCTTCAGTGGTGCTTCTCCATACGCACCATTACCAATACCAAGTGCGGCAAGCAAATTTCCTCCAGCTGTAGTGAGTCTTTGCCATCCAGCATCAAGTTTGTCACCAACTGCCCTAACAGCACCCATAATCCCTTCCAATCCTTTTTGGAAGATACCTTTCTTTTTAAGTTCAAAAGTTGCATCAGCAAATATCTTTGTCCAATAAATTGCCTGTCCAAACAATCCTCTAAGGGTAGTTTTACCTCCTTTATTGATACCAACTCCACCAGTTCCAAGAAAATCGATCCAATAATCAGAATTCTTATTAGTGATAGCTCCAAGATTCTTTGGTTTTTCTTTTCCATCTGGACCAAGAATGCCGCCATCTTCTGCACTATTGCCTTTTCTCTTTGCTTCCTTCTCTGCAATCTTCTTAGCATACTCTGGATCCTTAGACGCAACAGCGTCAGCAGACTCCTTTGTAGCTGCTTTAAATTCAGCCTCACTATTACCACCAACTTTAGGTTTTACATTTTCAGCAGCTGGATCCTCACCAGCATACATTGGGATTCCAAGAGCATCAGATATTGGATCACCAACTAGTTTTCCTAATCCACCAACAGCAAGATCAGCACCCATATATGCAGCATATAATGCAATTGCAGCTGCTGCAGATGCACCACCTGTAAATGGAGTGGCAAGACCCAGGGCACCCATCAATGAGGTAAATCCTGCGTCAATACTTGCACCAACAACAGCACGAATCAGAGCACGTCTCCAATCAATGCCATTCATGATGTCAAGTACGAATCCAACAACATCACCAACAAAAGGTAAATACTTACCAAGTCTTTCAAACAAAGCTGGAGCGTGTTTACCAATTAAACCAAGAACTCCCTTTTGTTCTGACAACCAACCCATCAGTCTCTTACCCTGACTGTCAACGAGTTCATCAAATTTACTAGAGAGTTTACCTATGGTGCCGTTATATGCATCAGTAAGTTTCTTCCAATTTTCTCCAGCACCAGTTACAAAGGCAGACCATCTTTTCTTACCACTCGCACTTAGAGTTTGTGCAAAATTTTGAAACTTTTTCCAGTTCTCAGAAGTTCCTTCTACAAGTCCTGTGGCAGTATTTCTAATATTCCTACGCTGTTCAGTTGCAAACTGAGTTGCACCTTTTCTGGCACTGGTAACTGTCTCACCAACTTGTGTTGTAACTTGAGTGAATTTCCTAGAAAGTCTTCTTCTCTGTCTTTCAAGCCAAGATGGTTTTTTTGGTTGTTTAGGTTTTTTTGGTTTGTCTTTAGGATCCTTCTTCTTAGGTTTATCTGGTTGATCTGGTTGATCTCTTTCTCTAGGTTCTTTGAAACTACTAAGAATTCTCAAAATAGTTTTGATCATCAAACCAGGCTTCAGAATCCATGCGATTGTAAACAATCCAGGAATTGCCTGTAGAAGATCACCAAATCCAGAGAGAATTTCTTTTGGATTTCCACCACTACCAAAAATCTTTTGCAGTCCAGACCCAAGATTTACAATTCCACCAGCAACTAATTCACCAACACCAGTTACTACTTTAATTAAAAATCCAAATGTACTCTTAAGTCCTTTTACAATATTTTTTACTTTCTTTGCATTCGCTGGATCAGAGATCCACTTTAAAACACTTGATGCTATTGCAAATACAAAGAACTTGGTGATAAATCCTTTTAAGAACCCAAAAAGACCTCCAACCTTACCAAAGAATCCTTTAGATTTATCTTTAATATCCTTTTTCATCGCCTTATCCATAGGCGATGGTTTCTTATCAGTATCAGATGGTTTACTTGGTTTCTTATTTGTTTCAGAAACTGAGTTAGCGGTATTAGATCTAGCTTCTGAAAGATCTTCTAAATTCTGTTTGAGAGTATCCGTACCTTCTACTGTCTTCTGCAAACTCTGTGCATATGAAGAGATCAGAGATGCTTGAGAAGCAAAAGAAGCACCGAGACCATTCAGAGACTTAATGACATTTGAAAATGACTTACCTGCAGATGTAACACCAGCGGTCTTAATCTTACCATCTTCCAATGCTTTAGCACTGAGAGTTGGTGATACTCGTACAAATTTTGAGGTAAGTTTTGCCATTAGAGATCTACTTTATTGCCTCGGTTTCTTGATTTGATCCTTTCATTTTCTTCTTCAATCCATTGTGTAAGAAGAATAACGTAGATTTCCCTTTCCCAGGGCATCATGTTTTCAATCTCAGTTAGACTATATTTGTGATGTTGCATTAGAGCAAAATTCAGTCGATAGTAATTTTCGACTGAATTGTGCAACATCGCTACTCGAAAAAAGCAGCGAGTCCTTCAATAACAACTTCACTCTTCACACCAGTCTCAGGGTTTTCAACCTCAAGTTTGTGTGAAAGTTTAGGCATAGTATCAAAGAACTTTTGAATCTTTTGGAACTGTTGATTATTCAGATTATCCAAAAATTCTAGAAGTTCTTTCTTAGTAGCATCTTCAGTAACTACTTCACCTTCAAAAACAGATTCAATACAGTCAGCAGTCATTTCAAAAGCAGTTTCTGCAGTGACATTCTGAAGGTTAAAATTGTCCTTAACAAACATATCCAGACTTGGATACTTCATGATAAGTCCAATATCATCCGTAATCATAATCTTATTTGAGTGATCCTTTTCCATATGGATTTGAAGTTTATCCAGATCAATCTCAACTTCTACTTGAGTCTCACCATCATCAGGACATGTAACATTAATTTTTGACACTTCACCGACAGACTTGGCACGAATTTTAAGGAAAATATACTCAATTTCAAAAGTCGGAAGATCTTCGACCTTCTTTCTCAAAGTAGTACAATTTCTAATAATGGTTTTCATTGCATTGATAATCTCTTTTTCGTTTTGAGATTCCATTGCCATTAGAAGAATCTTTTCTTCCTTTACCAGAAATGGACGATATTTAATCATCGACCCAGTTACAGGAAGTTTCAAATCGTACATAGGTACGGATAATTTAGGCAGGGGCATAATTTACTCCACTTGGATAACAAACTTTGTCTTATTTATTTATGTCTTGTCAGAACCAGCAGAAAGGGGAATATAAATCTGTCTATACTTTTCAAAATAGAAACTTACATTCAACTTCAACAAACTACTAGCTTCATTATTAAGTTCATAAGTTCCAATATTGAATGGGAATACATTATACATTTCCCACTTGGCAGTCAATCTATTTTCTGTAGTTTTGCGATCTTTCCAAGTCTTAACAGATGTTCCCTTTTGTTTTTCGTATTTAAAAACTGTCAATTTATTACTTACTGACTGATCATAATATGTTGCGTGTTGTTTCTCATCATTAGCAATAGCAGTAGTCCAAAGTTCAAATATATTTCTCAACCTATGATTTCTATCTGAAAGAAATGTCATATCAAGTTGACTGTAAGAGACTCCTGTTGGGTATTTAAAAAGAGCACCAAAAGATTTCAGATCTCCAGTATTAACCTGACGTGATGGAACTTGAACACTATCACAGTAAAGATCTGTCATCTCATTTGGCCAATCAACCAATCTACCTTGAAGATCAGTAAATCTAAGAATTTCTGGTCTTTCAAATCTAACAACATAATAATTTTGATTACTTACGCCAAATTGATTCATCGCAGTTTGGAACTGCGCGATCGTTTTCATTTTGGGTGAATTAGTCGCCATCTTTCTTTTGTTTTGGTTTATAGAACTTTTCTAAGGGTAGAGAAGCGGCACTTGACCATTCTTCCTTTGGCACTGAATACATCTCAGATACTACATTCTCTGCAGAATATGTAAATAGAGTATTTCTTGGTAAACTAATACTACTATTTAGCAGTTTATCGATGATAATTAGTCTTTTCTCTGGTTTTACCAGATGTAAATTCGCTCCAAAAAATGTATCGTCTTTTACCCCGACAACATATACCAGTGGATATCTATCCTGACGACCTTGTTGACCATCATACTCGAAATAGATGATGTCTCCCTTTTTAGGTCTCATTATAGACTTTGAGACTTCCTTAAGAGCAATTAGAAATTCTTTTCTATACCAATCTTTTGATTTCTTCTTACCTTTTGCGTCGTCTAGTACGGATTTCATACCTTTAGATGTTTTTCTGTGATGATTAGAAATTCCCAAGAATGATCTAAACAAAACTCTTCAGCAGCTGCCCACTTTGCTTGATTTGTAATATACTGGTTCACCTCTTGTAGATATGACTTAGTAGTTCTTGACTTCTTCACTGGTTTTTTGGTAAACTTTTCTGGTTTAATCTCAACCAAGTATTTTTTAACTACACCATCACGATTAGCAAGTCTAATAAAAAAATCTGGAAAATACCTCCTCATTTTCTTGTCAACTGGCGAATAATATGGTATTGACAGTTCTTCACTTCCCCACTCCATAATACTTGGATTTGTATCACAGTAGTTCATGAACTTAAGTTCCCAAGAAGATCTATAAATAATATTATTAGAATTGCCTAAATACTTTTTGGCATTTTTGGGTATAAATCTACCAGAATAGGTCATATGGCGGCATCAACATTAAGATATCCACTAAGTGTCAATTCTCCGTTAAAATCGGATGCAATGGGGCGAGGGGTAACTGAAGACTATTTAGTAATATATGTCCTCGACTCTACAAACCCTACGGGTGGATTTAACCCATTTGGCAATATTAGTGGTGGAAATAACAAACTTGCAGATTTCATGGCAGAAGGTAAAAATGTAGCTACAATTTACCTGCACATGCCAAACCAAATTCAAGCCAATTATAGTATTAGTTATTCAGATGTAGACATGGGATCTTTGGGTGGCGCAGCTGTTAATATGTTGGCTAATGGATCAGACGATGCACAAGCAGAAACTCTCAAAACTATGGCAGATTCAATGAAACCAGAACTAAAGGCTGGTCTAATGGCGCAAGCGCTTGGATCTGTTAATAGTATGCTTGGTGTTGGCG
>Ga0066377_10000252_pt1 | contig 12280 bp, 20 predicted proteins | sample Knorr_S23_td_Sur_FD_70946 | JGI IMG/M metagenome (GOLD analysis project Ga0066377, IMG submission 70946) | Marine microbial communities from Southern Atlantic Ocean transect - Knorr_S23_td_SurfaceB_ad_5m_LV_B | ecosystem: Environmental > Aquatic > Marine > Oceanic | place: Southern Atlantic...
TGATTACATTTACAGATGGTGATGCAAATAGCATTAGAGTTGTTTCTGATAATAAAATGGCAGATTTAAAAGCTGTCTATGATGATGGTTATTATAGTAATAGTGGCTTTAAGATTCTTATTGATGGTAAAGCAATTTTTGCAGAAACACGAAGACAAATTACAGCAAAACTTCTACAAAATCTTAACGATACGTATAGAATTAATACAATTGGTTTCTTCATGGCAGATAATAATCATATGTGGAACTCTAAATTAGGAGATATTTGTTGGTCAGAAGGTAAGTATTGGGAAGATTGGAGAGTTGAAGCTAGAAAAGAATATACTAAAAATAAGTGTGTAACTGTTGAAGGTTACAATGGTTATAATACATATTATCTTGTAAAAGGAAATAAAAATCTTGATACAAATGCAGATGAGTTTGATGTTAATGAAGATGCAACAAAAGGTCAAATTGGTAATGCGTTTAAGAAATACTCAAAGAGTAAAAAGCTAAACAAAGTATTGATGACAAAGTTTGGAGCAGCTGTTGCCTAAACGAAAAAAAATGAAAAAAAGTGAAAAAAAGCATGTACAACAGCCCCATTATTTGGTATAATGGGTACATAAATTGATAAAGGAGTGATTATATTATGAAAGAATTGAAAATATCAACGCAGAAGATCTTGGAAGAATTATCTAAGAATTATCCAGATCAAAAGCATTTTAGGAAAAATGTAATTGAAAGTACTGCAAAAAGTATGGGTTATACAGGGAAAGATTTTTACCCCATACTCACAAAAGAAAATAGAGTTAAGATTGGTACATACGATCTTAGCGCACTTATTCAACCATACGAATCAAATGTTGTTGAATTACCAAAAGGATCAGTTGCTAAAATGCAATCGATCGTAAACGAAGAAAAAACATTCGCGAAAGCTGATCCAACATTTGTACCTTGGGGAGCTTATCACGATATTGTTAAAATTATCAAATCAAATATGTTCTATCCAGTTTACATTTCTGGTTTATCAGGAAATGGTAAAACATTTATGGTAGAACAAGCATGTGCAAAACTTAATAAGGAGTTTATACGTGTTCAAATTAATCCAGAAACAGACGAAGATGATTTGCTCGGTGGTTTCAGACTTATCGATGGAGAAACTGTCTTTGCTAAAGGCCCAGTTCTTAAAGCGATGGAGAATGGCGCAATCTTACTTCTTGATGAAGTCGATAGAGCTACAAATAAAATTATGTGCTTACAAGGTATATTGGAAGGCAAACCTGTTGTGGTTAAGAAAACAGGTGAAACAATTTCTCCTAAAGCTGGCTTCAATGTTATAGCCACAGCAAACACAAAGGGTAAAGGTTCAGAAGATGGTAGATTTACTGCTGCTTCAATTATTGACGAAGCTTTCCTTGAAAGGTTTACTATTGCAGTTGATCAAAAGTTTCCATCACCTTCAATCGAAACAAAGATTATTAAAAATCACATGGAAAAATTTGATACTAAAGACGATGATTTTGCTGAAAAGCTTGTGTCTTGGGCAGATATCATCAGAAAAACATTTTACGATGATGGTGTTGATGAAGTGATTTCAACAAGAAGGTTGTGTCATATTGTTCAATCTTTCTCCATCTTTGGAAACAAGATGAAGTCAATTGAGCTTTGTATTGCAAGGTTCGATGATGATACTAAAGAAGCTTTCTTAGATCTCTACTCTAAGGTAGATTCTGGTGTTACTTTCGATGAGGAGAATAATGGCGAAATCTAAACCAAATTACAAGTTTAACGAGGAAGCTCTAATCAAAGAGCTTCAATCGTATATCGATTCTACATACGGAGCCCACTATGGTCAAGGTGGACTTCAATCAAGTGAAGTTATAGTTGACCGAGGACATGGTCTAGGATTTTTCCTTGGAAATGTCGACAAATATAATGCTAGGTATGGGAAAAAGGGTGGTCCTGATGATCATCGAAAGGATCTAATGAAAGTATTACACTATGCTTTGTTAGCGTTATATGAACATGATAGAATTAATCGAGGAAAATAATTATGAATATATCAAGTGAAACTATTAATATACTGAAAAACTTTTCAAATATTAATGCGAATTTAGTCTTTAAACCAGGCCAAAGTCTATCAACAATTTCAGAAGCAAAAACCATTATGGCTAAAGCTACTGTAAGCGAAGATTTTGTACAAGAGTTTGGAGTCTATGATCTCAGTGAGTTCTTATCAGTAATGAATCTAGTAGATTCTCCAGTGCTTAATTTTGATGATAAGTCAGTTCTTATCTCAGACCACACTGGTGGAACTAAAGTAAGATATTACTATTCAGAACTAGATATCCTTACACAACCAACTAAGGATATTACAATGCCAGAATGCGAAGTTAATTTTAATCTAACTGCAGAAAATTTAGATAAGATTAAAAAAGCTGCTGCAGTTCTTGGACATGCTGAACTAATGTTTAGTTGTGAAGGTGGTAATATTACTGCTAAAGTGTTTGATGAAAAAGATGCAACAGCAAATACCTTTGATATTACTTTAGATACTACATCAACTGAAATTTTTAAATACGTCTTTAGCATTTCAAATCTAAAAATGCTTCATGGCGATTATAATGTTTCGATCTCTTCAAAGCTAATTTCTAATTGGAAAAATACTAATATTCCAGTAGAATATTTTATCGCTTTAGAGAAATCATCGAAATACGGTGTATAAATATATTATGCACAGTAAGTATTCTCATATACATTATGGGGATAATATGAAACATGCTACATGGGGTAGGTGTTTCTCAATTAGTCTAATACTTTGCAAAGGAGAAGAAAATGACTGAAGAAGTAATGGCACCTCAAGGTGCAGAGGAGCAAGAAGCTCCACAACTGAGTCTTCAAGACATCGCGACAATGGTACAAATCATTGATATCGTATCAAGACGTGGTGGTTTCGAAGGTCAGGAACTCGAAGCCGTTGGCGGTCTAAGGAACAGAGTAGTAGCATTCCTAAATGCTGCAGCTCCTAAAGGTGAAGCACCTGAAGGTGCAGTTCCAGAAGCACCAGCTGGTGAAGATCTACCAGAAACGGTAGAAGCTGAAGAAGTTAACTAAACTTCTATTCGTGGGGGTGAAATTCCCCCATAACTTTTATATTATTAAGGAAATTATATTATGGATCGCAATGAATTATCACGCTTAATCGAAGCACTACAAAAAGGAACAGTAACTGTTACCTTCCAAAAAATTAACTCTGATGAAGTTAGAGTTATGCCTTGTACACTAAACCCTATTGTTCTCAAAGCAAACGGTGTTAATACTGTTATTGAAAGTATCAATCCTGATACAGATCATGTTGCATGTTGGGCACTTGATAAAAATGCATGGAGGTCATTTAGAGTAGACACTGTACTTGGTTGGGAGGTACTATAATGAATGAATTTCTATGGGTAGAAAAGTACAGACCACAAACAATTAAAGATTGTATTTTACCTCAAAATATTAAATCAACTTTTGAAGATATTGTTAAGGGAGGTGAACTACACAATATGCTTCTGACTGGCACAGCTGGTCTTGGTAAAACAACTGTCGCAAAAGCTTTGTGTAATGAATTAAATTTGGATTATCTATTAATCAATGGTTCAGAAGAATCGGGAATTGATACTCTTAGAAACAAAATCAAACAATTCGCTTCGTCGATATCACTCCAAGGTGGCTATAAAGTAGTCATCCTAGACGAAGCGGATTATCTTAATGCTCAATCTACACAACCAGCATTACGTGGATTTATAGAAGAATTCTCTGCAAATTGTAGATTTATTCTTACATGTAATTTTAAAAATAGAATTATTGATCCTTTACACTCACGATGTACTACGATCGAATTTAATATTTCTAAGGCGCAATCAGCAAAACTGTGTATGCAATTCTTAGAAAGATGTGGTTATATTCTAAGACAGGAAGGAATCAAATATGAAGATCAAGTATTAGCTGAGCTAATTATGAAACACATGCCCGATTGGCGTAAAGTTATCAATGAACTTCAAAGATATTCAACATCTGGAGTTATTGATTCTGGCATTTTGGTTTCACTATCAGAAGTTTCTTTAAATGATTTAATGATCCACTTAAAAGACAAGAACTTTAAAGCAATGCGACAATGGGTTGCAAACAATATTGATTCAGAACCAGCTGCAATTTATCGTAAGATTTATGACAATATGAATGATTATATTGAACCATCTTCTATACCACAAGTAGTTTTAATTCTTGCTGATTATCAATATAAAAACTCGTTTGTGGCTGATCATGAACTTAATACAGTTGCATGCTTAACAGAAATTATGGCAGGAGTACAATTTAAATGAAATGGAGCATAATTCCAGTACATTTCGAAGGAGATGTAAAGAAATGGAGAGCAGTATTATATAATGAAAATAATGTCATTATTAGGGAAGAAACATTTTCCTTTTTAAGGCACGCTGAATTATTTATTGAGGATCAAAATGAATCCATTTGAATATTTAAACGCAATTAATACTACTAAAAAGAACATTATGGTAGATGATATTGCAGAAAAAGAATACAACGCATTTATGGTAAATCGTGGATTATCTTATTTTTCTGATACAGTTTTAATCGCAAATGAAATGAACCTTAATCATCATTTAGATAATCGCCTTCAATTCGATTTTTTTATAAATATAATTAAGAAGAAAAAAAGATTTTCAAAATGGCTGAAAGCTAGAGATATTGAGAATCTTGAAATTATTAAACAATATTATGGATATAGCGATGAAAAAGCTAAATCTGTATTATCATTATTTGATCATAGTCAGATAGATGAAATGAAAAATAGGATTTACAAAGGTGGAAAACGAAAATAATAACACAGAAGTCTCATGGTCACCAGCATCAATGCTCGAGATCACACTAAACGAACCTGATGATTTTTTAAAAATAAGAGAAACACTAACAAGAATTGGTGTAGCCTCTAGAAAAGATCAGAAACTCTATCAGTCTTGTCACATTTTACATAAACAAGGCAGATATTTTATTGTACATTTTAAAGAGCTATTCTTATTAGATGGAAAACCTTCTAATCTGCTCTTAAATGACATCCAAAGAAGAAACACTATTGCTACCTTGTTGGCGGATTGGGGACTAATTACACTAGTAAATCCTGAAGAGGCAAAAGATATTGCACCTCTTAGACAGATTAAAGTGATTCCATTCAAAGAAAAATCAGAATGGCAGTTATGTCCAAAATACAACATAGGAAATAGTAATAAGGATGACAGCTAAAGAAATAGATAAAGATTTAAAAAGATTAAGATTAATACCAAAAACAAAAGCGTATAAACAACAAGTGATTTTAACTAAGTATATGTACGTATTCATGACGGGCATATTATTTGGTGCATTATTTATATAAACTAGCGATTTAGCTTGTATAAATACTATCGAGATGCCGAATGGTTCGGGTCTCATTTACAATTAACCTTGCTTAATAATAGGAGGAAAACATGGTTAGAAATACTTTGAACGTACCGCGTTCACTTTTTGTAGGCTTTGAAGGCCTGTTTGATGAGCTAGAAAGAATTCATACTTCTGCTAGATCTGGAAACGACAATTACCCACCACACAACATTGTAAAGATCGATGATGAAAAATTTCTCATTGAGCTAGCTGTTGCAGGTTTCACGCAAGATGATATCGAACTTGAAGTCAAGGACGGTATTCTAAAAGTGCGAGGAAAAATCGAAGGTGATGAACGTGAATACGCATGGAAAGGTATCTCATCCCGCAAATTTGAGAAGAGCTTCCGTCTCTCAGAATTTGTCGTAATAGATGGTGCCGATTTAGAGAATGGAATACTCGTGGTGTATGCCAGAGTTGAACTTCCCGAAGAAAGGCGTCCTAGGAAGATCGAAATAGGGTCTGCTGGGGCATCAAAGAAAAAGTCTTTTCTTAAAGGATAAGTATCAGCGAAATACTCAGTAGATAAGTAATAAACTTTTTTACTGGAGAACAGCAATGAAAACATTAATGCACATAGTGCAGAAACACGAGGACATTGCAGAGACCCTAGGCGGTGTAATGGTTATGCTTGCTACTGGAGGTGTAATTTTAGGATTAGCTCCATTCGTAATGTATTTACAGGTTTACTCATTCTAGGTTCTGTAAGACTCACGAGGGGGAGGAAACTCCCCTTCACTTTTATATGAAAAAATGGTTTACATTATGGAAAAAGTATGGTATAATAGGTACTATAAATTGAGAGTGATCACATTATGAAATTTTACACATCTGTCAGTCGTTATGGTAATAATCTACTTTATCGTGGTTACGACAATGGCAAAAAGATTCAAAAACGAATAAAATACAAACCTACGTATTTTGTTTCTACAAATAAACCTACAAATTGGAAATCTCTTGATGGAGTTTCTGTAGCTCCTATTCAATTCGATTCCATGCGAGAAGCTAAAGAATGGCTTCAAGTTAATAAACAAGTTGTTGGTAGACACATATATGGAAATGATAAACATATTCCAGCGTTTATTAACGATGAATTTCCTGGTGATATCGAGTTTGATCGTAATCAAATTAATGTAACTACAATCGATATCGAAGTACAATCAGATACTGGTTTCCCAGAACCAGAACAAGCAGCACACGAAATTACTGCAATCACAATCAAAAATAATATCGATAATACATATTATGTTTGGGGTTTAGGTGATTACGATGTAGAAAATGGTTATATGCAAGATAATCGTGTAATCTACAAAAAATGTAATACCGAAGCTGAACTTCTACTTGATTTTATTGGTCATTGGTCATTACCTTCAAACTGCCCCGATGTTGTTACTGGTTGGAACTCAAGATTCTTTGATATACCTTACATCGTAAATCGTATATTTCGTATTCATGGCGAAGAAGTTGTTAAACGCTTATCTCCATGGGGATTAATCGATAGACGAGATGTTACTACAATGCAACGTAAACACATTGCATACGAAATTCAAGGTATTGCTCAGATGGATTATCTTGATCTATTCAAAAAATTTGGTTACTCATACGGTCCTCAAGAATCCTATAAACTTGATCACATTGCTCATGTAGTTCTTGGTGAACGTAAGTTATCATATGAAGAATTTGGTAATCTACATACATTATACAAATACGATTATCAAAAGTTTATTGATTATAATATTAAAGATGTTGAATTGGTTGATCGTATCGAAGATAAAATGGGTTTAGTTACACTAGCACTTACGATGGCATATCGTGGTGGTGTTAACTATGGCGATGTAATGGGTACAACTGCTATATGGGATGCAATCATATTTCGAAATCTATATGAAAATAATGTAATTGTTCCATTCGCAGAAGAAAAATTCAAATCTCCATATCCTGGTGGTTATGTAAAAGATCCTCATGTTGGAATGCATGATTGGGTTGTTTCTTTCGATTTAAATTCCCTATATCCATCGATCATTATGCAATATAATATGTCACCTGAAACAATTATTGATGGTAAAGTTATTGCTCTTGATGTCGATAAATGTATTCGAGGAGTAAATGTAGATACAGATAACAAATGTGTTGCTGCATCAGGTCAATATTTCAAAACAACAGAAAAAGGTATTTTGCCTAAAATCATCGATCAGATGTACAGTGAACGTGTTATTATCAAAAAACAAATGCTTGCATCTCAACAAGAACTACAAAAGGTAAACAAAAATGATAAACAAGAATTATATCGAATCCAAAGAGATATCGCGATTGCAGAAAATCAACAAATGTCTATTAAAATTCTTCTTAATAGTCTTTATGGTGCTCTTGGCAACAAGTACTTCAGATTCTTCGATCAGCGAATCGCCGAAGGCATTACACTTACAGGACAACTTACAATTCGATGGGCCGAGAAAGCAATTAATCAATACCTCAACAAAGTGCTTAAAACATCAAAAGATTATGTATTGGCAATCGATACAGATTCAGTGTATGTATGCCTAAACGATTTGGTTAAAGCAGTAAATCCTCAAAACCCACTCGAATTTGTGAATACAGTTTGTCGTGAAAAACTAGAACCAGTTCTCGAACAAAGTTATGATAAGCTTTTCGAAATGCTAGGTGGCATTGATAATCGAATGGTTATGAAACGTGAAGCAATCGCAGATCGTGGTATTTGGACTGCCAAAAAACGTTATATTCTTAACGTGTACGATAACGAAGGTGTAAGATATGCAGAACCTAAACTCAAAATTATGGGCATCGAAGCAATTAAATCTTCAACTCCTGCACCATGTCGTGAAGCACTTAAAGAAATGTTTAAAGTAATTATTAGTGGTTCAGAATCAGATGTTCAACGCAATATCGAATCATTTAGAACCTACTTTAAAACACTTTCACCAGATCAAATTGCATTTCCTCGTGGAATTACCAACTTGTCAAAATTCAGAGATAAAACGACTATATATAAGAAAGGCACTCCAATTCACGCAAGAGGTAGTTTGCTTTACAATAAATTATTAATGGATAAGTCATTAACTAAACAATATAATAAAATTCGAAATGGTGAAAAGATAAAGTTCATTTATCTACGTACACCAAATAGTATTAAAGAAGATGTTATATCATTTTCTGATTATTTGCCAGAAGAATTTGGTCTACATCGATATATCGATTACGAAAAACAATTTAGTAAAACGTTTCTTGATGTTATAGAACCAATTCTCACAGCAATAAATTGGAATTCAAAGGAGATTGCTACACTCGATGAATTCTTTTAAATTAACTATGTACAAACACAATAAAGTGTGGTATAATGGGTAGCATTATGGAGAAAAATATGAAATTAGTAAGATTAACCTCAGGAGAGGAAATCATTGGTAAAATTGAAGATCTAAATGATGTCATCAGAATTAAAGATGGATTTAATATGGTTGCTACAGAACCAGGTAAAATTGGATTTATTCCATTTATGGCTTATGCTAAAGACGAAGTATTCGTAATTGATAAAAGTCATGTAATGATGATATGTGATCCAGTTGATGAATTAGTTGATCAAATTAGAACTATGACAAGTGGAATTGTTGTGCCAGATAAAAAGGTGATTGGATAATGAGTAAAGATTGGGTAAAAGACATTTACGATATGCAAACAAAGTATAAAACTCGTGAATGGGTATGGGAAAATAGAAATAATCCAGAAAAGCTTAAAAAGTTTTTAGAGTTTAGAGTTGATTTCTTAAAAGAAGAATTAATGGAAACTCAAGCTGCAGTAACTCACAATGATCCAGAAGAAATTGTCGATGGATTAATTGATTTGTGTGTTGTTGCAATTGGTACACTTGATGCCTTTGGAGTTGATCCATATAAAGCATGGGATCAAGTACTAAAGGCGAATATGCAAAAAGAAGTTGGTGTAAAACCTTCAAGACCAAATCCACTTGGAGTTCCAGATCTAGTAAAACCAGAAGATTGGCAAGCACCATCACACGAAGGAAATCATGGTAAGTTTAACGATATTTGATAGTATATACGATAACAAAACTGAAAAAAGAATGGATTATGAATCATTTGATCAGTTTGAACAAGTATTATATAAACTAGCAGAAAGCGATAAATATCAAAAGAAAACTGACGCACCACTAATTTCACCAGCAATTTATAAGACCGAAACTACTCGAGCGAATGCGAATGTGACAGGTTGGGGTGGTTTCGGCATTGTTGATGTAGATGATTACGAAGGTAGTATTGAAGATATACAAAAAAAATATCATCAATATCGATATGTTTGTTATTCTACAGCATCATCTACTAAAGAACATCCAAAATTTAGATTAGTATTTCCACTAACCGAATATGTACAAGTAGAAAACATTAAACATTTTTGGTTTGCACTTAATAAAGAAATAGGAGACATCGCAGATGCCCAAACAAAAGACCTCTCAAGAATGTATTACGTACCAAGTAAATACAAAGGATCTTACAACTTCATATTCTCACACGATGGAGTTACCATGGATCCAAACTCCATTATGTCTAAACACAAATATGTGGTACCAAATGAATCGTTTTTCGATAAGTTACCAGAAGCTATCAAAAAAGGTCTCATCGAACACAGAAAAGGATCACTCAATAACACTAACTTTACATGGACAGGATATAGAGACTGCCCTTTTGTAAATAAACATCACATCGATGAATATAAACTAATTGATGGAAGTGGTTGGTATTCAAAAATGTATCAAATAATGGTATCAACTGCAGGCAACGCAATGTCTAGAGGATATCCAATCACTGCAAAAGAAATTGCATGGATTTGTCAAGATCTTGATAATGATACAGGTAATTGGTATTCTAAGCGTGATTTTGTAAAAGAAGCAGAACGCGCTATTGAATTTGTATTTAGGAAAAACATATGAAAAAATTAGATAAATTATTATTAGGATTTGGTTGGTTAATAATATTCTTATATTTAGTTTTGGCAGCTGGAAAAGCTTACGCATCTCAAAATGATAATCATGATAGATATTGCATGGCTCAAAATATTTATTTTGAAGCTGCAAATCAATCGTTTGCTGGTAAATTAGCAGTAGCACATGTAGTTATGAATAGAGTTGAAGATTTACAATTTCCAAATGAAGTGTGCGATGTGATTTATCAAGCCAAAACAAGAATAAATTGGTTAGGTGAAGAAGTACCTATCAGAAATCAATGTCAATTTAGTTGGTATTGTGATGGTAAATCTGACGAACCAGTTGATTCTAAAACTTGGATAAAATCTCTTTATATAGCTGATTTAGCTTTAACGGGACAATATCCAGATATAACCGAAGGTTCATTGTGGTATCATGCGGATTTTATATATCCATATTGGGCAAATGAATTACAACATGTGGTTACAGTTGATAACCATTTGTTTTACAAATAGGAGAAAAAATGTATAGGTATAAAGTATATGTAACGAAAGTAGTAGATGGAGACACAGTTGATGTAGATATCGATTTAGGTTTCGGAATGATTTATAAAAAGCAAAGAGTAAGAATGATGGGTATTGATACTCCTGAATCTAGAACTCGTGATTTAGAAGAAAAATTTTATGGTAAGAAAAGTAAAGCACATTTAAAAACAATTTTATCAGAAGGAAATGTGCAATTAAAATCACATGATAAAGGCAAGTTTGGTAGAATTCTTGGAGAGCTTTTTATTGGTGATAGTTCGTATAGTGTTAATCAGCAAATGATTGATGAATATCACGCAGTTCCATATTTTGGTCAATCAAAAGATGATACAGAACAGGGACATCTGTGGAATAGAGCAGCACTTAACGAACAAGGTATAATTTATGAAGCTACATAGATCTGATATTATTACAGAATTTAACGGTATCTACACAGGTAGGCCAACCGCAGAATTTATTAGTAAAAGAGATAAGAAGGTAAATAATACTCGCGATCCAAGCGACTTAAATAAGTATCGAAGATGGGATTCTGAGTTCCCAGAAAATGATATTATAAATCATAGAGATGATCTTAAAATTTATGAAGGAATCGATTATGACAATATACACGAAACATATGGAAATATTGATTGGAAAATATTTGCAAAGAAAGGAGTTAAAGTTAACCGTTTTCCCTTAGATCAAGTGCTTGAAGGCAATATAGATTATTTTTTAGTATGGAAATGGGTAACACCTTGGGAAACTAAACTAATCGAAGGAAATGAGTATACATACGAAGTTCTTGGTATGGTTGATGCTCGTAAAGCAGTAAATGCTTTAAAACCAGTAAATTACGATTATCGATTTATATTTCCTTTAGATTAATTGAAAAAAACTATGTACAAATACCCCCAACTGTGGTATAATACTACTATAAAATTGAAAAAAGGTATTAATTATGAAATATGATGATGACAAACCACCTCTAGGTTTAATTCCACCAGAAACTCTCATAGAAATATCAAAAGTCTTTGGTTTCGGTGCAGCAAAGTATGGTATCAATAATTGGCGTGACGATGGTAACACCACAAGTTGGATTCGTACATACTCATCTATTCAAAGACATTTAAACGCATGGCATGCAGGTGAAGATATTGATCCAGAATCTGGTTTAAATCACCTTGCTCATGCAGCAACACAAATTATGATTCTTATGATTCACGAAAGCGAACATCCAGAATCAGATGACAGGTACAAAAAATGAATACAGCTTTAGAAATCGATCAAGTAAGAAGTTATTTTATAAACGAACTTCGTAACGAAAATTTTACCATTGATAGAAGTG
>Ga0066377_10000255_pt1 | contig 12133 bp, 15 predicted proteins | sample Knorr_S23_td_Sur_FD_70946 | JGI IMG/M metagenome (GOLD analysis project Ga0066377, IMG submission 70946) | Marine microbial communities from Southern Atlantic Ocean transect - Knorr_S23_td_SurfaceB_ad_5m_LV_B | ecosystem: Environmental > Aquatic > Marine > Oceanic | place: Southern Atlantic...
CAGGTTCAATTTGGAAAGAAACTCCAACCACCGCCGGACATGACGTGGGATTCCGGCAAGTAAACGTATTTACCAAGATCATACACCCACACCCACGGGTCGGCAGCGATGTCAACCACTCCCAGATATGCGCCTGTGTCGACGGTGCGGCCGTCCTCATCAATGGGGTATCCCGCCCATTCCGACACGCCGGGCGTGTAGTTGATGGTCAGCTTGGGCGGATTGGCGGGAGGGTTTGGGGCCATGTCCTCGTTTTCCCGTGAATGAAACTGCCGGGCGGTCTTGTCCACATTCGGTCCCTGTACAATCCAACCAAAATTGGTGGACGGGTTGTCGAGCCATGCCTGTACGTCCAAAGCCATTTGTGGTCCGCTCCATGTATACAAACCCTTGCCGGATAAATTCTGCGTGGCGGATGGGTTTGGCTCAAAATCCCCTCCGGGGGTCGACCAATTCGAGGAGGGAAAAAAGGTATGCGCCCAAGTCGCATCTCCCGTTGTGGCTGAGGTTCCTTCTCCTTCATTGAGGGGGGCGTTGGAGGTTCCTTCACCCCAATCAGAGGTAACCCTGTTCAGTGTGAAGGGCCATGACTGGGAATCGCCTTGCGGTTTCTTACTCACGTACATCTGCAAGGACACTGAGTTGATGGTTGCCCCCGCCGGCACGGCGGTAGCGATATCAAACTGGATTAAGGCCCGTCTGAAAGAGAATCCTCCAGTGGCGGCGGTCTTTCCGGCCAACAGGTACCAGCCTTTACCATTACTTAGGTTTCCTTCGGAGTAGATTGAGTTATCTTTGGCCGGCTCAATGGTGACGCTTTCCGCGATTAGCAACTGGCCGCTGAACAATGCAACGATGAGTAGGAAGGCGATGCATGACACTTTGGATTTTTTCATAATGGATCCCTTGTCGGTGATTGGTTAAAGCATGTAGTTGAAAATCAGGCGGAAATTGACCATGTCATCACTCTCCGATTCGTAATCCGGAGGGCGTTCAACATCGAGGGGCGAGTAGGCGATTGATCCCCTCAGGGAGAGCTTCTCGGTCAGGCGCGTATCAAATCCGATGCTGTAGACGTGCAAGTACCCCTCCGTGTGGTAGTAGCGCTGGTGCCGGTTTCCGTTGGCTTGTGGGACATCGACATCGAAATTGTAATCCCCGTAGGTGTAGGATGTATTGAAAAATAACCAAGTGTCCGATTCCGGCTTGATTCGCCAGTAAAGCGTTGAATCCAGTGTCACATTCCAGCTCTTGTAGATGTCTTCTGATGGGGCGATCGATTCAAACGGATTGATCTCCGGATCCGGATCTCCGGCGATCTCCTCCCATATGGTGAAGTCGCCCTCAGCCTTGGACCACTGCCCAAGAGTCCGGAGGGTCCAGATCCACCTGTTTTTTCGAATCAGGTCAAAGTTCAGGGATCCTCCGACTAAATGAGTGGACAGCCGACCAAAGATCTTCACCGGCGGAACATAGGAGCCCGTGATGGAAAGTCGGTCCGTAATGCCGTAGTGCAATAGGGGGCGTGCCAGTATTGGGGCCTTGTTCAAGTCTTCCTCCTTGGTGCCTCCAAAGCCGACCGTACGCTGCTCCTTGTCCAAATGCGGAATGTTGGCGATTTCGAACCCCAATGCCCATTCCCCCTTGCCTAGGCCGATTGGAGGGCCGTTCCACTGCATCATGGCCACCGTGGAAAAGTACTTCATGGCCCAGCCTTCGGTGGTGTCGAATCCGACCTCCCGGACGAATTTTCCCTGCGCGTTGAGCGGCAGGAGCAGCATAACCAGCAGTGTCCAAAGATGGGGCCTATTCCCTTGGGCACCTTTATGCGTTCGAAAGCGTGGCATTATTAACATAACTTAAGAAGGTTGTTAATTGAAGTTATTCCACGACTCCAGATTTTTCAATCGCCTCCGCCCATTATTCAGGATTATAAAGATAATGTATGCCGATTTCCCTGATTGCGGTTCAATCTGTCAACGGACTCATCACCCGCAATGATGAGCCTGGCACCGGCTTTGCCTCAGAGGCGGACTTGTCATGGTTCAAGGAAATCCTCATGAGCCACGATCTGGTCCTTCTCGGAGGGGCAACATACCGGGCCGCCAGGGAAGCGATCATACGGGGAGCAGAGGAGGGCACCCCCCGGTGGGTGATTACGCGAAAACCTGATGAGTACCTCGAGGATCGCATTCCGGGTAAACTGGAGTTCATTCGGCTGGACGAGGCGGCCCTGTTTGAAGCCATTGTTGAATGCGGTTACGAGAACATCGCCCTCGTGGGCGGTCCCGCCATATCCGACTGGTTCCTCGACCGGGGGTTGGTCAGCGAGCTCTATCTAACCGTGGAACCTGTCATCTTTTCCTCCGGCAAGCCACTCGTTACCCCCGCCCGTAATATTGATCTCCACCTGACTTCCGTGTCCCAGTTGTCCGACCAGACCTTGCTGCTCCATTACGGGGTCAGGACAGCTATTTAGCCCGTGCTTTGCCTTTCAGGCTTCGCAGGGTATTGCTCGCTCTTGCTTCACTTCACATGGCTGCGCCATGCGAAGCTCAGAGCGCGAGCATGGTATCCCCACCGGGGATCGAACCCAGATCTACGGTTTAGGAAACCGTTGTTCTATCCATTGAACTATGGGGACAGGAGGAAAGTCTGGCATCATGTCCCGATGGATTTTCTGGGCAAGTCGAATTTGTCGGGCGTCACCTTTTGAGGTGCAGGCGGCGGCGGATGACGGTGAACAAGAGGGCGGCGATTCCGACAACTGTGGCCACCGCAGATGGATCCGGGACAACGTCCACGCTTGTGATTTGTCCCCGGATTTCTCCTGATCCCACGTTGGTGGTGTGGATATTCAGGTACCAAAGTCCGCTGAGTAGGTCACTGGCTTGCCCCGCTGACAGGACAGTTGATCCGCTGCTTTCGGAGGCGAGTCCGCTAATGCTACCCACATTGACCTGCACCCCCGCGTTTTGGGCGGCGTTGGCCGGCCCATGGAAATGCATTCCGGTTACACTTGAGCTAAGCCCCTCGTAGGCGATGTCCCAACTAAGGACATTGGTGTTGGTATCGAAGCTGACATATGCTGCCCCAGCGCCTGCCGAGACAACCGGACCCACTTCCTGTGATCCGCTGATCACGTTGTTCGGGGTGAAGCTTAACTGGGATACAACCTGTCCACGAAGCTCTCCACCGGGGTTTGTTCCAGAGTGCAGATTCAAATACCAGAGCCCGCTGGTCAGGTCGCCGATTTGGCCGGCGGTTAAGGCGCCCGTCGTCCCCGTGATCGGGCTGCTGCCAACGGTCAGGCCGACCTGCACGCCCGCGTTTACACCCGGTCCTGCCGCCCCGTGAAAGTGGATAGCCGTCAGACCGCCACCCAAGCCTGTGTGAACGACATTGTAATTCAACACGTTGCCAGACAATTCCACGGTCGCGTAGCCGGCACTGCCGGTAGCGGTCCCGGCTGTCGTCTGGGAGGATGAAAGCAAGAAGTTGAAAACTTGCCCGGAGAGGACGGCTGGAAGGGAGGAAAGGACACAGAGAGTAATAATGGCTTTAGCTTACATAATTTACTCAATTAGCATGTTTAATGGATTTTGTCGATTTTTCCGGAAAAATTTCTTCACCCGCTGCCCGGATTCTTGATGAAATGGACAGAGGCAGAGATTATTCGGAACTTGAACCCCGGGAGGTTCCAAATAGTGTGATCGGGCTCATGTCGGCTATCTGCAGGCAATGCACACATCACAAAACGAGGAGGAACAATGGTATTGCCGATTAAAAACTGGAACAGTTCAGCCATACAAAGTGCTTCCTCGTTGAATTTACTGGGGAGTGTGTGACGTTCGGTTACGAGGATGCCGTCTAGCCGTTTGGCCAATTGCTCGACCGGTTCGATGAAAAAGGCCGCGTATTGGCGAGGTTTGTAGCGACCTTTGGAATCCACATACTTGATGTTGAGCAACCGGACCCTGAAGCTGGCCTCCGTGAGTATGTTCAAGGTTTTGTAGGCGAGGTATTCCCGGAAAATGTAGCGTTCGAATGACTTGCGGGTTTCCCGGCAGTGCGAAACCACCTTTACTTTGTCGAGCCCATCGAAAATCGTCCCCTTTACTTCCTTTTTCTTGAAATTAAGCCGGTACGGAGGGAAGGAACAGTTGCCACGCTTTCGCCTGAAATGGCCACGGGCCGTGACCTCAATTTCAAAAGACCTGTCCCCACGGGCAACATCGTGGAGAATAAACTGTCCCGGCAACCAGTCCGGATCAGCATTGCGCTGTTTTTTCAGGCGCGAGATCGGGGCTATTAAGGTCGCTGAGAGGAATTCGTCTTCCGTAAAAAGGGAACTGTCCTCTGGGAGAGCCTCTCACCGGAGAACAGGGAACCGGCTAACTAACCATGCCGGGTTAGATGCGTCCGCTGCCCGCTTCAGGGCTCAATTCCAGAATGTGCATTAATCCCATCCCCAGGCCGAAAAATACGGCCGACAGAACTAGCCCTATAATGTACCCGGATAGAATCATCTTGATTGCCCCAATGAAGCCAGCCCTGCCGGAGGATTTCGCATTATGGCGAACAGCTGAACCGAACATGAACAGTAACGGACAAACCAGGACGATGGCACCGTTCAATTCCATGGAGGAACCCTGATATCCGTAGCCTGAATAGACAAGATAGAGAGCAGTCGCCAGCTGTACTAAGAATCCTAGAAAAGACATATAATACCCTTGGTAAACGTTTTACAGAGACCGTACTTTAATAGATCAGCACAAGGGGGCTGTCAAGAAGGAGACCCGCTACTACGCGGGTTTTCGCTGTTACGCCGGCCAGCGCAGGCTATAAGCGCGGGTAATACCCCTAATAAGTTTGACATTTAACCTCAGGTAAATTGATAATCTGCACCACGCGTGGGGGGCAAACAGCTGTGAGCAAGTCCACACTAGACGCTCCCTCCTTTTTGAAAGCAAAAGAAATTCAAACCAAAAGGAAGATCATGAAGACCAGAAACTGGTTATGCGGTGCGGCGATGGCGGCGATTGTTTTGACAACCGGATCCAGCTTAAGCGCTGGAGATGAACAGAAAATCCACAAAATGTTTCATGTGAAAATCAAGACCGGACATGTTGATGCGTACTATGCGGCACTGGCCGACCACTGTGAGTGGCGGCGCGAGCAAAACGACCCATGGACATGGTGGATACACACCATTACCAACGGCGAGGATGTGGGCGATTGCGTGATACGCTCCGGACCCATCACATGGGCGGACATGGACAGCTACGAGGAATTCCTGGACAAGGGCTCCACGAAATACTGGGAAGCCGTCGGCGAGCATGTGGAAGACATCACCAGTTGGATCTCGACCAAGGATAGCCGTTTCCAACGATGGCATCCGGAAATGGAGAAGATGCAGTATGTGACGGTTGTCGAATATAAATTAAATAGAGGACAAGGGAAGGCGTTCGGAGATGCGGTCCAAGTTTATCATGACGCAATTACCGAACACGATTATCCCACTTACTATATTTTTGATTGGATGATAAACGGTGGAGAGGGACCATCGGTCACCCTGGCCGTCTTTCATGAAAACTACGCTGACATGGCTCCCCCGGAGGAGAAGATGCCGGCGTTCATGGCCCGGGTATTGGGAGAAGAAGCCGCAAAGGAGGCCTTTGACAACTTCGCAGCCACCATTGAGAGCACGAGTAGCAAGATCGTAAAGTATCTTCCGGAGCTTTCGATCCTTCATCCAAAAGAAGAATCCACTGAAGAAGAATAACTTGGGGTCTGGAAAAATGATTCAGTCAAACGAATACGAAAGGGACTAAACATGCCTAAGTATGTAATCGAACGTGAAATCCCAGGAGCGGGAAATTTGACCGCAGAAGAATTAAATGGTGTATCGAAAAAATCCTGCAGTGTTTTAAGAGATCTCGGGACGGATATACAGTGGGTCCAGAGTTACGTGACCGACGACAAAATCTACTGCGTTTATATTGCCCCAAGCGAAGAGCTAGTACGCAAACACGCTGAGTTGGGCCAATTTCCTGCAAACTCGATTTGCGAAGTAAAAACTATTATTGATCCAACGACTTCAGAGTGAATCTGGAATCCATTCAGGTGCCTTAGGTGGGCGTCTTCGCTGGCGCCCGCCCGGCACTTTGTCTTGAGCGACTTAATTGCCGCTTAGCATGCGGTAGATGGATCCCGCTGCTGAGCCTTCGCCCTTCTGGTCGCCACCGGCCCGGGGGGCGTTGGCCAGTATGCGGTCAGCCAAGCGCGAGAAGGGCAGGCTCTGCAGGTAAACGGTTCCATGCCCTCGCAAGGTGGCAAGGAAAAGTCCTTCGCCTCCGAAGACCATGGATTTCAGGTTCCCGGCGCGTTGGATATCATAGTCGATGTCGCCGGTGAATGCGACGATGCATCCGGTGTCGATGCGAAGGGTTTCACCCCGGAGCTCCTTCTTTACGACTGTGCCTCCTGCATGCAGGAAGGCCATTCCGTCGCCTTCGAGTTTCTGTAGAATGAAACCTTCTCCACCAAAGAGGCCGGCTCCAAACCGGCGATTGAAGGCGATGCTGACCCCCGTTCCCAGTGCGGCGCAAAGAAAGGCGTCTTTCTGGCATAGTATTTTGCCCCCGATTGATGCCAGATCGACCGGAACGATTTGTCCGGGATAGGGCGCGGCGAAGGCGACACGACGTTTGGTCGCCCCGCGGTTGGTGAAATGGGTCATGAAGATGGACTCCCCGGTCAGGACTCGCTTGCCGGCGCCGACGAGGGATCCGAGGAATCCGCCGGCATCGCTGGATCCGTCGCCCATTTTGGCATCAAAGTCGACATCCTGTTCCATGTAGTTCATGGCACCGGCTTCTGCGATGACCGTTTCCTGCGGATCGAGCTCGACCTCGACCATTTGCATGTCATCCCCAATTATTTTAAAATCAATTTCGTGGCTTCTCATTTATCCCTTTTGACAGGAAAAAGGACGAAGGGCAATTCCCGAGGATAGAATTTCGTTGCGGCGGATCTCCCGCTGGATACTAGAATTGAGTCATGAAAGCCAACACACAGCCGCTTCGCTGGGGAATTCTCGGATGTGGGAATATTGCCAAAAAGTTCGTCCAGAGTAGTCGTGAGGTGGATGGATGCGAAATCCTGGCAGCCGCCTCAAACACGCATGGCAAGGCAGCGGCATTTTGTGATGAATGGAAAATTGAAACGGCCTGTGATTGTTACGAAGACCTCCTTTCCGATGGGAATATTGACGTCGTTTATGTCGCCAATACGCACAATTATCACATGGAGACAACGGTAGCCGCCCTTGAAGCGGGTAAATCCGTCTTGTGTGAAAAATCCTTCGCCATCAACGCCGCTCAAGCCAGGCAGATGGTCGATAAATCACGGGAGAAGGGCTTGTTCCTGATGGAGGCCATGTGGACGCGCTTCCTTCCGGCGCACGTTCAGGCCAGGCAGTGGTTGTCAGAGGGAGCCATTGGAAGCATCAGGCAGATCCATGCCAGTTTTGGAATCCCGTTGATGCACGTGGATCGCGTGCGGGATCCAAATCTGGCGGGTGGGGCCTTGTTGGATCTGGGGATTTATCCCGTTTCCTTTGCCAGCGGGGTCATGGGCGGACAAAAGCCGAAACACGTAAATTCCCTGGTTGAGCTGATTGATACAGGTGTGGACGGATCGGCAATGGTCCAATCTGATTACGGGGACGGGGTCTTCGCGGATTTGAAGTTCTCCATGATGAGCCAGCTTCCGAACGAGGGTTGGATCATCGGATCAAAAGGTCGGATTCATTTTCCGGCTGATTTTCATTCTGCCCAGACCGTTCGGCTATTGACCGAAGAGGGTGCCCAGACCAAGTCTTTCGATGAAGACGACGGGAAGACTTTCAAGTACCAGATTATGGAAGTGCATCGCTGTATGCAGGAAGGGCGGATGGAGTCCGATGTCATGCCGTTGGACGAGTCGGTTAGCATCATGGAAACAATGGATGCCTTGCGGAAAGAATGGGGTGTCAGCTATCCAGGTGAATGAGGAAATTCTAGATATCCTGTATCAGGATGATCGCTACGTGGCGATTGACAAGCCGGATGGGCTGCTCGTGCACCGGTCTCCCATTGACAAGGGGGAAACGCGGTTTTGCGTGCAGATTCTGCGCGACCAGCTCGGTAAGCGTGTTTATCCCTGCCACCGGCTGGACAAGCCTACCAGTGGAGTTCTTTTGTTCGCGTTGGACAAGGAAGCGTTGTCTCTCGCGAACGCCTTGTTCATGGAACATCAGATCCAGAAAACATACCATGCCATCGTCCGTGGATGGGTCTCCGAACCGGGAATCATCGACCACCCGCTCAAGGACCTTGATGAAGGGGGCTCGGTCCGTGGCGGTGGACCGGCGCAAACCCGCTTTAATCCCCTGAAGCATTTTGAAGTCAACCATCCTGTTGGCCGGTTTCCGACAGCGCGCTATTCCCTTGTGGAGTTGGTTCCTGAGACTGGCAGAATGCACCAGTTGAGGCGACACATGAAACATGCGCATCACCATATAATCGGGGACACCCGTTACGGGGATGGCGCACACAACCGATTGTTTCGTGACCTGTACGGAAGCCATCGTTTGCTCCTCAACGCATCAATCCTTTCGTTCACGCATCCGTTTGGCAGCGGAGCGTGTGAAATCAGGACAACACCGCAACCACCGACTTTTGAACTAAAGTTGCCTTCTGTCGATTGAACCACACAAATCCAACCATGCAGAATTTGGAAATCCTTAAAAATCCATACGGAAATCCGGAATTGGCCACCTCCGTTGTCGATGTATTGAACAGTTACGCTGAGGATCCTATGGGCGGAGGGGAATCCTTGTGCGCTTTTACCCGAGATCATCTGGTTGAGCAATTGAGCTCACGGAACTGGGTGGTGACGTTCCTGGCCATGCTGGATGACAAACCCGTTGGCTTGCTGATCGCCATGGAGGGCTTTTCCACATTTCAGGCCCGGCCATTGATGAATATTCATGATGTGGCTGTTGTTCCCGGCAACCGTGGCAAAGGCATCGGAAAAGCGCTTTTTGCCGCATTGGAGGAAGAATCCATTCGCCGGGGATGTTGTAAGCTGACTCTTGAAGTGCTCTCAGGCAATGAGCGGGCCATGCGTGTTTACGCCAGCCTGGGATTCAAACCCTACGAGCTGGATCCGAAGGCCGGAACCGCCCAATTTTGGGAGAAGAAGCTCTAGCATTGAAAAGTCCGCAAAATCCCTTTCAGTAACCCCCATGATGAAGTGGATGAAACGATGGGGAATCCCGGTAGCGGCTGTCTTGGTCGTAGTCGCCGGGGCCATTCTCCAAGTAGTGGCCAAGATGCAGCCTGTTCCCGAGAGCAGCTTGAAACAGCCTCTAAAAGAGCTGATTCCCTTGGATATTGCCGGATGGACCGTTGAAGACATGGACTTGGGGCCGACGGAATCGGTCACACAGCGTTCACACGATTTGCTGAACCTGGATGACTTTGTCCACCGCAGCTACAAACGGGGTGATAAATCCTTTACCGTTTACATTGCCTACTGGAAGCCGGGGAAAATGCCGGTTCGGTTGGTAAACCAGCATACGCCAGACCGCTGCTGGTCCGAAGCGGGATGGACCTGCACCGACCGGAAGTGGAATGTTGAGAAAACAGTGGACGGGGTGGCATTGCAGCCCGGGCAGTGGGGGATCTATGAGCTCGAGAGCTTCAAAAACCACACCTATTTCTGGCATATTGTCGGGGGTAAGGTCCATTGGTATGGTGGCGAGCGGATCAATACGAAATCCTCAATCACATCCATCTGGGAGGATTTTACGAAGTATGGGCTGAACGTCCACCGGGAACAGTTCTTCATCCGGGTAGTCAGTGCGGAGCCAATGGACGATTTGTGGGATGAGCCTGGATTCAAGCTAGTCATGAAGGATCTGGCGGAACTCTGTCTTGCGCAAATTGAGCCGGATGCTAATCTGGCCGCTAAATGAAGCAATTGGTCATCATCGGTGCCGGGGGATTCGGCAGGGAAATCCTCGAATGGGCGATTGCCTGTCCTGCTTACAGGAAGGAGTGGGAAGTTGCCGGATTCCTTGATGACCGTCCGGACGCTTTGGATAACTTCCCGTCGATTGGGCTGCCTATTCTCGGGAATACTCAGGATTACGAGCCGCGTAACGACCAGGTTTTCGTCACAGCTCTGGGTCGACCAGAATGGCGGGCTGAAATCTGGTCTCGATTTGTTGATCGGGGGGCCAACTTTACCCGCTTGGTGCACGAAAGTTGCATCATCGGACGGCGTGTTGAACTTGGAGCCGGCGTAGTCCTGTGTCCGGGAGTCACCCTCACGTGTGATATCCAAGTGGGTGAGAACACCGCCCTGAATGTGAAGACAGCCGCTGGGCACGATGCCGTCATTGGCCGGGATTGCCAGATCAGCAGCTACTGCGACATCACCGGTTATGTTTCGGTTGGCGACAGGGTTTTCATGGGTAGCCGCGCCAGCATTATTCCTGGAAAGCGAGTAGGGGGTGGCACTACCGTCGGGGCCGGGTCCGTTGTCGTCTCCAATATACCGGAAAACGTTACCGTCTTCGGGAATCCGGCACGCGTCTTGACACGGCATTGATGATTGATTGGGACGGCATTACCAAGGCTTACGGAAGCCGGATACTTTTCCAGACGGACAGGGATTCCGTCACTTATGCCGACTTCGCGGATCAGGTAAAGTTACTCACTGCGAGCATCCGGCCGGATCCCAGCAATGCGGTTTCCATGGATCTCGAATGGTCGGCCCAAGCTTTTGCCCATTTTCTTGCTCATTTATCCGCTGGCCAATCCGTCTTGCTGGGTGATCTGGAAACGCCGGGCGGTTTAACGGAATTTTCCCACGGGCAACCGTTTTTGATCCTGCCCACGGGAGGGACCACGGGAGCACCCAAACACGTAGTCCATTCAGTCGAGACCCTCCTCTCTCCCTACCATCTTGAAGAGCGTGACCCGGTTCGAATTCTCATGCTTTACGCAGCCGATCACATCGCCGGACTAGACGCCTTTTTCCAGGCACTCCACAGAGGGAGCACACTCGTCATTCCGAGGGCCCGGGATGCCGGCTCCATTGGGGATTGTATTGAAAAATTTGTTATTGATGTCCTTCCGGCCACACCCACCTTCCTGCAATTCCTGATTCTTGGAGGGATTGCGCCTGCGCACGATCTATCTTCCGTAAAAGCAATTCCTCATGGAGCAGAGCCCATGCCTGAAGCGCTGCGTGAGCGCATCCAGGCAACCTTTCCAAATGCCCGTCTGATTCATCGATTCGGGATGACCGAACTGGGTGCGTTACCGGTCCGTGAAGACCCTGAGAATCCTGACGCACTATTTCTGGATGCTCCAGGATACGAGTGGAAGCTCATCGAAGGGGAGATCCACATTAGAGGTCTGACACCGTTTCTTGGCACTCTGGAGGGGGGTCCCATCGACTCCGAGAACTATTGGCACGCGACGGGCGATCTCGGTGAATTGAACGGAACCGGGTCCATGCGCATCCTGGGTAGGCGGGAAGCCATGATAAACGTCGGCGGGGAGAAAATCCTTCCGGAGCGGGTTGAATCCCTCCTGCTGGAGCATGCCGACGTTCGGGACGTCTGCGTTACTGGAGCCCCAAGTCCACTGACCGGGCAAACGGTTGTTGCCGACGTCGTGATCTCCGGAGAGCTAACCCCCATGCAGCTCATGCGCGACATGAGAAAAACCGCCCGGGAAAAAGGAATCTCCCTGGCCCATGTGCCGACTCGCATAACTCCCGTGGAGGTCATTCAGTACACGCGCATCGGGAAACGCTCCCGGACGCAGGGAAATGCTTGATTTTGCCGGTGGCAGTCCGTTCACTATCGTCACCGTATGGACACATTTATTGAGAACCTGGCCATGGGCATGAACCTGCCCGAGGAATCTGTTAAACCGGAAATCAAGCTGGTTGAACTCCCGAACTGGGATTCGCTGGCCATTCTGACAACGCTTTCCATGCTGGACATGGAATACGGGGTGACGGTCACCGGCACGGAATTGCAGAACTGCAATACTGTTGAGGACCTCTA
>Ga0066377_10000256_pt1 | contig 12110 bp, 20 predicted proteins | sample Knorr_S23_td_Sur_FD_70946 | JGI IMG/M metagenome (GOLD analysis project Ga0066377, IMG submission 70946) | Marine microbial communities from Southern Atlantic Ocean transect - Knorr_S23_td_SurfaceB_ad_5m_LV_B | ecosystem: Environmental > Aquatic > Marine > Oceanic | place: Southern Atlantic...
AGAAAGGCAAAGGACAAAGACTTCGTGCAAATATGGGATCTTACAAGCACTTGTAAGTTTGCGAAGCGGCACCTTACCCAACGTAAAAAGTTTTATAAGGAAGCAGAATACCCATTCACAATAGAAAAAGTGGATTGGAAATAAAATGAGAATACTTACACTAGAAAATACAACCTTTGATATGAATAATGTGCCTAATACTGTAGACGATGCTATTAGATTTGCAGTGCTAGATAATAGCAATCCAGCAGATCCAGATTTCTTTTTTAATCCTATGATTTTTTTAGAATCTTTCAATTCACCTGCTATAGTTTTACAAATAGGCGAAAACGAGGTTACAATGCCTTTAGATTGGTGCATTGCTGTAGGATGTAATCAATCAGGCAGCGACTTAGAAGTGTTACCATTAACAAGTTTAAATGATAGAGGATTTGAAGCGTTTGTTTTTAATCCTATTACAGGCACTTTGCCTCAATTTTTACATATAGAAACTGTAAACTTTTATAACGATGTAAAATGGTTTTTTCCTAAAATGAAATCAGGCCAGTTGCTTGCTGTGCCTATTGAGGAAAAAGAAAACAGCCTATGTGCATTTTTTGTAAAAGATATCAGCAGACAAAGTGAAATTATTGATCACGGATTATTATTATAAGGAGAAGAAAATGAAAGCCGGCAAAATATGGGGACAGACTGAACTAGTCCATGCTAACGGTGTATTAGAGTTTCACCGTATTGAGTTTAAAGGTGGCTACAAATGTAGCGAGCACGAACATAGATTTAAATGGAATGGCTTCTTTGTAGAGTCAGGTAAAATGCTAGTTCGTGTATGGCAAAAAGATTATGATCTAGTTGACGAAACTATTTTAGGTCCAGGTGACTTCACACAAGTAAAGCCAGGAGTAATTCATCAGTTTGAAGGATTAGAAGATGGTGTAGCATTTGAACTATACTGGGCAGAATTTAATCACAATGATATTGTGAGACGAACAGTTGGATCTGAAACTTGACTAAACTGTTGCCAGGAGAACCTTTGATATACGAGCGTGTAGACGGTGTTACCTTTGCTAGATACAGAGATAAACCTGAAATACCACGATGGGTAATCGGCGGTGATCCAGAAGCATTGTCTAGATTAAAAGGTGAACTTTTTAGTTGGAGTGAATATCAAGAAATGATGCAACTTTCATTAGAATATCCTGCACTAAAATCACAGATGAAAAAATTATTAGATATCTACTATCTATGCAAGGATAATAAAAAATGAGAATTATAGCAGGCCCATGTCAACACGAAACATTAGCACAAAGTTATGAAATTGCAAAAGAGTGCAAGCGTGTATGTGACAAACTAGGCATTGATTATTATTTCAAAGCAAGTTTTGATAAGGCAAATCGAACAAGTGTAGATGGTAAACGTGGTGTTGGAATGGAAGCAACATTACTAGATTTTATCACACTAAAAGATAAGTTAAATGTAAAAACTCTTACTGATGTACATGATGTCATGCAAATTAAGGCTATTACAAATCAATTTAACAATGCAGTAGATGTTTTACAAATTCCGGCATTTTTATGCAGACAAACAGATTTAATTCAAGCGGCTTGTATGACTGACAAAATTGTTAATATTAAAAAGGGACAATTTTTAGCGCCTTGGGATGTCAAAGGCATACTAAGTAAAACTGCTAGTGCTAAAGAAGTATGGATAACTGAAAGAGGAACAAGTTTTGGATATAACACCCTTGTTGTTGATTACAGCGGTCTTGATTGGATGCTCAATAATCTTTCTGTGCCTATCGTGCTGGATTGTACTCACGCTGCCCAAAAACCCGGGGGACAAGGGACTAGCAGTGGCGGCAATCGTGATCTTGTTCCTGGGTTCAGCCGTAGCGGGGCTGCTCTTGGGATATCAAATTTCTTCCTCGAAGTACACAAACTGCCTGATAACGCACCAAGCGATGGTCCGAATATGCTTCGACTAGATGATTTTGAGGAGGTAGTATATGACATCGTACGCTATTCTTATACCCGCTAGAATAGGCAGCACACGGTTCCCAAGAAAACCATTAGCATTATTAAACGGTATGCCGCTAATTAGTAGGGTGTACAATAAGTGTATTGCAACAGGCATTGATACATATGTTTTAACTGACAGTAGGAAAGTTGCTCAATGTGTTCCTTTTACGAATGTTCTTTATACAGATGAAGCTACAAACGGCACTGAAAGGTGTGGAAAATCTATCGCTCATCAAAAACTTGCTAACTACACACATTTTATAAACGTACAAGGCGACATGCCTGATATTACAGAAGATATTATCTTATCTGTAAAGCAGCAATTAGAAAAATATGATGTAGTAACTGCTTATACAGAAATGTCAGATGAAATGAAAAACGATCCTAACAGTGTAAAACTAATTAGAACTGGTGATCGTGCATTGTGGTTTGGTAGAGGTACAACTGGATATGGAGATTGGCACATAGGCATTTACGGATATACAAGAGAAGCATTAGAACAATATCTAAAATTTGATGTGTTTATAGAAGAAGAACTTGAGGGTCTTGAACAATTACGTTGGCTAAAAAATGGTTGGCAAATTTATTGTTCTAGTGTACAATTTAATGGTGTAGAAATAAACACACCTGAGGATGTTGAACTTTGGCAAACAAAGAATTAGATTTATTTAAGGAACTTATTCCTGCTATCGATATGGGCATCAAAGAACTATATGATGCTGCTGGAGAAGATGGCAAGAAAGATATTAAACTTGACTTGTGGAATCTTAATCGTTATATTAGCAGTGTTAAAGGCAGTTATGAAAAGCAAGCACTAGCAGTTTTCAAAGTTAATGAATACTATAACAAAAACTGGAATGTATTAGGCGGCACTAATCACGTAAAACTGCAATGGCAACTTTTGTGTGTGGCTGGCAAAACAGGAAAGAAAGAGTTTCATCCTTGGATTGGATTGAAAAAGAAAAAGGATGACAGTAGCAAGGCAGTAAAAATGCTATCGCAAATATATCCTGAAATGAAGATGGACGAGGTAGAATTACTTGCTAGAATATCTACAAAAAAAGAACTCAAACAATTGGCTGAAGAACATGGCGTTGAATACAAACCCTAAGCCATATGTTTGTGATTACTGTAACACAGGCTATACTAGAGAGAAAACTTTATTGGCTCATATGTGCGAGCCAAAAAGACGTTGGCTACAAAAAGATGAAAAAAGAGTAACACTTGGGTTTTATGCGTTTCAAAGATTTTATAAATTAAGTGCAGGACATAAAAATGAAAAAACATATGAAGACTTTGTTAAATCATCCTTCTACAATGCCTTTGTTAAGTTTGGTAGTTTTGTTAATAATGTGCGTCCTCTGTATCCTGACAAGTACATTGATTACGTGGTAACTAGTAATGTCAAACTTGATCATTGGTGTAGAGAAGAAATGTATGAAAAATATGCATTAGAATTTATTCTCAAAGAAGATGCAATTACAGCATTAGAACGTAGTGTAAAAACTATGATGGAATGGGCAGCCGAAAATGAGCCTGCACCATGGAATCATTATTTTCAACACGTAAGTTTAAACAGAGCAGTATGGCAAATTAAAGATGGTAAGATAAGTCCTTGGTTATTACTTAATTGTAAAAGCGGTAAAGAGATGCTAAGTAAATTTAACGATGAACAGTTAGATATGGTATATCATGTTATCAATCCAGAACATTGGGCAATGCGTTTTAAACGTAAACCTCAAGATGTACAATTAGCAAAAGATGTTGCTAAAGAAAGCAGTTTATGAATTTTAGAAAATTACAAGATGATGTGCAAGTTTACGAACTTGACGAACCTGTGGAACTGGTAGTAAAAACACGAGCACCAGCAAAGTGGTTATTGATTGACAGAGAAACAGGAGAACAGTATATTGGGGCTACACCTAAGGAAGGCGAAAAGCATTGGAATCGTGTTCCTGAAAGTGAAATGTGGAGATACGCAATGGAGCGTGAAGATGCCTGATATTGATATTGACTTTGCTAACAGAGATGTTGTATTAAGTAAAATACAACATCGTGTTGCAAAACTAGAAACAGGTAAAAAACATAACACCGGAATATATGTTACAGAGTGTCCACATAATCCTGTGGATAATCTTTCGACAATTGATTATAAAACTGCCGAAGATAGAGGATACTTCAAACTTGATTTTTTGAATGTTTCAATATATAAAGATATACAAGACGAAGCACATCTTATTTCACTTATGGAGAAAGAACCGCTATGGGAATTGTTTACTCATCCAGAATTCGTAGACCAATTATTTCATTTGAACGGGCATGGGACGGTAGTGAAGACACTTTGCCCTACTTCCGTGGAGCAATTAGCTGCGGTCCTTGCTATCATCCGACCAGCCAAGAGACATTTGATTGGGAAGACATGGCCGGAGATTATGAAGGAAGTTTGGACGATACCGGAGAACGGTGAGTACTACTTTAAGAAAGCACATTCGGTGTCCTACGCAATGGCTGTTGTAGTACACGCTAATTTATTATGTGAACAATTAAGTTAAACAACTTTTTTTATTAATTGCACACTTTTTCTTTTAACTCTTTTAATTGTTAAATTGTTTACATTAACACATGGTCCTATGCTGACCTTAACGTCTTTTGTATTCATTGTAATCATGGAATATTTTAACGGAGCAATCTCTTCTCTCAAGAATGTTGTAATAGGTAACATTCTGTTTGATTCCCACCACCATATTTCACCTAAATCTAATAATAATTTTTTATCATAATCAGTTTTTAAATCAGTATACACAAACATTGAAGTAACAGTTTGATCTTGATTCGTGATTATTCCAACATACTCTCTTCCGCCGTATGCTACAACGCTAATATATGGAAACTGTTTTTCTATCTCTTTTAATAACATGTGCTCTCGATAAATATACTTAGTAAAGGACTCGGTAATGCAACTTATACCTAGATATTTAGTAAATGATCAAATTTTAGTCATCTCAAACGATGCCGGGTTTAACGTGGAGTATAGACCAGTGTATCAACGAACAGTCAAAATTTATAGAGGAGTTGACAATAAAGTTCAATTCCGTATGCTTAATGCAGATCAAAAACCAGTAGACGTATTTGGAAAGTCAGTGTATGTTTCAGTTTTTGACAGAGAAAATACAAAAATTATAGAACGTGCAGCAACTGTCACAGACGACGGCACAACAACAAGTACAAAAGGAACCTTTACTTTTACATTCACAGATGCAGATACGTTGAACGTAAACCAACAGTACTTGTCATATACTGTTTGGATTTTAGAGTCTGATCAAACTAGAACAGTTACTTATAATGATAGAGACTTTGGTGCTGCTGGAACAATTTATCTAGACGGTGATGCTATGCCTGGTCCTAAAGATAGTATCACAGTTACTAACTGGCAAGAAGTTACAGACGAATGGTTTGCAGGTAACGACGATGCAGATAAGATTACAGCACATCCTGGGTTGAATGGCAATGAAGCATTACATACTGTTGCAATATATAACAACGGATATTCAGGTGATGTAGAAGTGCAAGCAACACTTGATAATCAAATTACAGGTACAAACAATTGGACAACTGTATCTACAATCACACTTACAGGCAGTGAAACAGAGCCTGTGCCAACAAACTTTAATGGTGTGTTTAGTTACCTTAGATTTAAGACAACTAGCGATCCTACAACAAGTATATCTAAAATTTTAGTACGCAATTAAGGTAAATACATTATGCCAAGTAATAGTGAAACAATATTATCAAATCAAGTGCATCCAGGTGATAGCACAACTGAAACTGTCACTGGAGACAAATATAGAGGTGATGGATACTATGGACGTAGTGATGGCTTCCATAGTGTGCAATATACTGTTACAGGTTTTATTGGCAAAATCGTTATGCAAGCAACACTTGCTGTAAATCCAGGCACAACTGACTGGTTCACATTAGATACAACAGAACACGCAAGTACTGCTACTGGTACAAGTAACAGTGATGGTAGTTTTATCAAAAACTTTACAGGTAACTATGTATGGGTAAGAGCAACTGTCAACACTTGGACAGATGGTTCTATTGGCAGTATTAAATTAAATCATTGACTTTAACCTAACTTGATGCTATTATAATTGTATGAGTATAGTCGCTGATACAGTTCTGACATTCTTGCCGCAAAAGCGCAAAACAACGCCTAGCGGGTGGCTATCCTTTAATGCGTCTTGTTGTCATCATAACGGTCATAGTGCAGATACTAGAGGCCGAGGAGGACTTATAAGTAACACAGATGGCGGCATAAGTTATCATTGCTTTAACTGTGGTTACAAAGCTTCATGGCAACCAGGACGTCCATTTTCACACAAGATGCGTAAGTTACTACAATGGATGGGTACACCTGACGATATAATCAACAAGGTAGCACTTGAAGTGATGCGAGAGAATGAAGGTGTTGCAGCAAAAGAACGCATTGCTGAAATGCCTTCATTCGATACTGTGCCGTTGCCTGAAGATGCTGTAAAACTTGCAGATCATCAATGGGCAGAAGCAGGACATTTAGATGAGCGCATGGTACGTGTATTTCAATATATGCTAGAACGCAATCTGCGTATAGATGATATTGAATATTATTGGTCGCCTAGTTTAGGTTATCGTGATAGGCTTATTATACCTTTCTACTATGAAGGTAGAATAGTAGGGTGGACTGCTCGTACTATAGCATCTGACAAGAAACCTAAATACCTTACAGAAGTACAGCCGGGCTTTGTGTTTGGATTAGACGAACAGCGTCCTCACAAAGTGTTTACTATTGTTTGCGAAGGACAACTTGATGCAATACACATAGAAGGTTGTGCGTTAGGAGGTAGTGAAGTATCAGATCAACAAGCAATGCTTCTTAATAGATTGCAAAAAGATATTATTGTTGTACCTGATAGAGATAAAGCAGGCAGCAAACTTGTTGAACGTGCAATACAATTAGGATGGTCTGTGAGTATGCCAGACTGGAGTCAGGACATAAATGATATAGGAGATGCAGTCACTAAGTACGGTAGGCTATATACACTATATAGTATTACTTCTGCTGCTGAAAGCAGTCCTTTAAAAATAAGATTGAAAGCAAAGAAATGGTTTACTTAAAAAAGATTTGGTCATTTATTATTTGGCCTATTACATGGTATAAAGAAGAACGCGAGTTCAAAAAGAAACTTGCAGAAATGAAGAAAAGAGATCCGTTTATTTACAAATGAGTGAATTTACAAAGTCATATCAAGCACTAAAAGGCACACTGTTACGCACTACAGTATACACAATAGGACACTTTCTTATTGCTGCTGGATGTGTTATGTATTTTACAGGTGCACCTTTTTATATTGCATTAACAGATGCAGTAGTAGAACCTTTGTTAAATGCTGTATGGTTTTTTGTATTGGATAGGTTATGGATATCAAAAAACGCATAATGGATACCAAATTGTTTTGGCGACTATACTTTTGGTGGGGTATACGTCAAGCACGTAAACGTAGAATAGCACGTGAAGCCGAAATGGCAAATCGTCCAACAATGACAAATGATGAGTATTGGGAGAAAGTTCACAATGACAGAACTAATAATCTATAACATTCTATTCTGGGTGCCATACATTTGGTTATGCAGTTTACCAGAAAAATTAATGCAGATGGCAATAGACAGGAGTTGATATGAAAGCACTACCTACAAACGGGGCACCGTTTAATGTGCAACAACAAATACAAGCACAACTATACGGACATCAACAAGTTTACGCAAACAGCGAAAACATTACACCTCCTATAGAAAAAGATCGTAGGCGTGTAGTTGAAGCAGCAAGCAGGACAGAAGTAAAACTAGCCTGGCAAAAAGCAATAGAAGATCGGATGCAAGAAATTGCTGAACTTAGACAACAGGCTGCTCTTAGATACAACAGAGATCTAAGCACAGTCAGCGAATTAGAAGTCCAAGGACAAATTATAGATATAGAAGTATGATTACATGGGGTATAAGTGCTAACAGCCATGATGCTGCATTAGCCGTATTTACAGAAGACGGATTAGAATTTGCAAGCCACAGTGAACGCTTTAGTGGTGTAAAAAATGATGCTCATTTAAATGATAAATTAATAAAGTATGCGAAAGAATGGGGGGAACCAAATGAAGTTATTTGGTATGAAAGACCCTTTGTCAAGACTCTTAGACAATTTAGAGCAGGGCAAGGAATCAAACTTAGGGAAAACAATATTAGTCGTTATCTTCGATCTTATGGGATATCTGCTCCTATTAGGTATACTGATCATCATCTTTCCCATGCTGCTGCCGGTTATTATACTAGTCCTTTTACTGAAGCCTGCATTGTTAGTATCGACAGTATTGGAGAATTTGATACACTTACGATCTGGGAAGGAAAAGGAACTGAACTCAAAAAGGTCTATTCTAGATCGTACCCTAACTCCGTTGGATTATGGTACTCAGCGCTCACACAAAGACTTGGATTAAAACCACAAGAGGATGAATATATCCTTATGGGTATGGCAGCATATGGCGACCCTAATCGTTTATTAAAAGATATTGTAAATGACTTTATTGATTTAAATGGCGCCCCTGTAAGTTTTAAACAAAATTTACATAGAGGCTGTTTATGGTGGAGACCTGACCTTACTACAGAACAAGACATGTTTGACATTGCCGCTGCTACCCAGAAAGCATATGAACAAATATTTAAAGGTGTGCTAGATGTAGCCACAAAGTTAGTTAATAGTAAAAACCTTGTATTAATGGGAGGGTGTGCGTTAAATTGCTCTGCTAATCATATTGCTCATGACTTTTTTAATAATGTGTGGATTATGCCCAATCCTGGTGATGCAGGGTCTAGTGTAGGGTGTGTGTTGGCCCACAAAAAAGAGTTTATGCCCATGCCGCATGTTTACATAGGGTATAATATTGAAGGAGAATACCCTGTTGAAAAAGCATTACAAGAATTACTTACTACTGGTATCGTTGGTGTTGCTAATGGTAGGGCCGAGTTTGGGCCAAGAGCTTTTGGACACCGCTCCTTACTTGCAGACCCTAGAGGACCAGACATCAAAGACAGAGTCAATGAAATCAAGCGAAGACAGAAGTTTAGACCATTTGCGCCAGCAGTATTGGAGGAACAAGCGTCTACCTATTTCGACGGACATGTCGGTCCCTTCATGCAATACACTTCAACTTGCAAGGATCCTGGACTACCTGCTATCATCCACGGGGACGGCACCTCTAGGGTTCAGACAGTTTCTGCGAATCAAAGCGTGGGCTTTAGAAAACTGCTAGAACGCTGGTACGAAGAAACAGGATGCCCTATACTGCTAAACACATCGCTCAACATCAAAGGCAAACCTATTGTTAATACTGTTGAGGACGCACAAGAGTTTGAAGCGCACTATGGAGTACGAGTGTTTACATGCGACTAATTAGTAGCGGATGCAGTTTTAGCGATTCTACTAGTGAAGAGCCACGAACATGGCCACAATGGCTATCTATTACGCTAGGCGTACCTCTTACACATTGTGGATTGCCTAGCGCAGGAAATGGCATTATATCAAGAGACTTGCTTTTTAAATTACACACGTACCACTCAGACGATATACTAGTTGGTGTTATGTGGAGTGGTATTGATAGAAAAGAAAAGTACGGTAATGATACTTTTACTGAACAAGAAAAACAAATAAACGGTTGGGTTAAAAATCCTTACAAATTTAATCCAGACGATACAGGTTCATGGACACTACTTAATGCTTATTTTCAAAATAAAATGTCTAGAGATTATTTTAAACAAGCAAACGAAATACAACACCAAATAGAAACACTAGAGCACATGTTGAGAGTACAATGGTATTTGCAAGCAAACAATATAAAATATTTTTTTACTAATTATAAAGATGCAGTATTTGAATTTGTAGATCATCCTGCGTGTAAGCATCTTTATAATATGTTAGATCATAGTAAATTTTTACCCAGTATCTACGAATTTACATTACGGCAAACCGCTACATCCGATTTACCCGACGGCCACCCATCACCTAGGCAACAAAAATTCTATACAAAAAGAATCATATTGCCATTTTTAAGGAAAGAATATGGAATTAAAAGAGCACGTAATTGAAGCACTCAGACAAGTGTATGATCCAGAAATAAGCATCAACGTAGTAGATCTAGGACTTATCTATGAACTTGATGTTGTAGATTCACATTGTGAAGTAAGACATACACTAACAAGTATGATGTGTCCCTTTGCTGATCAAATATGTGAAGATATTAGAGAAGCAATTCTAAGTGTAGATGGTATAGAAACTGCTAACACCACGCTGGTATTTGATCCTCCATTTAGCATAGACATGGTGCCCGAAGATACAAAATTAGTAATGGGTTGGGCTTGACAATTTTTGATTTTGCGAGTATAATTAACATATGACAAGACAGAATACAGATTACGGTTATGATATACAGAAAGTATATCTAGAAATGTTTATGACAGACGCAGAAAGTTTTGTGCGCTGTCAAGGTGTATTTGATCCAAATACATTTGATAGACGTTTACAAGAACCAGCAAAGTTTATCAAAGACTATGTAGAAGAACACAATGCTCTGCCTACATTTGATATGATCAATGCAGCAACAAATCAAACATTAAAAAATCCAGGGCAACTGCAAGAGAATCACTATGACTGGTTGTTAGCAGAGTTTGAAACATTTTCAAGACACAAAGCACTAGAGGCAGCAATTCTCAAGAGTGCAGACTTATTAGAAAAAGGCGAGTATGGTCCAGTTGAAGACCTAGTTAAGCGAGCAGTACAGATTGGACTACAAAAAGATTTAGGTACAGACTACTTTGCAGACCCTAGAAGCAGACTAGAAGGCATCAAAGATAAAAACGGACAGGTAAGCACAGGTTGGCCAAGTCTAGACAAGAAACTGTTTGGCGGATTCAACAGAGGCGAACTAAACATCTTTGCAGGCGGTTCAGGTTCTGGTAAGAGTTTGTTCTTGGCTAACATGGGTGTAAACTGGTGTGAAGCAGGAATGAATGTATTGTATCTTACATTTGAACTTTCAGAAGCATTGGTTAGTATGCGACTTGATTCAATGACAACTGACATTCCAAGCAGAGACATTTTCAAGAGCATTGATGATGTTGAAATGAAAGTTAAAATGATTGGTAAAAAGTCAGGTGCATTCCAAGTTAAGTATATGCCTACAGGCAAGAATGCAAATGACTTACGTGCATATATAAAAGAATATGAAATCAAAACCAGCAAACGTGTAGATGTTGTGCTTGTAGACTATTTGGATCTAATGCATCCAATTGGACAAAAGATTTCAGCAGAAAACTTGTTTGTTAAAGACAAGTATGTATCGGAAGAACTTCGTAACTTGGCTATGGAACTAAACTGTATCTTTGTTACAGCATCGCAGTTGAATCGTAGTTCAGTAGAGGAGATAGAATTTGACCATAGTCATATTAGTGGCGGTATATCGAAGATTAACACGGCGGACAACCTCATAGGTATCTTTACAAGCCGTGCAATGCGTGAGCGTGGACGCTATCAAATACAGTTGATGAAGACTAGAAGTTCAAGTGGTGTAGGACAAAAGATTGATCTAGAGTTTGATGTAGACAGTTTGCGTATTAGAGATCTAGGTGAAGACGAAGACAATAACTCAGCCACTGCAAGCACAGGATCAAACATACTGAGCACACTCAAACGTGCGCCAACCACTCCATCAGAAGATCCTTCAGAAGGCGATACCATGGGCAAAATACGAGCCGAAACAGATTCAACTCGGCTTAGAGCATTTATTAATAACCTAGGCGATTCATGATTAGAACGATCACATTTAACGAAAAGGATCTTATTGAACAAGATCCAGTCCGTCCTCATATCCCATTTGAAAAACGCATTGGCAACGGCCGAAGTATTGCAGTGCTTGAAAACGACAACCGTATAGATGCTATAGTTTGTTATGCACTGTGTAAGGATGTTCCCCTAACAGAACAGGAAATGTTTGATATGGCTGATCCCGAAGG
>Ga0066377_10000259_pt1 | contig 12023 bp, 13 predicted proteins | sample Knorr_S23_td_Sur_FD_70946 | JGI IMG/M metagenome (GOLD analysis project Ga0066377, IMG submission 70946) | Marine microbial communities from Southern Atlantic Ocean transect - Knorr_S23_td_SurfaceB_ad_5m_LV_B | ecosystem: Environmental > Aquatic > Marine > Oceanic | place: Southern Atlantic...
GGAAGAACACATTGGTGAATCCCGACCGGAGTTGGTTTCCGTGATGGCCGTCAACAACGAATCCGGGGTGATCCAACCGTGCCAGTCTGTTTTGGATCTCTGCAAGGTCCACGGGGTGGCTTTTCACACGGATGCCGTCCAATGGTTTGGCAAGGGAAACGGCAATCTGATGCCATGGGCAGAGTGTGCTGGGAGTTCAATCAGCGCCCACAAGTTTGGTGGGACAAAGGGAACGGGATGCCTTATCCTTGGTGATGAGTGGACCGGGGCGGTTCTCCAGTCCGGTGGTGGACAAGAGCACGGCAACCGGGCTGGCACCGAGGACGTGGCGGGCATTGCCGCCATGGTGGTCGCTTTGCAAACCCGGCTGGCAGAGCCCCCGGGGGCCGATGAATTAGCTGCCAGGGACCAATTCGAATCCGGTTTGCTGGAGCAATTCCCAAATGCCGTTGTGCATGGAGCGGCTGCACCGCGGATGTGGAATACCAGCTTGGTTGGATTGCCGGATTTCAAATCCGCCCGCTGGATCGCCCGGCTGGATAAACGGGGATTTCAAGTGTCAACGGGCGCCGCCTGTTCTGCGGGTAAAAAGGGACCTTCAATGGTTATGCAGGCAATGGGTGTGGATGATGGCATAGCCCGACGGACGCTTCGCATCAGCGCTGGATGGGAGACTGGACCGGATGACTGGACAGCGCTTCTTGAGGCATTGAAAGAGGTTCATCAGGAATTGGTGTCGGAGGAGCCCCAGGGCGGGCCGGGAACAGTCATTGAGATTTAGGACAGGGCATGAGGTTTGAACAGGTCAGAGCCGTCAATTTCCGGAACTTCAGGAACCTTGAAACCCGGTTTCCGAGCGGAGCACAATTTATCTGTGGGGGGAACGGCCAAGGGAAAACCAATTTGCTGGAGGCGTTGGGGCTGGTAACAACGTTGCGGTCCTTTCGCACGAGTGAGATCCCGACACTGATCAATTGGGATGCGCAACCGCGCGAGGCGATCCTCCTGTACGAGATTTCTCATGAACGCTATGGCGAAACCGAATTGGAGTTGCGGCTTCGTCCGGGTTCCAAGCGGGTCATCCTCGACGGTGAGCCCATCCGCAAACTGGGGGACTTCATTGGGGACTTTCCCACCATCACGTTCAGTTCCCAGGATATTCAAATCCTGCGTGGGTCACCATCGCTGCGTCGTCGGATGATGGACTTGATGTTTGTTGTCATGGATCCCGCCTATTACGGAATTCTGACTCGATACCACCATGCGCTGAAATCCCGCAACGCGCTTCTAAAGCAACGGGCCCCTGCACCCCAGAGGCGGGTTTTCGAGGATGCACTGATTCGGGAAGGCTGGGCGCTGACGGAACTACGGCGCAAGCTTCTGGCGGTCTACGTTCCGCATTTCACCATCGCCTATGAAGGCATCAGCGGGGTCGACGAGCAGCCCGGATTGGCTTATCTTCCTTCAAATGATGCGCGCGATGCGGCTTCATATGAGTCCACCTACCTGGCCAGCCAGCGTCGTGATGAGGAAAGCGGGACAACGAACCGTGGACCGCACCGGGATGACCTTGGCCTGCGTCTCCTTGGGCACGCAGCAAGGGATTTTGCCAGTGAGGGACAACAGCGTGGACTGGTTCTGGCTTTGCGGATGGGCCTTGTACACTGGTACCGCCAGCGCGGAGGGACGCCGCCCGTGGTTTTGGCCGATGACATCATTGGGGAACTGGATTCCAATCGCCGCAAGGGCTTCTGGAGGGTCCTCGGTACAGAGTGTCAAATCGTGGCTACGGGCACCACATTCCCACATGAAGACAACTTCCACCAGTGGACCCGCTGGGGTATGGAGGAGGGAACCGTCTCCATCGACTCCATGAAAGGCACTGGATGACCCCGGCCGACTGGATGATTGTGGTCACTGGAGCCCTCCTTGTCGGGCTGGCCAAGGGGGGCTTGGTCGGGGTGGGGAATCTTACCGTCATCCTGTTTGCCATGGTATTTGAACCGAAAGCATCAGTTGGCATTCTCCTGCCCGTTTTGATCAGCGCGGATATCGTGGCCATCACCGTCTATCGCCGCCACGCGGAGTGGCGGCTGCTATGGAAGCTGCTTCCCTGGATGTTTGGTGGAATCCTTGTCGGCTACGTTCTTTTTGGCATGATGAGCGGTGAACTGGTAAAGCGGCTCATAGGGGGAATCGTCTTGCTGATGACCCTCGTTCAGATAGGGCGCTGGATCGCATCCAGTTCCCGGTGGGGGGACTTCGCCAACCGCCTTCCTCACTCCCTTGGATTCCGTTCCGTCCTCGGCTTGGTGGGGGGATTTGCCACCATGGTCGCAAACGCCGCCGGACCGGTGGGACAACTGTATTTCATCAGTGTCGGACTGCCCAAAATGGCTTTTATCGGGACGGGTGCGTGGTGCTTTTTTATCGTCAATATTGTCAAGGTGCCCCTGCAGGCCCACCTTGGGATCATCAACCTCAGCTCCCTGCAAATCAGCCTGACCCTTGCCCCGGTGGCCATGCTAGGTGCCTGGGTAGCCCCTCGGATTGTCCACCTGATTCCACAAAAGCTGTTTACCTTCGCGGTCTGGTTCTTCATTGTCTTGGCCGGAATCAAGCTGACTTTCCTGTAATTCCTGTTTTCAATGCCAAAGAAATCCTCACGGGCCCAATGGGCTGACAAAATCAAGAACGGAACCCTGGGTAAGTCCAAGGATCCGGCGGTGCCGGACTTCCTGCAACGGGGCAAATTCAAGGGAACGATTCTTGGAATTGATCCAAGTTTAAGGGGGACCGGGCTTGCTGTAATTCGGTTTGCGGATCGTCCGGAAGGGGAGTTGATCCACAGTGAAACCGTTTCGCCTCCCAAAAAAGCGGAATTACCCGAATGTCTGGGATCCATCGCTCAGGCTGTCGAGAGGCTTATTGAACTCCACAAGCCGGATGCCGTGGCCATTGAAGAGACGATTTATGTGCAGAATTTCCGCACGGCCCAGAAATTGGGCGCCGCCCGGGGCGCTGCCATCGGCCAGGCAGCCATGAAGGGGATCCCCGTTCAGGAATATCCACCCCTCAGAATCAAGCAGGCGGTGGTCGGATTCGGGCGGGCCAGCAAGGAACAGGTGGCCGGACAGGTCAAGGCCCTGCTCAAACTGTCCGAAAACCTGCCCTTTGATGAGGCGGACGCCGCTGCCACGGCACTTTGCCACGCCTGGACCTCTTGAATATCTCTAGTGCAATCCCAAGCGTTGGGCCCTCCGGAACCACAATTCAGCAGAAAGAGGCCATTTTGCCGAAAATACGCTTGCACTGCGGCTTTCAGACGCTTCATTCACTCCTTTTCCGTCGAATTGCCGGCAAACTGCTGGCAACGGATAACCTCAGTTAAATGAAAGCTGGCGGTGCGGCCAGCCAGTTTGTCCCGTAAAAGGGGTGCCGCACGAAACATATCATGAACATTACAGTAAAAGACCTGTTGGACGCAGGGGTGCATTTCGGTCACCAGTTGCGCCGTTTTAATCCAAAATCCAAGAAGTTCGTATTCGACAATCGTCACGGTATCAGCGTGATCGACTTGGAAAAGACCTACGCCCAGCTCGAGACCGCGGCGAAGTTCGTTGAAGAGACCGTTGCGGGCGGGAAGGACGTTCTTCTCGTCGGCACCAAGCGTCAGGCGCGTGACCTGATCAAGGAAGCCGCCATTGGTTGCAACATGCCCTACGCCACATCTCGGTGGCTCGGTGGCACATTGACAAACTTTGTCACTGTTCGTCGTTCCATCGACAAGTACAAGAGGTACATGCAGTGGGAATCGGACGGTACCCTCGAAAAGATGCACAACAAGGAAAGTGCCGCCATTCGCCGGGAGATGTCCCGAATGAACCGCAATTTCGAAGGTATTGTTGAGCTGGAGAAGATGCCGGGCGCCATGTTCGTCATCGACACCAAGACCGAAGATATCGCGGTAGCCGAGGCTAACCGCCTCAAGATTCCGGTGATCGCCCTCGTTGATACCAATAGCGATCCCAGCAAGACCGACTTCCCGATTCCGGGTAATGACGACTCCATCAAGTCCATCCGCGTCATTGTTGAAGTCATCATGGATGCCATCCAGGCAGGTCTTGCCCAACGCTCCCAGCCGGAAGCGATCCAGACCCGTACCGTGAAGCCGGTTATCGAGCCGCCCACAGTGGAAAACCAAGTACCGGTCACCGCAATCCCGTCCGACGATGAAGGAGACACCGTTCCGGAGTCTTTCAGCTCGGACGAAGAATAAACCAACTAATTTAAACCGACCTATATTAAGGAAATGAGTCAAATTACCGCAAAAATGGTAGGGGACTTGCGTGCCAAGACTGGTGCTGGTCTCATGGATTGTAAAAAAGCCCTGACGGAAACCGGCGGGGACGAGGAAAAGGCGATCGACATCCTTCGCAAGAAGGGAATCGCCAGTGCCGCAAAAAAGGCTGACCGCTCCGCATCGGACGGGCTTGTCGAATCCTACATCCACATGGGTGGCAAGGTCGGCGTCCTGATCGAGCTGAACTGTGAAACCGATTTCGTTGCCAAGACGGACGATTTCAAGGCTCTGGTTCGCGATATCGCCATGCACATTGCCGCCACTAGCCCGGTTTGTGTAAACCGTGAGGATGTTCCTGCCGAGCTGATCGAGAAGGAAAAGGAAATCGCCAGTGGCCAGGTCGCGGGCAAGCCGGAGAACATCGTTGAAAAGATCGTTACCGGTAAGATTGAGAAGTACTATCAGGAAAACGTCCTGATGGAGCAGACCTTCGTCAAGAATCCGGATCTCACCATCAAGGAGCTCCTCAAGGAGCAAATTGCCAAGATGGGCGAGAACATGATTATTCGGCGTTTTGCCCGGTTCCAGATCGGTGCCTGAGGCAATTTAACCAACCTTTCAAAAGGGCTTCGGAGAAATCCGGAGCCCTTTTTGTTTACCAGAGGCTTGTCACGTGGCCTTGTGCCAGCTTGACCAAAAACACAGCGGCGTTGCTGGCCATGTGTGCGGCGAAGCAGGGTAGCAAGGAGTGAGTGGTGTTCCAGCGGACAAACCGCAAGGTGTAGAACCAAAGTGAATTGAGCATGAGTATCAGGAGGGACCAACCGGACTTGGCGGTCAGGCTGATGGTGATTGTGGTGTTCTCGTCCGTTGTCGCCGTATCGATATAGTACTGGTAATGGAGCAAGGCGAACAGGAGGGAGAATCCAATGATGCTGAGGGTTCTTATGGTGTTCCCTTTGGATTGCACCACCAAGTATCCGCGGAAAAGCACTTCCTCCAGTATGCCTGCTCCCAGCATGGCCAACAGGAAAATGGCGGCTATGTCGGATTGCTCCTCCGAAACACCAAGTGCGATTTCACCGGCTGTTTCCACCCCCACCAGAATGACGGCTCCGAGGATGCCCACGAGGATAAGTGCCATCGATGCACTGCTTGCACCCGGCAGCGCCTTGGGATTTGGATTTCCCGCCTTGGCGGCTTTGACATCGTCGTACCAGATTTTGGCCAGGTAGACGGCGCCGGTAAACAGGAGGAGGGGCAGTAGGGGGGAATCTGTCATGGGATTGAAATAGGTACCATTGCTGGACTTGGGCAAGGGAAATTCTCACCGGATGGAATTCCGCCCATTGGCTTGATTTTGCAGGCCAAGCTCCGTACCGTCCTCTCACATATGGAGAATTCCGGTCATACTTCCTCACCTGCCGCCGGTCATGCTGATTTCCAGAAAATTGTGGATCCGCTGAAGCCAGCCTTTGCTGAATTGGAAAAATACCTTTTTGCGGAGGTTGAATCGTTTGAACCTGAGGTCCAGCCGCTGGTGGAATATTGCTTTGGGCACAGTGGAAAAAAGCTCCGGCCCATTCTGGTTTTTTCGATGGGATTGAATCCCGGGGAAGCACTGGATCCATCCATAATTCGTGCGGCGGCCATTGTCGAACTGGTTCATCTGGCCACGCTTGTGCATGACGACATTCTCGACGAGGCGGATATCCGGCACCGTACGGAGACCCTCGTGAGCAAATATGGTCCTCATGTGGCTGTGCTTCTCGGAGATGCGCTCTTTGCCCACGCACTCCACTTGGCCGCCCAATATCCCGGGGTCGAGGTTTGCCGCTCGGTCTCCCTGGCCACGCGGCAGGTCTGCTCGGGTGAAATCGCCCAGACTTTTGCTCGCGGATCGGATATTCCCGATACAGAAGCTTATTATCGGATGATTGATTTGAAAACGGCGGAACTGTTCACTGTTTCGGCCTATCTGGGAGGCTTTTTAGCAGGATTTGATGAATCTCAATTGGAGGCCGCTCGGGCATTTGCCCGCCATCTAGGCATCGCTTACCAGATTTATGATGATGCCGCTGATATTTTCGCCGAAGAAGCGGTCGCCGGTAAAACCCTCGGTACCGATTTGGCCACGGGGAAATTCACCCTGCCAGTGCTTCTGTGGTTGGATTCCCAAGGCGCGGAACACCGGGACGGCCTGGTAGCGCGGCTCAAATCGCCTGATAATGGGGGGATCGACGTTCCTGCCGAGCTGACCAAGGCCGATATGCTGGAACGGACCGGTCAGGCGTTCTACAGGGAGATTCAGTTTTCCCGAGAGGCGATTCAGGCAATTCCGAGGCAGGAAAGGCAGGCGCATTTGTCCCTTTTGGCCGATTTCGTGGAGCAAGCTTGGAATAAATTTAACATCCGGTGATCTTATTTGGGTACTCGAGATAAGTCTTGAATGCACCAAGTTAGCCATTAGCCTGTTAGTAAGTGTCAGTAAGCAAACCAGTTGAAAACGCTATTGCGTTTGAGGCGGATGCCGCCCAGGGCAGTGCCGCCAGTGAGGACCAGCTCCTTGTTGAGCGAGTCCAGTCTGGTGATGTGGCTGCATTTGATGTGTTGGTACGCAAGTACCGAGAGCGTCTCTACGGCATTATCTACAATTTGACTTCCAATCGGGAGGATGCTGCTGACCTGACACAAGAAGCCTTCATCAAAGCCTTCAGTTCCATCAACCGGTTCAAGGGTAAATCCGCCTTCTTCACGTGGTTGTATCGGATTGGGGTGAACACAGCCTTAAGCCATTTGAAGCGCAACCGGTTTCGCCGCTTCTTCAGCCTGGAGCACATCCAGGATGAGGGGAGCAACGCCCAAGTGCTTGAAACGCTGGCAGCCAAGCACAAGTCAGAGAAAGGCGCGCTCCTCAGTGAACTGCAGGAAAAATTGAACGAAGCGATGCAAAAACTGTCTCCTAAGCATAGGACAGTTGTGGTGCTTTTTGAGATAGAAGGTTTAAGTCATCAGGAGATAGCTGACATTGTCGGTTGCTCAGTGGGCACGGTGCGGTCACGGCTCCATTATGCCAAGCAGCAACTCCAGGCGGATCTTAAGCATTTCATTGAATAATCCCGAGTACATGGCGAGAACACACAAAAATCAGAAAATCACGGTAGAGGCCTTGTTGCAGATAAAGCGCAACGAACGCCCGCAGGGTGAGTTCTGGGACAGTTTTGAGCAGGATTTCCATCGACGCCGGCTGAACGCTCTCGTCGAGCGACCGGCATGGAGGGACTACCTGTTTCAACCGGCATTCAAGGCAATGGCTATCGGTTTGCCGGCTCTGCTTTTGGTCGCTCTCGCCGTTGTTTGGGAGGCTGAGGAAGCTGTCACACCGAGTCCATTGATTGTCTCCCGTGATGCGGAGTTACCCGTTGCCGAGAAATCGTTGAGGCAGACGGATACTAGTGGGGAGGCGTTCGCCTCTTTGGTGGATACGGGAACTGCGACCAGCCAGTTTGTGGTTGATGCCATCCAGACCTCCAACAAGTCGAGCCAATTCCGGAAAGTCCTGTATACACCGGCGATCCGATTGTCTGCACCGACCGGGGCCTCCTACGTCCGGGACAGCATGAGTTCCAGCGCATACAAGGTGACGACCGCCGACATGCGTCTTGGCCGAAATTTCTGAAGGCTTCAGCATGGGTAAACGTGCTTTCCCAAAGCGTGCTTTCATCGCCTTTCTGGTCGTATGGAGTACGATGTTTTGCTCTCCGGTTCAGGGCAATGGTGACTTGCGTGACTTGGAGGACCGGATTTCAACCCTTTTCGAGGAAAACCGCTCCGCACTGGTCCGGGTAAAGGCCATTTATCCGCCGAAAGAGAGCGAAGAGGTTCCCCAAGTGGTCATTGGCACCGGCTTCTTTATCAGTCGTGAAGGTCTAATCCTGACGAATGCCAGCATCGTCTATCAGCCTCTGCGGGTCTGGATTGAGCACGAGGATATAGCCTACAGTGCGGAGGTACTTGGATTGGACCAGCGATCCAATATCGCCTTTCTACGGACGCATACTCTGCCCGAGACTTTTAACTTCCTCCATTTGGTCGATAGCCCGGAACTCCCACGCATCGGAAGTTTCGTTCTCCGGTTCAGCATGCCTCTAGAATTCAAGGCCAGCCCCTCTCTCGGATTGGTGACCGGTGAAGAAAGCCGTTTCAGCGACCGCTTTTTTCCGTGTACCTATATCCGCACCTCGATAACCGCTGGTCCAGGGGACGGTGGCGCCGCCTACATGGATTTGAGTGGACGCTTGCTGGGCATCCAAGTCGGCTCCCTGCCGGATGTGAATTCCAGTTACATGCTGCCAGCCCGGGCGGCCATGCGAATCCGTGATGACGTGCTGTTCTCGGGCACTGTAACCTATGGATGGATTGGATTCGAAGTGGAGGTTCAATCCAGTATTGAATCGGGGCGGATGCTGGTCCTGAGCCAGGTAATGGAGGAAAGCCCGGCATCCGAGGCCGGTTTGCTGGAGGGAGACATCCTGCAACAGATTGGGGAGTATGAAATTACGGTCTTGGATGACTTGCGAAATGCCATGTTTTATACCCGTGTTGGGCAGTATGTTGATGTGGTGGTGGCCAGGGCAGGGGAAACCCGGCGATTCAACGTCAAGATCACGGCCCGTCCTGAAAGTGAACCGATGGAGGTCATTGAACAAGGAGAGTTGGAGCCGCCAATCGAACCCATCAAGGAGAAGCTCATTGGCGAAGGGGAAGGCCCTGTTCCGTTTGAAGAGGACTTGAAAAAGGCAACTGTGCCCGAAGAGGAAGCAGCGGTGAAAATTCCGCCGGAGGTCATTAATCCAAAGGGATCTTGAAATACCCTGATCGTTCATGGACGAGGAAAAGAAAAAGGGGAACGGCTTTCACGAAGTATCCGGTATTGTCCGGCTGGCGTTGATTCTATTGGGCCTGATTGTTCGTTCATGGCAAGCGACGCTCCGGTATCAATGTGATCCGAACCTTGAGGGGATTTTCCGGGATAATCCTGAAGGTTCCCTGTTGCTGCTGTGGCACAACCGCCTGTTTCCGGGTATCGGGGCCTTGAGAAATATCGACCAGCGGGGGCATACCCTGTTTGCCTTGGTCAGTCCCAGCAAGGATGGTGCCCAGCTTTCGCACTTCCTCAGGAGCATTGGATTGAGGCCCATCCGAGGCAGTAGCAGCCGGAGGGGAGGAGTGGCTCTGCGGGAGCTCCTGAAGGTCATTGCCAATGGGGACCATGTCGCCATCACTGTCGATGGGCCACGGGGACCTTGTTATGCCGCCCAACCCGGTGCGGCCATGTTGATTCAGCAAACAGGAGCGCCTGTGAACTTCCTTGGCGTGGAATGTGAATCCTGCTGGCAATTGAACAGCTGGGACAAGTTTATCATTCCCAAGCCCTTTAGCCGGATCAGAATAAAAATGGACCGCTATGCGCACTCACCCCGTCTGACCGGGAAAGAGGAACGCAAAGCGATCCAGGAAGTTGTTCAGGAAAGGCTTGATCGGTTAACGGAAGACCGGCACCGGCAAGCCTCCTAGAGGAGGGCAGGTCAGGCCAGCTTAGAAAGCGGGTTCGAAAACCACCGTTGCGCCTTGGAAGACGACTCCGTTTGGCCCGGCGGACCAGATCTTGTCGTTGATCAGGACCTTGAATTCGAGCTCACTGGTGACAGCATCACTCGACCAGACCCATTCGTCAGCCGACTTGTTTGTCATGGCAACGCCAGCGTCCCATGCTAACCCGGAGTTATTGCCCCGAATGTAGACTTCGTTTCCGAAGCCGGCATCAATTTTGGCAATGACGGTTGTTACGACTTTCGCCTTCTTGGTCACTTTCTTCTTGGCGACCTTTTTGACGGCTTTCTTGGCGGGCGCCTTCTTGACGGCTTGTTTAACCGCTTTCTTGGCAGGTGCCTTTTCAACCACCTTTTTGGTAACCGCTTTCTTGGCCGCGACCTTCTTGGCAGCGACTTTTTTGACGGCCTTTTTGGCAGCGACCTTCTTGACGGCCTTCTTGGCAGTCTTGGTTGTTACTTTCTTTGGCATTTTCTTTCAGGTTTAATATATCAATTGCTTATTTTAAACAAGCATCTCTCTAGAAGCATGTTTGGTACCAAAGTACAATCGCAAAATAGGGTGCCGGAAATGGTTGATGGGCTTTATTGCAAGGGCTAATTCAGTGACTGGTGCCGGGTATCCTGGGCGGTGGTAAGGAAAATGACTTCCTCGGCCAGATTGGTGGCGTGATCGGCAATGCGTTCCAGCGACTTGGAAATGAATATCAACTCCATGTACCGATTGAGATCATCCGGATCGGTTTTGGCCTCCTTGATGAAAGTCTTGATGTTGGACTTGTTCAGTTCATCAACCGTAGCATCTTCCTCAAGGACCTTGTAGGCCTTTTTCGGGGACTCGTTGATAAAACACTCCAATGCGTCATATAGCATTTGCCGGGCGAGTTCGCTCATTTTCGGGATGTCATGCAGCTCCCCCGGAGTAGATCCCTTGAGCAGCATCCGGCGGGTGCGCTTGGCGATGTTTCTGGCCTCATCACCGACCCGTTCCAAGTCATGGCTGGCCTTGATGGCCACAGTGATGAGTCTCAAGTCGGTGGCGACCGGTGACCGGAGGGTGAGATACCGGGTGGCCTCATGATCGATTTCGATCTCGAGATTATCGATTTCGTCATCCCCCTCAATGACTTCCTTTGCCAGGTCGACATCCTTGCTGGTCAGGGCCTTGACGCTTTTCTTGACGGCATCATTGGCCTTTTCACCCATTAACAGGAGATGTGACCTCAATGTATCCAGTTCGCTGTGGAAGTAACGCTTCATCGGTTCAAGTAATTAGCAGATTAATAAAGGGTTGTCACCTGGATTAGCCGAATCGGCCTGTAATGTAGGCTTCGGTTTGTGCTTCAGATGGGTTGAAGAAAATGTTTTCCGTCGTGTTGTATTCTATCAGTTTTCCGAGATAAAAGAAAGCCGTGTTGTCGGAAACGCGGGCAGCCTGCTGCATGTTGTGGGTTACGATGACGATAGTGAACTGTTCCTTCAATTCATGAATGAGTTCCTCGATCTTGCCCGTGGCGATCGGATCCAATGCGGAGCAGGGTTCGTCCATCAAGATCACCTCTGGTTGATTGGCGATTGCCCGGGCGATGCACAAGCGCTGCATTTGACCACCGGACAACCCGAGCGCACTCTCGTGCAGGCGGTCCTTCACCTCATCCCAGAGAGCCGCTCCCTGCAGGCTTTCCGTAACGACTCGATCCAGTTCGGCCTTCTTGTTTCGCCCGGAAACCCGCAACCCGTATATCACATTCTCATAAATGGATTTCGGGAAAGGATTGGATTTCTGGAAAACCATGCCGATTCGCTTGCGCAGGGAAATGACCTCTGTCAAGGGGTCGTACACGCTTTTCCCGTTAACGAGGATGTCTCCCTCATGGCGGGTCCCGTCGATCAAGTCATTCATCCTGTTGATGTTTCTCAGGAGTGTGGACTTGCCACATCCGGACGGGCCAATGAATGCGGTGACCTGCTGTTCAGGGATATTGAAATTCAAGTCATGCAGGGCTTGAGCTTCCCCGTAGAAGAAATTGAAGTCCCTGATCTGGATGAATTCCTTGTTCACTGAATCCTTCCGGGAGTTGTCCTCTTGTTGGATTGTTGTTGATTGG
>Ga0066377_10000260_pt1 | contig 12022 bp, 15 predicted proteins | sample Knorr_S23_td_Sur_FD_70946 | JGI IMG/M metagenome (GOLD analysis project Ga0066377, IMG submission 70946) | Marine microbial communities from Southern Atlantic Ocean transect - Knorr_S23_td_SurfaceB_ad_5m_LV_B | ecosystem: Environmental > Aquatic > Marine > Oceanic | place: Southern Atlantic...
GGAAATACCAAGATATATTTCAATCAACGAGTACAATGTAAATGTTACAAAAAAACTAAATGGAGAGATAACTTCTAAAGCAAAAGCTGACCTTGTAGTAGATGGAAAAAAAATAACATGTGAAGGTGAGGGGAATGGTCCAGTGCATGCGCTTGATAATGCAATAAGAAATAATGTTGATAGACTTGCAAAGTATTCAGAATATTTAAAAGATTTAAGATTGGTTGATTATAAGGTTAGAATTTTAAATACAGGAACTGAAGCGGTGACTAGAGTTTCAATAGAAAGCACAGACGCGAAAGGAAAAAACTGGTTCACAATTGGTGTTTCACCAAATATAATTGATGCATCTTTTAAAGCTTTAGTTGACAGTTTGGATTACAAGTTATTTAAAGATAATGCACCTGCCAGTAAATAATTTATATTGTGAAAACTAGAAAATTTTCTGAAAAACCTAAAGATTTATCATCAAGAGTTGGCGCTAAAACTGTCGTTTGCTATCCAAATGACAATATAGATCAATCTAATTTAAATATTTTACACAAAGCAAGAAACCATTTAACAAAAGTTAATGAAGTTATCATTCCACCAAGAGATGCAAAAATATTTGAAGTTAGGGAGGGAAATTTTTTTAGAATTGAAAGCATTGAGGGCCCACAGGTTGGTGATTTAAATTTATTTCAATTAAATAACTTAGATGAAAAATTCTACTCAGGAAAATCAAGAGCTTTGTATGGAACTCATCTTTCAGTTGGAGATAAAATGATGAGCAGTTTTCCTTATTTAAGATCGCTTGCGACCATTACCTGGGATACTTTGGACTGGTATGGTTATGATGAAGATGGAGGATCGGTGCATGATGTAATAGGAACAAGGTGCGATCCTTATACTTCAAAACTTTTATCAGGAAAAGATTATCATTATTGTTGTCACTCAAATTTAATTAGATCTTTAGTTAAAGAAAAATCATTAAGTATAAAAGAAGCTGAAAAAGTAGTTCATGATGTTTTAAACGTTTTTATGTGCACAGGTTTTACTAAAGACACTAAACAATATTTTATGAAAGCTAGTCCTGTTAGACCTGGAGATTATTTAGAATTTTTTGCAGAAACAGATTTATTGGGAGCTTTATCAGCATGTCCAGGTGGAGACTGTGGCTCTGAACATTCATCAGATGTTGCAAAATGCTATCCTCTTAAAGTATCGGTCTGGTCTGTTGATCCAAGTTATCTTAAAAATTTAAAAAATTCAGAAATTTCAAAATACAATAATACTCATGGCCTAGGTTAAATTATATGAAATTGAATAATATTTCATTTATATTACATAAGCCTCAATTATCAGAAAATATAGGAGCTTGCGCTAGAGCCTTAAAAAATTTTAGCTTTTCAAAATTACTGGTAGTTGATCCAAAGCCGATTTTTCCTAATGATAAAATAATTGCAACGTCAGTCGGAGCTAAAGATATTATTACAAAAGCAAAAGTTTTTAATAACTTAGAAGATTCTCTAAATAGCATTGATGTTCTCGTTGCTACTTCTGCTAGGTTTAGAAATAAAAACATAAAACATATATCTATTTCAGATCTAAGTCAGATTAATTACTCAAAAAAAGTAGGTTTTTTATTTGGATCTGAGGCTTCAGGTCTATCAAATAATGAGGTGAGTTATGCAGATTATACTTTACAGATACCAAGTAATAAAAATTTTAGATCTTTAAATCTATCTCATAGCTTAATCATAGTGGCACAAATAGTAAGCAGCATATTATCAACTAATAATTTTAAATTTGAAAAGTCAAAAAAGATTAAACCGGCTTCTAAAAAAGATATTCAAAATATGCTTTCTTTTTGTATTAAAAATCTAGAAGAGAGAAATTTTTTTAATCCTACAGAGAAAAAACCAATTATGTTAGAAAATCTTAGAAGTATTTTTTATAAATTAAACTTATCAGAAAAGGAAACACGCATATTATCAAGTGTATTTGCGGGGTTGACTAAAAAAAAGGTTGATTGACAAAGCTGATCTTCTGCTTATAAAGCCGATATTCAATGACAAAACGATTAAACTCTAAACACAAAGTAGATAGAAGATTAAGAGTCAATCTATGGGGCAGACCAAAGAGTCCCTTTAATACAAGAGCCTATCCTCCAGGCCAACATGGACAAGCAAAAACAAGCAAACCATCAGACTACGGAATTCAGCTTCAAGCAAAACAAAAACTAAAATCTTATTACGGTAATATGAACGAAAGACAGTTCAGAAATATATATAAAAAAGCCATCATGAAAAAAGGGGATACTGCTGAAAATTTAATTGGATTATTAGAAAGAAGATTAGATGCAGTTATTTATAGATCAAAATTATCAAACACTATTTTCTCGTCGCGACAATTAATTAATCACGGCCATGTAAGAGTAAATGGAAAGAAAGTTAATATTTCAAGTTATCAAGTTAATGAAGAAGATAATATTGAAATTAGAGATAAATCAAAACAGATGGCAATAATTGATATTGCTTTAGCTAATAAAGAAAGAGAAGTTCCAGAATATCTTCAATTAGACGAAAAAAATAAAAAAGTAAAATTTGTAAGAGTTCCTAAATTTGAAGAAGTACCGTATCCAGTTATGATGGAACCAAATCTAGTTATTGAGTACTACTCTAGATAATTAATTCTTAGCTTTAAAACTTATACCTTTAGATTCAAAAAGTTTTGAAAGTTCTCCGTTTTCATACATTTCTTTTACAATATCACATCCACCGATGAATTCTTTTTTAACATACAGTTGAGGTATAGTTGGCCAATCACTATATGCTTTTATACCTTCTCTAATATTTTGATTTTCTAAAACATTTACCCCTTTAAAATTAACTTCTAAAATTTTTAAAATATTTGAAACAGCCATTGAAAATCCGCATTGTGGAGCATCCGGCGTACCTTTCATAAAAAGACACACTTCATTATTTTCTATTTCAGTTTTAATTAATTCATTTGTTTGTTGGTCCATTTTAATTCTCCTTTGTTTTAATAGCTAATGCGTGAAGTTCATTTCCCATTTTTCCTTTTAATGAATTATAAACCATTTTGTGTTGTTCAATTTTACTTTTTCCTGAAAACTCAGATGATGTTACTGTTGCGGAATAGTGATTGCCATCACCCGCTAAATCTTCAATTTGAACTATAGCATCAGGCATTGCTTCTTTTATTAAACTCTCAATTTCTTTTAAATCCATAGCCATATTAATTAAGTATATAATTTTTTAACCAAGTTTTATAAGCCTTTGATAAATCTTCAACAGTAAAATTAACCTCGCTATCAAATGTTATTTGATCTTTCGTAATAGTGCCAAGCTCATCAAAATGGACAGAATTTTCATTTAAAATTTTAACGACTTTTTCTAAGTTTATTTTTTTTATTTCTACTATATATCTTCCTTGGTCTTCACTAAAAAAGTACTCAAATTTATTTTGAAGTCCTTTCAATGAATTAATTTTTAAACCTTTATTTCCTTTTATAGACATTTTAGCTACTGCAACCAAAATACCTCCTAAAGAAATATCGTGACAAGAAACAATTAATTTTTGATCTATTAAATTTAAGACTGTTTCACCGTTATTTTTTTCATTAAATAGGTTAATTTCAGGAGGAGGCCCTTTTTTTTCATTTAAAATTTCTTTTACGAAAACACTTTGATCTAAATGTCCTTCAGTTTTACCTATGACTAAAGTAATATTTCCTTCTTCTTTAAAATCCATAGTTATCATGTTTTCATAATTTGTAATCAATCCTACTCCACCAATAGTTGGAGTAGGTTTAATTCCTTTGTCATTTGTTTCGTTATAAAAAGAAACATTTCCTGAAACAATAGGGAAATCTAAGTATTTACTTGCTTCTGTTATTCCCTCGACACATTCAACAAATTCTCCCATGTTTTTTTCTTTTTCTGGATTTCCAAAGTTTAAGCAATTTGTAATTGCTATAGGTTGTGCACCAACAGAAATTAAATTTCTCCAGCTCTCACATACAATTTGTTTTCCACCTGTTAATGGATGGGCAAAGCAGTATGAAGCCGATGAGTCAATTGATGCAGCAATTGCTTTTTGAGTTCCATGAACCCTTACAACACCCGCATCACCACCAGGTTTTTGAATAGTATCTCCCATAACTGTGTGATCATACTGTTCCCAAATCCATTCTTTATCAGCAATATTTGGATTTTTTAAAATTTTTAAAAGACAATCGTTTAATTTTAAAGATTTAAAATTTTGTTTTTCTAGTTTTAATTTTTGTGGGAGTTTAGTTTTTTTCCATTTTCTATCATAAAGTGGGGCATTTTCAGATAGAAGATCAATAGGAATTTCAGCAACTTTTTTGTTTTCAAATACAAGCTCTATTTTTTTGCTATCTGTAGTCTTTCCAATAACTGCAAAATCTAAGTTCCATTTATCAAATATTTTTTTTGCTTTATCTTCTTTACCATTTTCTAAAACGATCAACATTCTCTCCTGACTTTCAGATAACATAATTTCGTAGGGTGTCATTCCATCTTCTCTACATGGAACTTTGCTTAAATCTAGTTCAATTCCCAATTTTCCTTTTGATGCCATTTCAACACTAGAGGATGTAAGTCCCGCGGCTCCCATATCTTGAATAGCAATAATTGAATTATCAGCCATCAACTCTAAACACGCTTCTAATAAAAGTTTTTCTGTAAATGGATCTCCTACTTGAACAGTTGGTTTTTTTTCTTCAATTTTGTCATCAAAGGTTGCAGATGCCATGCTAGCACCATGTATTCCATCTCTTCCTGTTTTAGAGCCTACATAAATAACAGGTTTATTGATACCTGCTGCCTTTGAATAAAATATTTTATTTTTATTAACTAAACCAACAGTCATAGCATTTACTAAAATGTTTCCATTATAAGAGTCATCAAATAATGTTTGTCCCCCAATAGTCGGTACTCCTATGCAATTTCCATATCCACCAATTCCTTTAACCACCCCTCTTAATAAATTTTTAGTTTTTTGATGTTGTGGAGAACCAAAGTGAATTGAATTCAAATTTGCAATGGGTCTTGCTCCCATTGTAAAAACATCTCTCATAATACCACCAACACCTGTTGCGGCACCTTGATAGGGTTCAATAAAAGAAGGATGGTTATGGCTTTCTATTTTAAATACAATTGCATGATCATCGCCAATATCAATCACCCCGGCATTTTCACCTGGACCTTGGATAACTTTAGTTCCCTTAGTATTCATTTTTTTTAAATGCAATCTTGATGATTTATAGGAACAGTGCTCATTCCACATTGCTGAAAATATTGCAAGTTCTGTGATATTTGGAACTCTTTTTAAAAGTTCACAAATCTTATGAAACTCTTCTTTCTTAAGTCCGTGATCTATTGCAGTTGTTTCTGTTACTTCCATTAATTAAAATTACTTATTAAATTTTCAAAAAACAACGAACCATCCTCGCCTGACAAGTATGAGTCTATCATTCTTTCAGGATGAGGCATCATACCTAAAACATTTTTATTTTTGTTAAATATTCCAGCTATATTTTTAATTGCACCATTAGGATTGTTTTGATCGTTATCTTCGCCATTTTCGTTGCAATAAGTAACTGCTATTTGATTATTATCTTCAAGAGATTTTAATTCACCTTCAGAACAAAAATAATTTCCTTCATTGTGAGCTATATGAAGCTCTAGAATATCTTTTTTTATATTTTTAAAATATTTATTCTCTTTATCTTTAATTTTAACAAAGATGTTTTTACAAATAAAATTAAGAAATTTATTTTGTTGTAAAATTCCTGGTAATAAACCTGTTTCTGTTAATATTTGAAAGCCATTACATACTCCAAGAACAAGACCACCTTTATTTGCAAAATCAATAACCGGTTTAATTATCTTTGATTTTGAAGCAATACTTCCACATCTTAAATAATCTCCATATGAAAAACCACCTGGCAATACAATTAAGTCACTTTTTGGTATTGATGGATCATTATGCCAGACCATTTGGTTTTTAAAACCAAATTTCTTTAATGCCACATCCATATCCCTATCGCAGTTAGATCCTGGAAAAATAATTACTGAAGATTTCATTAAATTTTAAATTATTTTAAAATCCTCAATTACAAGATTTGCCAATAAAGATTTGCACATCTCTTCTACTTGAGATTTTGCTTTCTTTTCATCATCTTCTTTAATCTCAATTTCAAAAAATTTACCTTGTCGGACATCTTCTACTTTTTTAAAATTCATTCCATTAAGAGTTTGTTGAATTGCTTTTCCCTGTGGATCTAGAACTCCACTTTTTAATGTCACAATTACTTTAATTTTCATTATTTCTTTTTAATTTTGACTGCTCTTGGTTTTGTAAATTTAAGTGGTCTTATATTTGATTGTTCATGTAAAATATTTAATCTTCTTGCAACCTCTTGGTAGGCTTCGATCAAATTTCCTAAATCTTTTCTAAATCTATCTTTATCTAGCTTTTTATCTGTGGAAGCATCCCATAATCTACAAGTGTCCGGACTTATTTCATCAGCCAAAATGATTTCTGTTATTCCATCATTATTTACTCTTCCAAATTCTACTTTAAAATCTACTAGTTTAATCCCAACTCCTCTAAACAGACCTTGTAAAAAATCATTAATTCTTAAAAGCTCTTTATTCACATGTTTTATTTCATCCTCATTCATCCATTTGAACGCTAAAATATGTTCACTACTTATAAGTGGATCGCCAAGCTCATCATTTTTTAAACAGTATTCAATCAGCGGATTTTCTAAAACTGTTCCATCCTCAATTCCTAATCTTTTAGTTAATGAACCGGTTGCTATATTTCTAACTATAAATTCTATCGGGATAATATTTACCAATCTAATTAGTTGTTCACGCATATTGATACGTTTAATTAAGTGATTTTTAATACCAACTTGACTAAGGTTGGTTAGAATGTGTTCTGATATTCTATTATTAAGTATTCCTTTACCGTCAATTACATCTCTTTTTTGATTGTTATAAGCGGTAGCATCATCTTTAAAATGTTGGATGACTTGATTTTTTTCTTGTGTTGCAAAAATTATTTTTGCTTTTCCTTCGTATAATTTTTTACCTTTTTTCATTATTTAAAAACTCTTTTAAAAATATAATTAACGTGTCTTAAATGCTTATTGAATGTAAAAATATTGTTTATTTTATTTAAATTAATTCGATCAGTAATTGATTTATCTTTTTTAATTAGCTCAATCAGATTGATATTTTTTGAAAAACTATCTTTCGCATGCTTTTGAACTAGTCTGTAAGCTTTTTCTCTTGCCATACCAGTTTTAGTCAACTCAAGCATTATCTCTTGAGAAAAAACTAGTCCTTTCGTTATATTTAAATTCTCTAGCATTTTTTTTGGATAAACAATCATCTTATCCAAAACATCAGCAAGTCTATTTAAAGCAAAATCTAATGTAATGTTTGCATCTGGCCCTATATTTCTTTCAACACTTGAATGTGAAATGTCTCTTTCATGCCACAGTGCAATGTTTTCAAGTGCAGGCAAAACATAGCTTCTAACCATCCTAGCAAGCCCAGTTAAATTTTCAGATAGAATAGGGTTTTTTTTGTGTGGCATTGCAGAAGATCCCTTTTGATCTTTTGAAAAATATTCCTGAAGTTCATAAACTTCTGATCGTTGAAGGTGTCTTATTTCAGTTGCAACTCTTTCTAAAGATCCTGCAATTATACCAAGCACCGAAAAGTAATGAGCATGTCTATCACGTGGAATTATTTGTGTGGATATTGGCTCAGTTGTAAATTTTAATTTTTTTGCAACATAAACTTCAATTCTTGGATCAATATTTGCAAATGTTCCAACCGCTCCTGAAATAGCACAAGTCGAAATATTTTTAATAGCTTCCTTCAATCTAAATTTATTTCTTTTAAATTCTTCATAAAAAGAAGCGAGCTTTAATCCAAATGTTACAGGTTCTGCATGGATACCATGACTTCTTCCAATACACGGTGTCATCTTATATTTTTTTGCTTGTTTTTTTAAAATAGATAAAATTTTATCTATATCTTTAAGCAGTATATTTCCGGATTGTACTAATTGAATGTTTAAGCAGGTATCTAAAACATCAGAAGAAGTCATTCCTTGATGTAAGTATCTTGCTTTAATACCAGCTTGTTCAGTAATAGAGGTTAAAAAGGCAATCACATCGTGTTTTACTTTTTTTTCAATGTCATGAATTCTTTTAACTTTTATTTTACCTTTTTTTTTAACAATCGAAGCAACCCCTCTTGGAATAATTTTGTATTTTTCCATAGCTTCTGCTGCCGCTATTTCGATATCTAACCAAATTTTATATTTATTTTCTTCAGACCAAATATGAACGAGTTCTTTTCTTGAGTATCTAGATATCATTAATTATTATATGGAGGTTTCTTATAACCTTTAACAGATTCTGTAAAAATTTCATAAGAATCTTCAGTAATTCCAATTGTATGTTCAAATTGTGCAGATAAAGACTTGTCTTTAGTTACCGCTGTCCATCCATCATTTAAAACTTTAACATTATATTTGCCTGAGTTAATCATTGGCTCAATAGTAAATGTCATTCCAGGTCTTAGCTCCATTCCTGTATCTTTACTTCCATAGTGCAAAATGTTTGGTGGTTGGTGAAAAATATTGCTAATTCCATGACCACAAAAATCTCTTACAACAGAAAAACCTTTTTCCTCTACATATGATTGTATTTGATGACCGATATCTCCAAGTTTAATTCCTGGTTTTAAAATATTGATTGCTTTATTTAGAGATTCATATGTTGCATCAATTAAATTTTTTGCTTTTATAGAAATATCACCAATAGCAAACATTCTGCTGGTGTCCCCATAATATTCATCAACAATTGCTGTAACATCTACATTTATAATATCTCCCTCATCTAAAACTCTATCAGCTGGAATACCGTGGCAAACGACATGATTTAAAGAGGTGCATAATGATTTTTTAAATCCTCGATAATATAAAGGAGCAGAATAACCTCCATTATCTTTAATAAACTCATATCCAAGTTGATCGATTTTATCTGTTGATATACCTGGTTTTATATAATCTGTTAGCATATCTAGAGTTTTAGCAGCTAATTTTCCTGCAACTCTCATTTTTTCAAACTTTTCTAAATAATTATTCATCTAAAAATTTAATTTTTTTATCTATTACAATTTCTTTAGAATTTAATCGACAATTATAAGCTAGAAATTTTACTCCAGCTTTTTTTGCTTTGATAAAACCCTCAAAATAAGTTGGATCTATATCTTTTGCTATTCTAAAACTATTTATACCCTGAATTTGAGTTAAAAATAAGACATAGGGATCAAAGCCTTTTTTTATAGAATTTATTAACATATTTAAATGCTTTGCACCTCTTGTAGTTACAGCATCTGGAAATTCACCTAAATTATTTTCTCTCGTTAAAGTAACATTTTTAACTTCAATTAATTTTTTATCACATAAAAAATCAAATCTTGTATCAGTTGAATATTTATATTCAGCCTTAATATTTTTGATATTTTTAAATTCACTTATTATTTTTTTTTCCAATCCATCTTTAACTATTTTATTTGCTCTGTGAGTATTTACTCCAATAATATTATTTTGAACTTTAATCATTTCTAAAGTAAATTTTAATTTACGATTAGGATCATCATGTTTAGTCAGCCAAACTTCATTTCCAGTATCGAGTAATCCCATCATAGAACCGGTATTAGGGCAGTGGGCAGTTATAGTTTTATTATTTACTTCTATATCTACAAAAAATCTTTTATATCTTTTGATTAATTTTCCTTTAATTAAACTAGAGGCAAATTTCATTGTAAATAACTTATATTTGTAAATGACAAATAAAAAAGAAATAATTGCAGGAATAATAATTATAGGTAACGAAGTTTTATCTGGAAGAACTAAAGATACCAATACAAGTACACTAGCGGTATGGTTAAATTCTATTGGAATTGAGGTAAGAGAAGTAAGGGTTATACCTGATATTGAAAAAACAATTATTGATACAGTAAATGAATTTAGAAAAAAATATAATTATGTAATTACAACTGGTGGAATTGGTCCAACACACGATGACATTACCGCTGAGTCAATTTCAAAAGCATTCAATTTAGAATATGGATTTCATAAAGAGGCATATTCTATTTTAGAGAAATATTATAAACCTGGCGAGTTTAATGAAGGCAGACAAAAAATGGCTAAAATGCCAACTACAGCAAAATTATTATTAAATCCAACTAGTGGAGCACCTGGGTTTAATGTTGAAAATGTTTTTTGTTTACCAGGAGTTCCATCAATTCTTAAATCAATGCTAGGAGGACTAAAAAATATCTTAGTAGGAGGCGATCCTATTTTAAGTAAAACAATTAATCTTAGAACGGTAGAAAGCGAGATTGCAAAACCTCTAACTGAGGTTCAAAATAATAATTTAGATGTTGAAATTGGTAGCTATCCTTTTTTTAGAGCAGGAAAACTTGGGGTATCAATAGTTATTAGATCAACTGATGAAAATAAAATAAATAATTGTTCAAATCAGATCTTAAATTTTGTTAATCAAAAAAATATAGAAGTTGTTGAGGAAGATTAATGCTTTATTTTGCTTACGGGAGTAATTTAAATCATTTCCAGATGAAAAGGAGATGCAAAGATTCAATTTTTTTAAAAAAGTTTGAATTAAAAGGGTATAGGCTTAATTTTAGAAGCAAATATAGAGCTGCCGATATTGAAAAAAAAAAAAATTCAATAGTCCAAGGCGCTTTATATGAAATTTCTAAAAGTGATGAGAAAAAATTAGATGTCTATGAGGATTTTCCTATTCTTTATAAGAAAATTTATTTCGATCATTACAATAAAAAAGTGATGACTTATATAATGAATAAAAAATCTGAATTTCGTTACCCTACAGAAAGATATTTAAATGTAATCAAACAAGGTTATAAAGATTGTGGATTAAATAAATCTTATTTATTAAAAGCTCTAAATCCACATAAATAAATGAAACCAAAATTAAAAACCTTACTTAAAGGTTCAATAGACGTAATGCCTTTAATGCTTCCAGTTGTTCCGTTTGGAATTATTTTGGGAGCGATTGGAATTGAGCTTGGCTTTGGTCCATATTTAACTTTTGCAACTTCAATAATAATATTTAGTGGCGCAAGCCAAATAGTATTTCTTCAATTACTATCCGCAGGTGCATCTTCACTGGTTGCAGTAACATCTTCATCTGTAATTAGCACAAGGCATTTGCTTTATGGTGCAGTTTTTAGTCAATATCTAAATAAACTTTCACTTTCATGGAAGATTGGAATTTCTTATATCTTAACTGATCAAGCATTTGCAGTTTCAAATGAATATTTTAAAAAAAACTTAAAGAATAAAAATAAACATTATCATCTTTTGGGGTCTGGCTTAACCCTGTGGTTTATTTGGCAAGTAACAACAATTATTGGAATTTTATTAGGTTCAATTGTTCCTGAGGAATTAGGATTAACTTTTACAATTCCATTAACTTTTTTAGCACTGCTGGTAAATTATTTTAGAAAAATTGATCACTTAATCATAATAATTTTTTCAGGTTTAATTTCAGTTATATTTTACAATGCACCTTTTAAATCTTATATAATTTTATCAAGCATTGTTTCTCTATTTATTGGTCTTGTAATAATTAAATATTTTAAAAAAAAAGTATGAGCATTTGGATTTCAATATTTATTGCTGGTATTATTAATTATCTAACAAGATTAGGTTCTGTGCTTTTAATAAAACCTCAGAAATTAAACAAGACCACAAAAGAATTATTATCCTTCGTTCCATCAGCGGTATTTCCAGCTATAATTTTTCCAGCAGTTTTTTTAGATAATACAGGATTATTTGTAGAACTTAATGATCCAAAAATAATTGCTACAATTATAGCTTTTATAATTGGATTTATTTCAAGGAATTTAATCTT
>Ga0066377_10000262_pt1 | contig 11992 bp, 19 predicted proteins | sample Knorr_S23_td_Sur_FD_70946 | JGI IMG/M metagenome (GOLD analysis project Ga0066377, IMG submission 70946) | Marine microbial communities from Southern Atlantic Ocean transect - Knorr_S23_td_SurfaceB_ad_5m_LV_B | ecosystem: Environmental > Aquatic > Marine > Oceanic | place: Southern Atlantic...
GCAGAGCAAATCGACAGAGCAGTATTAAAAAACTATTTTAGTAAAGTTTGGCAACCTGAAACAAAGAAATTCAAGTACAGTGGTCTTGCAATCATAGATGAAGTGAATGCAATGAGTCCTGATAATGTAATTGATATTGGTTGTGGTTATAACGAATTTAAAGGCAAGATTAAGAATCTAATTGGCATTGATCCATATAATGATAGAGCAGATATTGATGTACATACATTAGATTATAAACCAGACGTTCAATTTGATGTTGCCATATGTTTAGGTAGCATCAATTTTGGTAGTAGTGATAAGATACTTGCTGAACTTGAAAATGTAGTAAGCATGGTCAAGTCAGGAGGTATGTTATATTTCAGAGTTAATCCTGGTATTCAACACGATAAGCCTGCGGCTAAATGGATTAATTTTTATGATTGGGATCCGGTCTTTATTTCAAATGCCGCACAACATCTTAATTGTGACGTTTTGACTCTACGTCAGGACGACAATAATAGATTTTATTTTGTTCTCAGAAAAAAATAAGCATAAATAAACATATACGAATTATATTCGTATATAAATGATAAATAAAACTAATACGGAGCCGTATTACTAACATGTATTGCAGAGTGCAAAGGCATGTATTGTTTTCACAAGAAACTTTAAAGAATACGGTACCGGGCATCTTTTCACAAATTTTCCCTACACTATTACTTTAAAGTATTTTTAATACTTTGATAAGGATAGTTTATGTTAGAATCATATTTTATAGTACTCATGCTAGGAGTTTTTTATGGCTTCTTTGTGGGTCTTATACCAGTTGCAGGAGCAACAACAGGACTTATTGCAATATATAGTTTTGTTACATTCTTCCAAGATCCATATATGTTAGTTGTATTCACAACTGCGATTGTTGTCACTTCAAGTATTGGTGATAGTTTTTGCGGTGTTGTTATGAATATACCTGGTGCAGGAGGAGCCGCCGCAACGATGGTAGACGGTTTCCCAATGTCACGTAGAGGTGAGGCGGCGAGAGCCTTGAGTGCGGCAATTTCAACATCATGGGTTAATGGACTTATTTGGGGTCTAGCAGTATTTTTATTCTTGCCGTGGTATACACAAATTGTTCTGTATTTTGGTACAGTAGAAATGTTTTCGTTTCTTATATTTGCAATGGTTTGTGTTATCTTTGTTTCAAGTAAGTATTGGTTCAGAGGGCTACTTGCACTTATTTTAGGTGTGATGGTAGGTCGTATAGGAATGGATCCAGTCACAGCCGCAGACCGTTATACATTTGGTTGGGATTATCTAGCAGATGGTGTTCAAATTATTCCTATTATGGCAGGACTGTTAGCAGTTCCTGAACTATTCAGTGCTTACAGAATGAAAGCAGAAAAAATTCAACTTACAAACGGCGTTATTGTGTCACAACTTATAGATGGTGTAAAAGATACATGGCGTTGGAAATGGGACGGGTTACGAGGAGGTCTAATTGGTGGCTTTGTTGGTCTTGTTCCAGGCATCGGTGGTGCTATTGCTGATTGGTTTGCATATTCGCAAACAGTAGCAGTTAGTAAAAAATCACCTGATAAAAATGAAGTACCAGTAGGTAAAGGAAATGTAAGAGGAGTTATTGGTTGCGAAGGAGCCAATAATGCACAGAAGGCAACTTCTTATGTTCCTACTGTTCTATTTGGTATTCCAGGTGCACCGTTTGAAGTTATTGTTATGGGTCTACTAATGTATGTAGGTCTAGAACTTGGAACACCTAGTGTTCTAGCTGATGAACGTTTCTTTGACGTTCTTTTAAGCAGTTACTTATGGAGTCTGGTGATTATCTTACCAATCTCATATGCGTTTATCAAATATGCAGTGTACATCACAAATCTTCCATTTAAATTTTACTTTTGGCCTATTTTTGCATCACTAGTATGGAGTTCTACTCAATATACAGGATTGATTGATGATTATATCATGTTAGCAATTTGTATTGGTGCAGGTATGCTTATGAAGTATTTAAAATTCAGTCGAGTTAGTTTCTTGATTGGATTTATTTTAAGTTACAGGTTAGAAGCAAGTTGGGTTCAATTTAATTCGTTTGGTTACGGTTGGGAAGAACTAGTATTCAGACCACTACCAGCGACATTTATGACACTAACAGTAATTGCTTTAATTTGGGGTTTATTCTTTAATAAAGCGAAGATAGACTTTGTATAAGACTATTCATCTAAACAACTAAAGGAGAAATAACAGATGATTAAAAAAATGTTAATTGGCGCAATCGCTGGTTTTTCGATGTTGGCATCGGCCGCTTTTGCAGAAGTAACACTTGTTGTTCCGCAAAAAGCAGGACAAGGCACTACAGTGTGGGCAGAGATTATTACAAAGGAACTAGAAAAGCATCTAGGCGAACGTATTGTGTTGCGACTAATTCCAGGCGCACGTGATATTCCAGGTGTAAACAAGTTCCACAACGACCTACGTTTCAATGAAAACACAATCGTTGTATCACATGGTGGTAACGGTGTGTCATTCTTACAAGAAGAAGTAGACTATAACTATGCAGAATATGATTCAATTGGTCTTATGAACTTGAACATTATTGCAGGTAAGCGTATTGGTGATGATATGTCAGCACCTCGTTTCCCAGCAGGTTCAGGTATGGTTCCAGAAGCATTTGCAATGACACTAATGCTATGTGGTCCAGACAAATCAGTTGACGAGTATATTGCATGTTTCAAAAAGAACGTAACATGGGTAAAAGGTATGTCAGGCGGTGAAAGACGTTTAGCATTCAAACGTGGTGACTTAAATGGTACACGTGAAAATCCAGCAACATATAACAAGCACGTTGTTCCGGATGAAAATGCAGAACTTTGGTTTCATCATGGTCTATTAGATCCAGTAACAGGCAATCATGTTGATGATACAAACTTCCCAGCTGGTTATCAAGTAGAACAAATCTTTGAGGCAAAATGGGGTGTTGCTCCTTCAGGTGAATTTTATGATGCTTATAAACTTGTAAAATCATTCCGTGATGGTTTACAAAAAGCAATCTGGATTAACAAAGGCAACCCAGAACTACGTGACCGTTTAATTAAGGCAATGACAGCAATGGCTAATGATCCAGAATCAATGGCGGCTATCGAAGCAAAGAACGGCAAGTACGAATGGTTTATCGGACCAGACGGTGACCAAATGCGTGATACTCTAATGACTTTCATTACAGAAGATGCATTAAAGAACCTTGTTAAATTCAATAAAGAAGCACTAGGTTTAAAATCAATCTACAAGCCAAACTTAGTAGAATAAATAAATCAGATATTGCAGGGAGGAAACTCCCTGCATAATCAAGGAGAAGTCTATTGGAAAGTAATTGGGATAAAACTAAGCCACGAAGTAACTATCACTTTGATGCATTTAAAAATGATCCAGCATATGATGGAATGAAATACATTGGTCGTTTTGTTGGTGATTGGAAAGACGAACTACAACAAACTATCGATAACAGTAAAGAGATTACATGGAGAAATCGTAATCCTATCGATGGTACAAGTAAAGACATTGATGCAGAAGAATATGATTTAGAACGTAGTGGTGCAAATGCAGACCTAATACTTACTAATTTAGAATATGAACTTCTTCCAGTTTTCAAGAAAATGACAGATGCGTTACACTTAACAACTGTAGGTGGCAAACGTGATATACAAAGCAGAGTGCATGTACAATTTCCAGGTCAAGTATGGAATATGCATATTGATAAATTAGAAAAATGGAACACAGATGATCCACATAGTGTTTATCGTTTTATGGTTATGTTAAATGATTATGAACCAGGACACTTTATTCAATATGGTAATTTTATTCACACTGGATATCGTGCAGGTGAAATATACAGTTTTGATTGGTATAATGTTCCACATTGTACTGCAAACGCAGGACATGGTCCTCGTTGCACATTATTAGTAACAGGTGTCGCTACACCTGAAATGCACATGTTATTTTCAAAGTATGACAATAAGATTGAAGTATGAAACACTTAGTCATAACAGTAGGACCACAAGGTAGTGGTAACCACTTGTATGCCAAATTATTTGGTAGTAACCCAAAAGTATTTGCTTGGGAAACCTTGCAAGAAAAGTATTGGGAAGGACACGATATGGAACCCTTCTCAGATTGTTGGGAAGATCCAAAACTGTTATTAGACTTTAACATATCAGAATACGACTATTATTACACTAGTATGGGATGCCCATATGTATTTGATGGTGAAACACGCATTCCAAAATTTTCAGAATTTCATAAGTATGCAACACAAAAATTTGATAAGGTGTCTTACATGATTATAGGTAGAGATAGAAATATACTTGAACATCAGCAAACACGTGTAAGAGGAAAGCATACAACACCAAAATTTTTAGAACAACTTGATTTCTTTTTGGATAAAGAACATGTATTTGTAAGTCAAGAATTGATTTATTTGTATGGAATAAAATATCTAAATAGCGTAGAAGAAAAATTAGGTTTACCTAAAAATACAAATTCATCTAAGATAGATGAAATACTTTCAGAAGATAAAAACAAAAAGTATATGAGTTATATAGAATATACAAAACTTGACGATTTGATTAAATTAGCAAGTAGCAAACGAGGGGCGTTATGAAAATACTAATATTTGGTTTACCAGGAAGCGGTAAGAGTACTCTTGCCGAACCATTAGCAAAACTTCTTGGAGGGGTACATATCAATGCAGATGCAGTACGAGAAAAGTATGAAGGGCATGATATGAGTAAATGGGATTTCAGTTTAGAAGGCAGAATTAAACAAGCACAAAGAATGAAGTTTCTTAGTGATGGAGTAGTCATGGCCGGCAAAATCGCAGTTGCCGACTTTGTTTGTCCCACACAAAAAGCAAGAGATGAATTCGATGCAGACTTTACTGTATGGATGGACACTATCGAAGAAGGCAGATACGAAGATACAAACAAAATCTTTGAAAAGCCTGATAGATACAAAAGAGATTATCATGTTGCGAAATGGTTTGATGACACTCATGTACAATTAGTTCCCATTGTAGAAAGATTTATGAAAAAACAAAACACAACACCAGTCGGATATGCGGCCTGGAGAATGGAGAACGATAATGTTTGATTGGACTAAACCAACAACACAGATGTTAGGACGTTGGCAACCCTGGCATAAAGGACATACAGAGTTATTTAAAAGAGCATTAGCTGAAACAGGACAAGTATGCATTATGATACGTGAAGTAGGAGGTATCGTTGGAGAAGATGTTAGTGCAGGACGCACAGTAACACAAGATGATAACCCTTTTGTATCAGGACAAGTAGCAGAAATGATACAGACTTCATTAGAACTAGAAGGTTATAAATATAACGAACAATACGTCATTATGCGTGTCCCAAATATTGTAGACATTAGTTATGGTCGTGGAGTTGGATATACTTTTACTGAGCATGACTTAGGAAAAGATATTCATGAAATCAGTGCGACAAAAATAAGAAAAGAAATGCGAGAAGACGGAAACTTATAATTGACTTTGTAAGTTGAATTTGTTATAATGTCAGTAAGAATAATTAAATACGTGAGTGCAATTACTATATTGATTGCAATGAGTTTACATGTTGCAGGGATAACACCTTGGAATAGTATACTTCAATTATGTGGCGCGGCAGGTTGGTGTTATGTGGGGTATAAGTGGAAAGAGAAAGCAATATTACTTAACTTTCTTCCACAGTTTCTAATCATTGTACCAATGCTAATATGGATTTATTGGATTAGTAAGTAAGGAAATAAAATGACAGTAGGTGTAATTTCAGCAATACCAGAAGAATATTCTAAATTGCAGTGGGATGATGAACCCAAAACAGAAACGATTATCAATAAGATATTTCAGTTTGGCACTATGAATGGTGTGAAAGTTATTGCCGCAGAATGCGGTATTGGTAAAGTTAATGCAAGTATGACAACTGCATTACTTCTAGGACATTTTGGTTGTGATAGTATCGTATTCTCAGGTGTTGCAGGCGGGGTTAACCCTAAATACAAGATAGGTGATGTTATAATCGGAGAACAGATTATTCAACACGATTATGGTGCAATAGTTAATGGACAATTAATTAGTGCAATCCCAGGTAGTTTTCCTGGTATGGTTGATGAAGATGAAGATGTAGCTTATAAGATGTCTAAAGAAATGAGAAAAGCAGTAGACGATGCTATAGGAGATTATGCACACTTTGGTAGAATACTAACAGGCGACACGTATCTTGCTTGTACAAGAACAAGAGAAATGTTCTATGAACAATTTAAAGCAGATGCAGTTGAAATGGAAGGAGCCGCTATTGCACAAGTATGTTGTAATTGGCATAAACCATTTGTCATTGTTAGAGTTCTAAGTGATTTAGCAGGTAACGAATCACACTTTGACTTTAATGAATTTGTCGATGAAAGTTCTAAAAAGTCAGCAAACATTGTTAACAAATTGTTACCAGTACTGGACGCATGGACATGATAGAAAAGTTTGAAGATACTCCATTTGAAAAGAATCATCAATCTACAGTAACAGATGATTTTTATTACAGAGTATACGAAGACAAATGGCCAGTATGTGATGGTCATCTATTATTTGTACCTAAAGAAAATAGCGTAAAATTTATTACAATAACTTTACAAGCAACTGTTCAATATGGAGAGAAACTTGTAGAAGAAGGAAAGATAGACGGATATCATTTTGGAATGAATATGAGAGAGCCTGCAGGACAATCTGTAATGTGGCCTCATGTTCATTTTATGCCAAGAAAACAAGGAGACGTAGAAGGGTTTCCTGGTAGTGTAAGATTTGCAGTTAGAAATGGTAGAGGACCAAGTTACTATCTTAATCACCCAGATTTCAAAGAAGAATATACAGAGTTGCACCAACACGTCATAGACGAAGAAGGCTTCATACGAGATGAGTAAAACTTTCTGTATTGCTCCTTGGCACGATGTACATGTAATAACAGACGGAACTTTTAAAGGTTGCTGTGTTATGAGTAACGGTGAGCAAGAAGGCAGATTGTGTAATAACGGAAAACCTTTAACAGTTGCAGAAGCAGGAATCAAAGGTGCAATAAATTCAGATACAAGTAAACAATTACGTTTAGATATGCTTAATGGTAAATGGCATACTAATTGTAAACGATGCAAAGATGAAGAAGACTCTGGTATGCGAAGTATGAGACTTCTATATGAAAGTAGATGGGTTGATAATAAACAGTTTACTTTTGAAGATGCACAAAAAATAACAAATCCAGAAACAGGCGAAGTAGCAGAAGACCACACTCCTTTTTATTATGATATTCAATTAGGAAACTTATGTAATCTCAAATGCAGAATATGTAGTCCTATTGTTAGTTCTTCATGGATACCTGATTACATGAAGATGATGAAACTAGGTGACAAAGCAAAGATAAATGTAAGGCGTGATTTTGATATCGAAGTTGAACATCTTCAAGGCAAGAAATATAAAATAACACCTGATCCATTTGCATGGGCAGAATCAGATAAGTTCTGGGAAGATATGTCAGGTATTAAATCTAAAATAGATAGATTATATCTTATTGGTGGTGAGCCAATGATGATACACAGACACTTTAAATTTTTAGAAGAATGTGTAGAAAGTGGTGATGCAAAAAATATCGTACTGCAATATGATACTAATCTAACAAACATACCTCAGAAAGTTATGGGATACTGGAAAGAGTTTAAGTTTGTTGAGATAGGCTTTAGTATAGATGGCAAAGGCAAACAATTAGAATACATGAGACACCCTGTAAAATGGGATCACATGTTGAGAAATATAAACAGAATGGAAGAGTTTGCTAAAGAAAATAACAATGTTAAACTTTATGATTCAGTAACGATAAGCATGTATAATGTTTTACATATACTTGATTATATTGAATGGAAAGTAAAAGCAGGATATCATGATTACAAATATCTATTTCAATATCATGACCAACACTTTGGTACACACCCATTACATGTTCCTAGATTTCTAAATTTAAGAACTATGCCAGCATCAGCAAAAATAGAAGTAGCAAAAAGATATAATGAATGGCGTGATAAGATGTTGCGTTGGTGTGATGATATCGATAAATGTAGACGAGGCCATTATTCATATAGAACAACATTAGATAGTCTTAGAAATGCAATCAATGGATTTGTAGATAATCATATTGCATTCTTTAATCAATCTGACAATTCTAAAGAAATGCATAGATTTTGGAGTTTCACTAACGACTTAGATGAAGTAAGAGGTGAAAGTTTCAAAGAAGTATTTCCAGAAGAACATACACTTTTCAGTGATTATTCTGAGAAACCACAGTGGAAGTTTTTACCTACAGAAGTATTTTACGAGGAATAGTATAATACGCACTTAATATGAAAATACTGATAAATAGTCGTAGTTATCTAATAACTTAGGAGACGGACTATGATGGTATTTTTGATGAGATATTTTATAAAATGGGTAATTCAAGGGTGGATACTAGCCCGTATTGCAAAAAGAGTAAGAAAGTGGCTAGTTAAGAAATATAATTTAGAAGGCAAATTTAAAGAAACAGTAACGACTAAAAAAGATATCGATTGGAAGAAGATTAAATGGTATGCTGAATTAGCCAGTTACATATATAAAGAAAACGATGATATAAAGAAAAAATATAAAAGCATCGATAAAGATATCTACATCAATGAAATAAATGAAATCAAGTATTGCATAATATCAGATAAAGCAAATCAATCATATTACATATCTATCAGAGGCACTAAGAATTCTCACAATGCAATGCAAGATATTAATTTCTTCAAAGACAAAAGTTTTAGATTACAAATAGAATTGCACACAGGTTTTCACAGAACTGCCGAAATGATAGCAGATGATATCATGGGCAGATTAGATAAAACATGGGATGTAACAGTTACAGGTCATAGTTTAGGTGGTGCAGAAGCACTTATCGTAAGTTGGTACTTAGACTATGCAGGATTTAAACTTGCAGAATGTATCACATACGGTCAACCTAAAGTAACTGACTCACACGGAATAAGAAGTATGCGTGGTAAGATTAAACTTACACGTGTTGTCAATGAAACTGATGTTGTTGCATTAGTCCCGCCAGCTGGCACACATAGACACAGATACGCACATGGTGGTACTTTAATTAAGTTATTAGACCATGGTAAATATTGTCACTTAGAAGAACCAGATAGTTTAAACTTTGGAGTAAACAGTTTTTGGTTGTTTGCGGCAAGAGAAGACTTTTCATTTTGGGAAGTAGGCAAAGAGTTACCAGACCATTACATGACAAGTTATATAGAGAACATTAATAAAATTATCAAAGATGGTGACGAAGTAAAATTCAATGAGAGACTAAAATGGATCGAAGACCACGGAATGTTAGGGGAGTTTACTAGAAATAAAAAGAAGAAAGGTAAGGGTAAAAAATGAAAAAAATAATTGAGATGGATCATTTGCAAAAAGCAGAATCATCTTGGTTCAAGCATTGGTATATGGCACTTTACTATAGTGGCATTGCAATATTATCGGGACTACTTGGCATAATACATGCTTTTATCCCACCACTGTTTGGATTTCTTCCATACAAGTTAGCGAAGAAAGTAACAGACGGTACAGAAAAAAACTTTCCAGGTTGTCTTATAGATGACAAAGAAAAGAAATAGGCGAAGATTATGTACGAGTACAGATGTAAAATATTAAGAATCGTAGATGGCGATACGGTTGATGTTGACATTGACTTAGGCTTTGGAGTGTGGATGCACAGAGAACGTGTTCGTATAATGGGCATTGATACTCCTGAGTCAAGAACAAGAGACCTCACTGAAAAGAAGTTTGGACTAGCGGCTAAAGAGTTTGTAAGATTTCTAATGCCAGTAGGTTCAAGTCAGATTATAATGACACACAAAGACAAGACAGGCAAATTTGGTAGAATATTAGGTGACTTTAAAATTTGGGATAAAGATAAAGAAGACTATGTAACATTTACTACAGTAATGTTAGATAATCATCATGCAGTCAAATATGACGGTCAATCTAAAGAAGATATCAAAGAAGCACACTTGAAAAACAGAGAATGGCTAATTAAAGCTGGCCAGGTAAAATTGGAGGACTAAACATGGCTTTTAAATTAAGTAAGCGTAGTCTAGCAAGACTAGAAGGCGTTGATGAAAGAATGGTAAGAGTTGTAAAGACGGCTATATCAGTTTCTAAAATCGATTTCGGGGTTATCCAAGGGTTAAGAACTATTGAAGAACAACGAGAATTGGTAGCCAAGGGAGCATCGCAAACTATGAAGTCTAAACACTTAGATGGTTTAGCAGTTGATGTTATGGCATATATCGGTAGTAGAGGTTCATGGGAACTAAAACTATATGATGATATTGCTGATGCTTTTAAAATTGCGGCAGAAGAAGAAGACGTACAAGTACGTTGGGGTGCGGCATGGCATATTAGTGATTTACGTGAATGGGACGGAACCATGCAAGATGCTATGGACGCCTATATCGATTTAAGAAGGTCACAAGGGCGTAGGCCTTTTATTGATGGACCACATTTCGAATTAATGTAAAAAAATAAGGGAGCGTTCTGCTCCCTTTATTATTTCCCTTGACCGTTATATTTTTTATACTGTCTTCTTTTATTTTTATTTTTCGGTCTAGTTCTATTTGAATGTCCTATTGAAGTTCTTTTCTTAGGCCCTCTTTCGTGTGCGGTAGTGTTAGGATTATACCTCGCCATATTTCCTTTCTAGTAATTACCACTTCCTACAAGACCAATATCTTGCTTTAGTCTTTGGACCTGGGTTATCACAGTTATGCCTAGCCCTGAAAGATTTTCTTCTTGCAGGATTAGATTTTTTAATCTTCATGTTTGGATCACCAAAGTTAACTTTGATAACATTGCCTTTATCATTCTTTACATAAACCTTAAACTTCTTTACATCACCACGCATTGGTTTGTTTAGTTTAACTTTACGTCCTTGATATTCAGCTTCAAACATATCATTTTCATCTTCTGAGAAAGCTAGATAACCAAATTCTTCATGAAAGTCTTGGTCATCTTCAATTATAACTTCATTCGTGACAGTTTCGCTATTGATAGTTTCTTCATCACGTATTGCGTCAACTATAGAATCACGCAATCTTTTCATTTCTTTTGCTAGGTCGCTCATTATACTCTTCCTTGTCTACGTGGATCGCCCCATACTTGACGAGCATTTACACGTATAAATGGTTTGTTTGTTTCCTTATCGTTTGGATTAGGAATTGTTAATACTACATTACGCCCCTCTTTCCATGCTATTCTTTGGTTAAGGCTACGTCTAAACGCATATCCTGGGTCCTGTTTACTTGAACTTTTCATTGGACTGCCCACTATACCTTTAGAGACATATTTTTCTCTAGATTTTTTCTTTCCCATTTTTATCCCTTATTTTTGTACAGTCTGCACATCTGCAACTGTCACATATTTTAACTTCTCTATACTCTCCACCGTCAACAGCATAGTCTTTAAATGTTGCATACTTAGGACCACCACAGTGCGAAGTATGACCGCAATTTTGACAACAAGTCTGTGTAGTTTTTGTACTAGGCGACTCTATTATCATTTCTGGCATTACTTACTTCCTATGTAACCTGCTATGATGCCTATCAATCCTGTTAGAGCCATTTTCATAAGAGTGATAACACTTTCATCAACTGGTCTATTTTCTTGTAGTGCAACATAATAATCACCGATGATGATAACACCTAGTAGTACTAGCACACCAGCAACTAAAACACAAATTATTAAATCTTTCAAATTCTTTATCATGACATTACTTCTTTGGATGATTGTTTACGTTCTTTGCTTTTCCTCTTCTATTCTTATTAGGATCATTTTTTCTTTTTCTTTTTACTGCATTAGCGATTGCTTTCTTTCCACCACTTG
>Ga0066377_10000266_pt1 | contig 11897 bp, 10 predicted proteins | sample Knorr_S23_td_Sur_FD_70946 | JGI IMG/M metagenome (GOLD analysis project Ga0066377, IMG submission 70946) | Marine microbial communities from Southern Atlantic Ocean transect - Knorr_S23_td_SurfaceB_ad_5m_LV_B | ecosystem: Environmental > Aquatic > Marine > Oceanic | place: Southern Atlantic...
AAATCAAAGCTCGCTATGGCGCAAGCTAATCTGGTAGGTGATTTAATTTCACCCTTTGAGGCAGAACTTATTGGCCTTTTAACACCAGGAGATAAAAGCCTTTCAAAACCGTTGGTTGAAATTGGCGGTAAAGGTGTTTTTGTTAAAACGCTCGAACATGCATTATTATCTGGTAAAGCGGACTGTGCAGTGCATTCACTTAAAGATATGGAAACGCAATTCGCATCAGGCACTCAAATTATATCTGTTTTGCCAAGAGAAGATCCAAGAGATGCAATTCTGGGTGCCAAAAGTCTCGATGAATTGCCTATAAACGCAAAAATTGGTACAGCGTCAGTCAGACGAAAAGCACAACTATTAAAGTATAGGCCCGATTTAGACATTCAGCTTTTAAGAGGCAATATAAATCGAAGGATAGCCTGTCTCGAAAATAAGGAATATGACGCAATAATTTTAGCAGTTGCTGGATTAAAGAGACTAAATATAAAAATATCTTATAACCCAATTGATATTGATAAAATGCCACCTGCCGCCTCTCAGGGAACAATAGCAATACAGATTTTTCGACAACATCCTAATCATGACCGACTTCAGGAGATTTTTTCACGTTTGCATTGTCATAATACAGGTCAGTGTGTAACAGCAGAGCGCTCGGTTTTGTCTTACCTCGATGGTTCGTGCCGAACACCGATATCCGCTTATGCTCATATTGACCAATCTCATAAATTGCAACTTCAGGCACATATTTATTCACCAAATGGAGATAAAAGTTATTCTTCTTTTGCTTCTGATGAGCCGGAAAACGCTGAAAAATTGGGTGTAAAGATTGCAAAAGATCTTCTATTTAAATGTGGTGGTACTTCATTCATAGCAAGGTAAGGGATTTATTTTAGTTGAGGAATTAAATTAGCTATATGATTGTTATTATTCGAGATATTGAAGCTGCAACAAATAACGCTGATTCATTGATAGCCTCTGGTATTGACGCAATTCCGCTTGCCGTCTTATCCCATATGCCCATTGAATTGGAACCTAATGTAATAAATGTCTCCTATCAGGCAATAATTTTCACAAGTAAATACGGTATTTTAAATTATGATTCATTTTTCAACCTTCCGGCCTGGTGTGTTGGGGATATAACAGCAAAAGTCGCTAAAAATATTGGATATACTAATGTTATTTCATCTTCAGGTAGTGCTCTCAGTTTAGCAAATGATATTTCAAATAATTTAGATAGTGAAAAAGGGCCGCTATTATGGGTATCTGGTGCTGATATTGCGTTTGATATAAAAGCTTATTTGAACACAAAGAGGTTTAATGTTACAAGAGCCATTAGTTATCAAATGACCTCCGTCAGTCGTCTAAATAAGTCGTTTATAGAGCTGGTAAAATTAAAAAAAATAAAAGGGGTCGTTATTCTATCCAAGAGAAATTTTCATTGTTTTAGGGAATTGATGATCGCTGAGGGTATTTGGGAACACCACAAGAGGTGGCAATTATTTACATTTCAGCAAATTCCTTTTACAGCAGAAGAGACATCGTCATTTGCAGGGACAATAAAATCAAATACCGCAAGCTTTGAACACTTGTTTAACTGTATAAAAGATTGGTATTCTACTTTTAATGAATCTAATAGGTAGAAATATTGAATGAAGGATAATGAAAAAGATGCATCCGAAGCAGTGATTGAAGGCGAAGCCGTTATACGTCCTGGTCGGAAAAAAGTGTCTAGCAAAAGTCCTAGTAGAAAAAAGACCTCCGCTAATGAAAAGCAATTAGAGTCTGAGTTATCAGAAAACGTGGATAATGATTCGAATGCAGATAATCAGTCTAAGAATAAACAGTATGGTTCTTCCCAAATTAGGGAATTATTTTCGCTGAGAAACATTAGTGTTTTGATTGTTTTTATATCTGCAATAGCTGGCGGGTGGATATGGACGTCGAATAAGAATTTAATTCCTGCACCTCAAGAAAGCCCGAAACTCTCAAGCATATTGGACGAAGCCACAGAACGTTTATTGGAAACTGAGAAGCAATCGAATGAATTTAAAATGCAAATAAAAATTTTAGAATCAGAGATTGAAATGCTTAAAGAGCAAATTGGTCAGCAAACACAATATGATACGCTAGGTTCAGTATCCTCTCAGCTTAGCCAATTGAGAAATATGTTTGATGAATTAGATTCAAACATGGCTCCTCCGCAAATACAGACTGTTGCAGTAGAGGAACTTTCAAGTTTAAACGCAAAGAGAATAATTCATTTAATAGAAGTTCTATGGCTTGATAGTCAAATTGGAAGAGACCTAACTACATATCCTTCAGTGATTCAAAAACTTAAAAAAATTTATGCTGATGAAAATGAACTTTTTGACTATCTTGGTCTAGTTGATAGTGCGCTGAGCGGAAATTTATCTAGCCACGCTATCATGCTATTTAATCTTAACCGTGATTTATCAGAAGATATGGGGAATGCTGAAACATCAAAAAGTGTGTCAAGTTTAAATAAAAAGACAGACAGCGAAAAAGAACAAGATGAATTTATTGCTCAAGAGTCTGATAGTTTTTCTTGGGCACAATATTTTGCCGCATTAGTAAAATTTAAAAAGATTTCAGAGGAAAACGACTCTTCAAAAATAAGTAAAAACAAAGAAAGAGAAATAGTGACAGCTAAGGAAGGCGTCGCAAAACTCTCTACATCTTTAAATCCCAAATCGATAGAAACCATGTCCGAGGCAATTTCTTACCTTACACTTGTTTTGGATAATGGTAACTCGGGATTAAATCCAGAGCAGATTAACAAACTAAACTTTTATTTGGTGCAAATTAAATCAAGGTTGCAGGTGGATAAAATGATTGATGATATTTATCAAAGCCAAGGAATGTTATTCTCAAGAGAAGAGAAATGATAATAATACTTCGCTTAATTCTTATCATCGCCTTAGTGGCGCTTGTAGTAAGTTGGTTTGCTAAGCAAACAGGCTCAAGCCAGATACAATGGTTGGGATATCAAATAGAAATTTCAACAAGTCTTTTAGTAAGTTTAGTTATCTTGTTCGCTTTTTTTGTAATGCTATTTGACAGGATGTTCCGCTTTATTCGTAACTGGCCTAAAATGTTATCATATGGATGGCAATTTAGACGTAAGACAAATGGAGAACGTGCTCTTAGTCTTGGCTTTGTCGCTTTAGCCGCCGGAGATAGTCGTTCTGCACAAAAGCAGGCAAAAAAGGCAGAGAAATTGCTAGGAAAAGGACTCCTTCCGGATTTGCTAGCAGCGCAGGCAGCTCATCTTTCTGGGGACGAAAATGCTGCCAGACGTTATTTTGCTCAACTATCAAAACAGAAAGATACAGCCTATTACGGTCTAATAGGAATAATGAATTTACAATTCCAAAACAAAGACACAGAGCGAAGTTTGGAAGCAGCTAAAAAAGCATTGAAAATACAACCTGACTCTACGGCCGCACTAACTCATATTTTTTGGAGGGAAATCGAGGCCAGAAATTGGAAAAGGGCCTTAGAAATAATTATACTTTTAAAACCACAACTAGCAAATTTTGCAGAACAGAAAGAACAGTTTAAGAATAGGGAAATCGGATTATGCTATCTGGTTGCCGATAATGCTTCTGAGGAAAACGAAAAAATTATCTTTTTAAAGCGAGCTTTGAATATAAATGACTTAAGTATAGCCTGTCGGGTTGCTTTAGGTCGATTATACCATAAAAAAGAGATGATAAAGCAAATGATTAAAGTTGCAGAGCGAGGTTTTATTTTAAATCCGCATCAGGATTATATTGATTTATTGAGATTCAATTTTACCGGTAACACATCAAAATTTATTGCTCGTCTTACCAAACTGGCTCGTCAGAGTGAGCATAAAATAGACGCTTACAGGTTAGTTATTGCAGTCTCTCTTGATGCAGATATACTTCCGCCTGCAAGCAGTTTATTATCTGAAATACCTGCAAATGAAATGACTAACGAAGATTATTTGCTTACCTCGGAACTAGCAGAAAAACAAAATGATCCAGTGCGTGTTAAAAATGCTCTTCAGGAGGCTGCTCGTGCCCCTAGGGGTAAAGCCTGGCGATGTTCTTCTTGTTTTACAATAACCGCACAATATGAAGCGGTTTGTCCAAAATGTAATGATATTGGAATGATTGATTGGGTAAACGAATCACATAATATTGTGAAAGCTATCACAGCGCCAATATAACTGTAATGCTGTAATTATGGTACTGAAATTACTCTAATATCGTGATTGGATAAGATTTCCTTTCCTTTTTGCTAAATTCATGGGTATTTTCTGGATAGGAGCTTTTTGCAATATTACACTATCAATTATGATGTAAAAAGACGTATTTAAATGGGAGACAAATATGAAAAAAATTATTGGTGTTTCTGCTGCTATGTTAATGCTGGCCTCTCCAGTAATAGCAGAGGACATAAAAATTGGTATTTCTCTTGGTTTTACGGGACCTTTAGAATCACTTGCACCTGCAATGAATAATGGTGCGCAGATGGCCATCGCAGAAGTAGCTGAGAGTAAATCTTTGCTTGGTGGTAGTAACGTTGTTGCTGTGACAGGTGACTCGACATGTGCAGATACTGCTGCCGCTGTTGCGACGGGGGAAAGATTAGTAACTGCTGAAAACGTAAATGCAATTGTAGGTGCGATGTGTTCAGGGGCTACTCAGGCAGTATTAGAAGGCGTCGCGATGCCAAATGGTATAGTTATGATTTCTGGCTCAGCAACTGCTCCGGTTTTATCAACAGTAGAAGACAATGGCTTATTTTTTAGAACTGCTCCATCAGACGCTCGTTCTGCAGAAGTTCTAGCTGATATCCTCAAGGAGGAGGGTTATAAGTCAATTGCTATAACTTATGTCAATAATGATTATGGTAAAGGATTGGGAAGTGCAATCGAGAGTAATTTTGTTGCTGGTGGTGGCTCTGTAACTATTAATGCTGGTCATGAAGAAAATAAAGGTGATTACAGTGCAGATGCTGCTGCTCTGGCGCAAGCTGGGGGGGATATTCTTGTTGTCGCAGGTTATGCTGATGGAGGTGGTGGTACCATAATCCAAGAGTCATTGGATAGAGGTTCCTTCGAAACGTTCTTTTTACCAGACGGAATGTATGCTGATAGTTTAACCAAGACCTTCGGCTCACAGATTGATGGATCATTTGGAGCTTCTGCGGGAACAGATAGTCCAGGTGATGCAACATTTAAAACGTTATTTGCGGATGCTGGACACGAGTATAATGTTTATGCAGGTGAATATTATGATGCTGCTGCACTTATAATGTTGGCAATGCAAGCTGCTGGGTCTTCTTCCTCATCGGATTTGAAAGATCATGTAATGGACGTTGCAAACGCCCCTGGCGAGAAAATTTATCCCGGTGAATTGGCGAAAGCGATGAAGATACTCGCTGGTGGAGGGCAAATTGATTATGTGGGCGCTTCTGCAGTTGAGCTAATTGGTCCAGGTGAGTCCGGTGGTTCGTATCTCCAGTATGAAGTTAAAAATGGAAAATTTGAGACTGTCAAATACCGTTAATTAAGATATGCTTTAAACGACCCAGTAAACACTGGGTCGTTTTTTTTTACCGAAAAATTTTTCTAAATAATACAGTAATCGTGTGATCATAAAATGCTTACAATACAACATTTAGATAAATGGTTTGGTGGAATTCACGCTGTAAATAATGTATCTCTTACTTTCGAGACAGGGAAAATTACAGGTCTGATTGGGCCAAATGGTGCCGGAAAAACTACTTTGTTTAACGTGATCGCAGGACTTCATTTCCCAACATCTGGTAAGGTATTTCTTGGGGAAGAGGAAATCACAGGACTTCCACCTCATCAATTATTTGCAAGAGGTGTGTTGCGCACATTTCAGGTTGCTCATGAATTTTCAACTTTGCCTGTTAGAGATAACTTAATGATGGTTCCTTCACAACAAACTGGTGAGAGATTATTGAATGTTTGGCTTAATTCAAAAAAAATAAAAGAGGAAGAAGAACAGTTAAAAGAGAAGGCAAACGAGGTATTATCATTTCTCAATTTAGAAATGCTTGCAGATGAGCCGGCAGGAAATTTGTCAGGTGGCCAGAAGAAACTGCTTGAGCTTGGAAGATGTATGATGGTTGATGCAAAGATAGTATTTTTAGATGAAGTTGGTGCTGGGGTGAATAGAACCCTTCTAAATCATCTTGGCGATGCAATAATTCGCCTAAACAGAGAGAGAGGATATACCTTTTGTATGATAGAGCATGATATGGAGTTTATTGGTAAATTATGTGACAGCGTAGTTGTGATGGCAGAAGGAAGCGTATTGGTAGAAGATAGTATAAAAGCAATAAAAGAAAATCCAGATGTGATCGAAGCATATCTAGGCAGAGGGATGAAAAATAAATCATGATTTCTGTTAATATAATTTCATTGGATAGCCTCAAATGACCTTTTTTGAAGGGAAAAATATGTATGCGGGTTATGGTGCTACAATGATATTAAATGGATGTTCTATCTCAGTTGATAAAGGCAAGATTTCTGTAATCGTTGGTCCCAACGGAGCTGGTAAATCTACAGCAATGAAAGCATTATTTGGAATGCTTCCTCTATCAAGAGGATCTATTACTTTTGAGGGGAAGGATATAGTGCATCTTCGTCCTGAACAACGAGTGATGTTGGGAATGGCCTATGTACCGCAAACTAGTAATGTATTTCCTTCTATGACGGTTTTAGAGAACTTAGAGATGGGCGGATTTATTCGTGTTGACGATTTAAGTTCTACGATAGCTGATATTTTTGATTTATTTCCAATTTTAAAAACTAAGCAGGGGCAAGTTGCTGGAGAGTTATCAGGGGGACAGAGGCAGCAAGTTGCTGTGGCGAGGGCTCTGATGACCCAGCCTAAGATTCTAATGCTAGATGAACCAACCGCGGGGGTATCACCTATTGTTATGGATGAATTATTTGACAGGATAATAGACATTGCGAAAATGGGTGTTGCCATAGTTATGGTTGAGCAAAATGCAAAACAGGCATTGCAAATAGCAGATAGTGGATTTGTATTAGTTCAAGGTGAAAATAAGTTTACAGATACTGGTTCATCCCTTCTTGGCAATTCGGAAGTTAGAAAAGCTTTTTTGGGAGGCTGATTGCAATGATAGATTATATAAATGCAATTACGCTTCTTGCAAATTATATAATTGTTCCCTCCCTTGCTTATGGAAGTCAGTTAGCACTTGGTGCTCTTGGTATTACAATGGTGTATGCGGTCCTGCGCTTCTCTAATTTTGCTCATGGCGAAATTATGTCATTTGGCACGATGATTAGCATTTTTATTGTTTGGTTATTTCAGTCTATAGGTATTTCAATCAATCCATTGCCAACGGCTCTTTTGGCGCTTCCATTTTCAATTACTGCAACTATAATTTTATTGTTGATTTTAGATAAAACAGTTTTTAGATACTACCAGAAACAGCGTGTTCAGCCGGTTACCTTTATGATTGTATCGGTTGGGGTCATGTTTTTTCTTGCAGGGTTTATTCGTTTTTTAATTGGCACATCTAAGAAGAATTTTGATGATGGGGAACGATTTATCGTCAAGGCATCTCAGTTTAAACAAATGACAGGATTGGCTGAGGGATTATCTGTCAGAACAAGTCAATCGATAACTGTAATTGTCACAATATTGCTCGTCATCTTTATTTTTTGGTTTTTGAATAAAACGAGGACAGGTAAATCAATGCGAGCTTTTTCAGATAATGAGGATCTAGCCTTGTTGTCGGGAATAAATCCTGAGAGAGTGATCATAATTACTTGGATTTTAGTTGGTGTGCTAGCTTCTGTGGCAGGTACTTTATATGGGCTTGATAAAGGTTATAAGCCTTTTGTATACCTCCAACTTGTTTTGCCAATATTTGCCGCGGCTATAGTTGGAGGTGTTGGAAACCCGATAGGAGCAGTTGCAGGAGGATATATAATAGCTTTCTCAGAGGCTTTTATAACCTTTGCATATAAACGTTTCCTAACTTATCTTTTGCCTAAAGAATGGGCGCCCGAAGGACTCGTTCAAATTTTATCAACAGAATATAAATTTGCTGTATCGTTTGTTTTGCTTGTAATTGTTTTGCTAGTGAGACCTACCGGTTTATTCCGTGGAAAAACTTTATGAATCTATGGAACCAAAATTCAAACAAAAAAGTGTTTTTATTATTTGCAATTATGAGCGGCGCATTATTAATTGTCGGTTTCTTTCAAAGCTGGAATTTGATGCTCGCAATTTTAAACCTTTGTCTGATTTCAGCGGTTATGTCACTCGGTGTAAATCTACAGTGGGGATATGCAGGCCTTTTTAATGCCGGAATAATGGGTTTTGCTGCCCTTGGTGGTCTGGCGGCTATGCTGGTTACTAAAGCTCCTGTAATAGGGGCTTGGCATGCGGGCGGTTTTGGTATTTTGTTAGGAATGTTTATCTTGGTAGTAAGCGCTATTCTAGCTTATTTTGTTTGGGTTAGATTGGAGGGGAGGGGGAAAAAGCGATACTGGTATGTCATATTTATAGTAGTTATTGGATATATTATTTCTCGTTTCGTATTAGGGCCTGCAATAATTAGCATTGAGTCTTTCGAACCATCTTCATCTGGATATTTGGGAGGTGCGGGTCTTCCTGTTTTGTTTTCTTGGTTTGTTGGCGGATTATTAGCGGCTTTAGTTGCATTTTTTATAGGTAGAATTACGTTAGGCTTGCGTTCAGACTATCTTGCTATTGCCACACTTGGCATCTCAGAAATAGTAATTTTTATATTTAAAAATGAGGACTGGTTAACTAGAGGAGTAAAAAATGTAACTGGTATTCCTCGCCCAGTTCCCTATGAGATTGAACTTCAGTCATCCATATGGTTTCAAAATCTATCAGAATATATTGGAATCGGCGTGATACAAGCATCAAGTTTGTTTGTCAAATTATGTTATACATCCCTGTTTCTATCAGTTTTGCTAATTCTATTATGGCTTTGTGAAAAGGCATTAAATTCGCCTTGGGGAAGAATGATGCGAGCAATTCGGGATAACGAAACAGCAGCAAGTGCGATGGGTAAAAATGTGAACTCTCGACATCTGCAGATTTTTGTTATCGGATCAGCTATCGTAGGAATTGCAGGCGCAATGCTCGTAACATTAGATGGCCAGTTTAACCCAACTATATATCACCCTTTGCGATTTACATTTTTAATATGGGTGATGGTGATTGTTGGTGGTTCGGGGAATAATTTTGGAGCTATCTTAGGGGGCTTTATTGTCTGGTTTTTTTGGATAGAAGCTGAAATTATTGGTAACGCGTTAGTGCAGATTTTAACTTTACCTTTATCTGATAGCTCTTCTCTTAAAGAACATTTTTTAAACACAGCACCTCAATTAAGGTTGTTGATTATGGGATTGGTTTTATTATTATTTTTGAGATTTGCACCTCGTGGTCTAATTCCAGAAAAAACCCTTAGCAAACTCTCTAAGTCACCTAATTAAACATTGGTTATTAATTGCTTAAAAAACTCATTTATCCTATCCTGCAAAAAATTTAATAAAAAGCAATTCATATAGAAATTATTTTAAATGAACTTTGAAACAAGAAATCTAAAATCTTGGAGAGCAACAAAAATTTTGGCAACATTAGGCTATGCAAGTGAGAGTGAAGAGCAAATCACAAAATTAGTTCAAGCTGGTGTAAATATGTTCAGAATGAACTTCAGCCATGGCACACATGAGGAACATCTCATCAGGATAAAGAATGTGCGAGCTGTTGAGAAAAAACTCTCTAAACCAATTGGAATATTAGCAGATATGCAGGGGCCAAAATACCGTATTGGTATTGTTGAAGAGGGCTTATCTTTGATTGAGGGAAATCTAGTACAATTTGACCTTGATGATAAGATTGGTAATTCAGAAAGATTACCGCTTCCGCACCCTGAGATTTTTGAAGCCCTGTATCCAGGCGCAAGATTGCTAATAGATGACGGTAAGCTTGAGTTAAATGTAAGAACTATCTCCAATGATATATTTTCAGCAGAGGTCTTGATAGGAGGACCAGTCTCCAGTCGAAAAGGTGTAAATGTTCCTGATATTAAATTAAATACAGATCCTCTAACAGAGAAAGATTTAATTGATTTAGAGTTTGCACTGGTTAATGGTGCTGACTGGATAGCGTTATCCTTTGTTCAGTCAGTATCTGATGTTTTATTAGCTAAAGCAAGAATAGCGGGTAGAGCACAATTGATGGCTAAAATAGAAAAGCCAGCGGCTTTATTAGAAATTAAAGATATTATTAACGCTAGTGATGCAATTATGATCGCAAGGGGTGATTTGGGGGTTGAGCTTGATGCCGCCGAGGTACCATCTGTTCAAAAAAGATTGATATATCAATGTCGAAAAGTGGGAAAACCAGTTGTGGTTGCCACTCAAATGTTAGAATCTATGATAGCAAGTCCAACGCCAACAAGGGCAGAAGCAACGGATGTTGCTGGGGCAGTATTTGATGGGGCCGATACAGTAATGCTGTCTGCTGAAACAGCGATTGGTAAATATCCTGTAGAAGTAGTTGAAACAATGGCGAATATACTTATTTCAGCTGAAAACCACATAAACTATTTTTCTTTTGACGGCCCTGCTCCATTGGAAGTGGAACCATCAATATATCATGCCGTTGCGAAGGCATCAGTTGCGCTTGCGCAAACAATTAAGGCCAAGGCTATCATAGCCTATACAGCATCAGGAAATACAGCAGTGAGAATTGCGAGAGAAAGGCCAGCTATAAGATTATTTGTTTCAACTCCTGAGCAAAATGTTCAGAGAAGACTATCTATATTGTATGGAGCCACAACAATACGTCAGGCTGAAACAGATTACGAGAAAGCATTATCTATAACAAAAAAAATACTTATAAAGGAAAATGCTGTTGCTAAAAACGACGCGGTAGTGGTAGTGGCAGGTTTTCCATTTGGTCTTGCGGGGAGCACTAACGCTATTCGTGTAGAACATATCTAATAATAATGCTCTCTATGTGAGAACCCCTTTTAATTCTTCTTCGAGCCTGATAATGGCTTTTTTCACATCTAATAAATGCGGGTTTATAGAAGCAGCGCTTTTATAAGCCTTGAGTGCCGCTCTGGGATTTCCGAGGTGAACCTCAACCATACCAAGACCAGCTAAGGCGCCAAAATGATTACTTTCTAATACTAATGTCTGAGCAATATCGATTTTAGATTTCTCAAATTCACCCATAAAAAATAAAACAGTTGCTCTTTTGTTCCAAGCCTCCGCAAATTTATTATCTTGGTCTATAATATAACTAAAAACTGCTTTTGCATCCCTTAATTGACCAGACTCCATTAAATCTATACCCATCTGCATCTGTTTGCTTAGCGAATCATCAGAGTCATGGGTGGTCCATATTTGCCATATCTTACTCGAAATAATTTCGCCATCATGAGGTGATTTAGCTGTCTTAAGTTCTAAAAATAAGTTAGCTAATTCTGGATTTCGTTGGTCCGCTAAGGCTGAACTAGAGATAATGTAAAAACAAGCAACGATAAAAATACCAAATTGCCAGCATCGGCAAAAATGTCTTAATTGTTTTTGATAGAGACTACATTTCATATTTCAAAGATGAGTAAAAATTTTAAAAAGGCAAGATGTAAAAGGTAACTTTATAAAAACAAATATTTTTGTAAAGTTATAATATAATCGTAAACTTATCATTTTTTCCAAGGTAAGGAATGCGATTTCCATCCCTCAATTACTTTTGGATGTTCCTCCTGATATGAATGTCCCTCAAACCCTTCTGCTACGTTTGTTACGTCATTAAAACCAGCCTTTAAAAGTATTTTGCAAGCCG
>Ga0066377_10000269_pt1 | contig 11779 bp, 18 predicted proteins | sample Knorr_S23_td_Sur_FD_70946 | JGI IMG/M metagenome (GOLD analysis project Ga0066377, IMG submission 70946) | Marine microbial communities from Southern Atlantic Ocean transect - Knorr_S23_td_SurfaceB_ad_5m_LV_B | ecosystem: Environmental > Aquatic > Marine > Oceanic | place: Southern Atlantic...
AGTTATACAGTTTATAATCTCTACGACTACTTTTAGACCAAGCAGCTATAACTAAATCAATATTATTTTTCTTTTTTAGTTCATCAATTATTGAATTAAATATGTACTCTGGTCCTGAACCCGATTTAGCAACATTAATTACTTCAGCGTTCATCATTTCACCTAATAGTTCTGGCCATTTCTTCCAACTTGTATCTAAATCGGGATGATGTGCTGATGTCCAGTTTTTGTCAGTAAAACTATCGCCACTAACTAAAATTTTCAATTTCATTTAATAATACTTTAAAATTCTTTTTACTCTTTGTTAAACATTTTGGTTTTCTACGCCAATAAACATATCCACCATCTTTAATACTTTTATCTCTTAAATATATAAATCCTTTTTTAAAATATCTACACTCTTGCATCAATCTAGGCGCAGGATCAAAATAGTCTTTCGTGTAAACATACGTATCAAACATACCTAATAAATTATTCGCTGGTACAAAAATATGATTATTCTTTTCATCAATATAATCTTCTTTGTATGCTAGTATTGCGTTATCAGGATAGTTGTTTAAAACTTTTTGTACTACTTGATAATATCTTTTATTAGTTCCTAAAAACAAATACTTACACTTAATATCTTCTTCTATTGGTTTGTATATACTAAAGTTTATAATCTTTTCAAATTGTTTTCCTACTCCATTAGGGTAAACATCAAAGTCACACAAATCAGATACTTTATCTGTCTTAAAAAAATCTAACGCCTCTGGATATTCTTTTATGTGATTTTCTGAATAAACTGATATTAGTCTATTCTTAAAAAGTAATTGAGCAGTCAATAAGCTATGCCAGTCATATTTCTTTCTATTTAAGTATGCCAATGTTAACATACTTCTACCCATAATCAAAGTTATCTCTTTTGCTGATGGATTGTATTCATTGAAAATAATATTTTTACAATGAATATATTTGTTTCTTATGGCTGACTTATAATCATCATCTTTAAAACCTGGATGTGTTAAAATAATTAAGTTTGTTTTGATACCCATTTCATTTAGGTAACTACAATGTTCATAACTATAATGTAACAACCCATCACCAGGTTTACTTGTCACTACAATATTTACTTTGGCACTATCAAAAATCATAAATTTATTATATCATATAACACTTAAAAAGTCAATATTATACCCAATTAATTACTTCGTATTCTAGTGGTTTTCTCTCTTTTGCTTTTTTAAAGGCGTGTTCATTGTATCTATATCCAAATTGCATACTAAAAATGACAAGATCGTCTATAAAAGGAAGTTTTTTCCATAGATGTTCATTTTTTTTGTAGTCAGGAAAACAACCTGTATATGCAACATCCATTCCATTTTCTAAAGCCAAACTTGTTACAACTTTTGAAAACATACCTACTTCTAATGATACTCCAGGTATTTGTCCTCTGTATGTTTTTGGATTACAAATTTCATACGAGTGTCCTTTTGATTGACGATATTTTATTATAGGGTCTGGATTAGTAACAAGTCTAATTGTAAAAATTAAACAGTATGGTGCGTGTTTAATATTAATGTTTTGTGCGCCACCTTTTTGATGGCAAACAATTTCGTAAAAATCTAATTTTTGTTGTTTTTTATCTGGTCCTAATACGTGTACTTTATAAGGATACAAGTTTTGTTTTGAAGCTGTTAGTTTAAAAGCTTTTTTGATTATACCATCACCAATTTCTTTATCTGGTATTTTGTCAGGATCAAAAAGTTTTGTTTGTTGTCTTCCACTCAATATTTCTTCTATTGTCATAATCATATTTATCTAATATAAATAAATGTGGTTTATGAAATATTATGTTAAAAATATAAATGATGAAATCACTCGTGGTTTAGATTTTGATTTAAATGGCCACGATCTATTAAAAGATTTTACTTTCAAAGAATTTTCACTAGAAGAATTAGCATTACCTCCAGCAGAAGTTTTATTAGAATCAGTTAAAGAGTTAGAACGTGAAGTTGGAATACAAGGATGGCGTTATAGAGATTATGAAAGCAAAACTTATAAAGGTTTTTCATTATCATACAATCCAGACTTTCACAATAAAGAACAATCCATTTTTCATCAAACTTGGGGTGACTTTAATTTAAAACAAAATTATGGAGAGGCAAAAGGAAAAGTCTATGACAACGGTAAAAATACTTACTATGACTCTTATGGATTTAGACAAATACCAAATTTAATTAACACAGAAATAGGTTATCTTTTTGATAACTTTAGATTTTCTATTGTTAGAAGTAGAGTTGCTTATCTATTTGGATATGGTCGTGGTAAGGATAAAAGAAACGAAGCTGAGTTTCACGTTGATGAGGCTCCATTTAGAGTTTTAAGATTAAATATTCCTTTACAAACTGGACCTGAACACGTTTTAGATATAATAGGTAAGGATGAATATGGTAATGAATTAAATATTGAAAATAAACATTTAGAAGTTGGTAAAGCATATATGTGGAATACAAGAATACCACATAGAATAACATATAGTAAAAAATGTAAAACTAAAGAACCTAGAATACATATTGTTTTAGGGTTTTCACCATATTATGATTATAATGAAAGTGATGATTCTTTTAATAAAAATGAGTTTTTTAATACTAACATAAATAAAATAGTAACAGAAAAAAGGTTTATAAATAATTTTAATTATGACATATAGAGTAACATTAACACAAACAAAAAGTGCATTGACACCAGAAGGTGTAGATTTTTATAATCCGTCTGATGATTTTAAAGCTGTATTTCAAAGTTGGATAGACGCTGGTAATATGACAGAAGTACAAAATAATGTTAGTGCAGACGGATCACAAAAAGTTTCTATTGTAGAATTTCCTACCGAAGATTTACATAATAATTTTATAGCACAACCTATATGTGAGGATTATGTTACATTTAGAAATGCTTATAATGTAGATAACAAGATTAGTTTCAATAGAGAAGCGACTGAGGTTTAAGTCCATCACCCTCATTAGGTAAACTTAAAATTCCACAATAATGATAACGAGGAGTTAATCCACCGTTAGAAAAACTATGCATAAATCCTGCGTTTACAATATATGCGTGACCATCAGCAGGTAAGTGTATCTTTTCATTTTCATATTCTAAAAAACAATTAGTGTTTGTCATAATTGGAACGTGATAACGCCAATCATAATCTATATGTTTTAAACTTTGATACTTTCCTTCTGCTACTAATAGACGAGTTCGCCATAGTTCTAAATCTAATTCATAGATAGGTTTATAAACGTAATTTAATTTTTCACCTAAATCATTCCATAAATTCCATAGATTAGCAGGATGTGTTTCAATAATAGACTTATGGTTTTCATCTATGTAACGTGTAGTCTTAACACAGTCGTAATAAATGTCTTGGTCTCCTAATGAATCTCTATATTGTAAACCTAAAGCTTTGTATGATGATTGTTTGTCTTTTCCTATAGGTAAGTGTGTATCAAATATAAGTGATACATCTTCTTTAAGTTTGTTTAAATCAAAAGTAATATCCTCAATACGAGCACATAATTCTTTTGAATTACAAAATTCTTTAATCTGACTTTTTAGTATGTTCTTCATCAAAAGGTATCTTATCTGTTTTCAAAGGTATGATAGCAACTCTTTGCCAACAATGTGGATTTTTACTATCTTTACAAACGTTGTATATATCTGGTAAAGGTTTATGTTCATAATGATATGGACAATGTTTATTACTTCTTTCAATCATCTTTTTAAAATGTCTTTGATGTGGATATTGTCTGCTCCAATAAACAAGTTCATAATCATTTTGTTCTGCCCATAATATTTGATTAGGCATTAACATCTTACTATTAAATTCTGATGGGACTAAACCTTTTCTTCTATGATCTGGATGTACCCATAAACGTGTAGCAACTCTACCTATCTTATCACCCCATTTAGTATTTTGTAATCCACCAAATGCGATTATCTTACTATTAAATACAATACAATTAAAAAAAGGAAAATCATCTAACTTTAAATTTTTACGTGAATAGTTTATAGCTAGAGGATGATCTTCTTTTTCTATATCATCTTGTAGTCTATAAAATTGATCTAATAGATTATGCTGCTGCTTTAGATTGTAATGTATCATTCCAAGTTTCAATTGCTTCATTAATAGACTTCTGTCCTACAACAGAAAAGACTAAATGTACTCTAGGTTTGTCACCATTATTTTTAACCCAATGTGTAAATCCTTGATTTAAAAACCACACACTACCATCTGCTGGCATATGTTGTTCAATAGATGTTTTCTTTCCTTTAACACCAAACGTACATTTATCATTTGTTAATACTGGAATGTGAATACGTATTGCTTTGTCAGTATTAATATCCATATGAGGTTTAATTTCTTCACCTGGCATTAATACAGCAAAACGTGATCTTGTAACGTGTCCGATTTTCTCTTCAATCATATCCATAATATCATTAACATAACCCTTACAAAAAGAATTTCTTTTGTCGTAATTCTTTTCGTCAGCTTCAGGTATATAAAGAGGGTGACTAGGATCGGATACTTTTTCTAACTTTCTAGCCAAACCTTGTGGTGTAGAATCTTTTAAATATTCTTTAATAGAAGACTCATCCATAGATTGTTTATTATTATAATCTGTTAAACATAACATTTTATAAGCTTCACCACCTTCAGTAATCTCTTCGTTTTCTCTATCTTTTAATTCTTTATCATTTAAAAAATATTCTAATAATACTCTTCTAACTATTCTACCATTTTCTGATGCGTTAGTTGCTTTTAAACCATCGTATAATGACCAATCATTATAACCTAAATCCATAAATTCTTGTTGTAACTTTTCTATGTCTATTGACATATTAAGTTTAGCCATTAATGGTAAGTGTTGTCTCTTTTTCATTTCAATACCTTTTCTAATACGTATCCTGTTAAATCGTATTTATGGAATCTAATTTTCTTTCCATTATTATGATGTTCTTTATGATAACCTTCTCCAGCTGTAAGTATATTAATCCAAGGTACGTTTTTAACTTTACCATCTATGTGTGTTACAGCGTTTACCATTCCAAAACCTACTCTACCTAATATCGCAGGTATAACAATATATCCTATAAAGAAATAAGGAGATATTAAGAACGCAATCAAAGCACTAATACCCCAAACTTGTTTCCAATATCTATGATAAAATTTTAGTCTAGGATTTTTATATAAATCTTGTACTATTCTTCTTGGTATCTTTTTAATATTCCACGCAGAGAAAAACACATACCAAAATCCTTTATATTTTGGTGAGTGTGGATCAGCCGCTGTATCAGAGTGTGCGTGATGTATTCTATGTGCTGCGATCCAACCAATAGGTGACATTGAACCAGCGAGAATAGTTAGATATAAACATATCCATTCAAACCATACTGGTGCTTTAAATTGTCTATGCGCAAAATATCTATGAACGCCTGCTGATATTCCAACGTGAGCTATCACTTGAAACCACAAAAATCCAAACAATAATGCTTCTATCATTCTATTATACCTTTACTTCTAAAATTATCTACCAAGTCTTCCCATACCATTAATGAGTTTAACATAAAGCTACAAATAATTCTATTCTTATTTGTTTCGTTATGTACGGAGTGCCATCTGGATGTTCTAAAAAGTATAGCATCTCCATCATAAAAATACTTTTCTTCAACTACCTCAAATTCACCTTCATTAGGAAAGTGAGGAGTTTTGTTTCCTGCTATCTTACTATTTAGTGTACCTCCCTTATTTTCAAACCATCTAGGAGTACCACTTTTTATTTTCCACCATTTAGTAGAAACAGTATCATCACAATTTCTCAAATATAGATTAATTGTACCTGGTGATATACCGTCAGCAAAGTGATCTAAATGTGCGGCTAGTCCACCTTCGTGTTCTGGACCAGTCATAAAAAATCTAAAGTCACCAGTAAAGTATTCTGACTTATTCTTTATCTTATCTATATTCAAACCGTGTTGTTTTACAAAGTCATATGACATATAATAAGAGAAAGGTCTTTTTATAAAGTTATCACTATTCTCAAAATTATTAGAGTGTACATAATCAAAAAACTTTAATGCTTCATCTTTAAAATTAATAATATCTTTGTCAATTACTTTATATGTGTTCACTTAATAGTTCCTTACATTCATCAAAAGTTTTATCATAGATACAAAGTTTTAATAATTGTCTTTCTTTATCTTGTGGTTTGACTTTATGATATTGACTTATGTTTACTAACGCAGTTTTATAATTAATGTCACCATAATCTTTAAATGTAATAGGTGCGTAATCATCATCTAATAGAAAGTTTATAGACGCTGGCATAACATCACTATCTTTATGATAAGGTAATTCTGTATTTTTTCTTTGGACAGTAACAACTGGTTTTATTTCACTTTGTAATTTATCTTTAAAGTAGTTTACAATTCTACTCAATTCTGTATTTTCTTCTTCTATAAATCCTGTAGTTTTTCTATGTCTAATATTAACTTCTTCATCTAACCATTTTGCTTTGTATTCATCTGACCAACTATCTCTATCTCTTAAACTATAATATGATAGTTTGTGTTTACTTAAATCTTCTTTTAATTGATTTAGATTAAATTCAAAATTTAAATGACAAATATAATTACTTTCTTTTTCCATCTGGTTTTACAAAATTGTTTAGTGATATATTTCTCACTTCTAAATGTTTAGGTAAATTTAATATCCAATCTACAGCGTTAACCACATCATTTGTTTTCATAGGTATTGATCTTAATGTTTGTTCTTCATATTCACTATCAGGTATATCTTTATTATGAAATCTATTTTGTATAGTAGTTTTAACTGCACCTAATTCTAATGAAGTTACACGAATAGGTTTTGTATGCATTTCTTGTAAGAAGTAACTAGCGTCTTGTAAAAGTTTTTTAGATAGTATATAAGAAGTGTCTTGCATATCTTTTACCATATATCCGTTTTGTGTTGTTGCCAAACTTCCTATATTAATGATATGACCTTTGTCCATTTTTTGATAAAATTTTTGTAATAGATCAACTGCGGCTAAACCATTTGTACTTAAAATTTTATTAAAATCTTCTTTTGCGATACCAGCGTTATTAATAAAGACATCTGGTTTCCAATTTTCTACAATAGAGTTTCTAAAATTATCATCATTTAAATCACCCATTTCAGTAGCGTTATTAAATTGACCTATTGTGATAACTGTATAATGTTTATCTCTAAAGTAATCTGCTAATGATTGACCAATACCTTTTGATCCACCTGTAATTAATGCAAGCATTTTGAATAATCTAATCCTATTCTATGTAATATTCTTTTGTCCATTCCATCAAACGCCCAACGTTTATGGATACTTAACCACTGTTCACTTATCACTACATCGCCATCTTCCCAATCGTGGTGGTAGACAAATTCATCTTTGAGAATATGATTTTTCAATTTCTCAAAAAGTTCTTCATCTAATCCACCAAAGACTTGTAGGAAAGGAAAATATAAACCTGTTAATCCTGCGTCATTTGTATGTACTAGATTAAATGGTTTATTAACGTGATGATGTTCTTTAAAAAATTTACTAGGACTATAATTACCTGATCTATAACCTAATGTAATTTTTTTATCTTTAATTTCTTCTTTTATATCTTCTGGTAGATTATCGTATGATAACTTATTATTAATCCAACTAGTTCTACTTCCTTTAGTTCCTTCAACACCATATAACCATACTAAAGGCATTCTTTCTTCATTACTCGCTTGATTAGCGTGCCAGTCTAAAGCTGACGTATGACCAAAAAGACCTTCTTCACCGTGTTGATTTTTTTGACCAGTAACTCTTAATATACCATTTGTTAAATGAATATGTTTTGTTCTATCACTAGCAGACTTTTGATACTCTCCTATTTGAGAACAAAAATTTAATTCATCTTGTTCGGATAGTTTTTGATTTCTTATAACAACAACTAAATTAGATATTATTTTTTTACCTATTAAAATAGCATCTTCATTTGATATAGTTTTTAAATCAATATTATCTACTTCTATAACCCACTTATTTAATAATTTAAACTTCATAATCCTTATATTTATTGAGTATAAATAACTATATGAATATATCATAATGGAGGAAAAATGTCAATATTGATAGATGGAAAAGAATTTGACGAGGCCAAATTAACACCTGAATTACGTAATTATATTACAACAAGACAGGAGTTACAAATAAGTAAAACTCGTTTAAATATAGAATTAGAAAAAATAGAGGTTTTAACAAATTTTTATAATGGTAAGATACTAGAGGGTATCAAAAAAGAAGGCTCAAAAGCAGAGATTAAAAAATAATGGCAGCTATCGCACATCTAACTATGGATCAAGGAGCAACGTTTAGTTCTGACGTAACTGTAAAAGATACGGGTGGAAACGTGTTTGATTTAACTGGTTGGACTGCGACTGCGAAGATGGCCACAGGATACGCCTCAACAAGAACACGTGTTGCTTTAACGTGTACAATCTCACAACCTACAACTGGAGTAGTTACGTTATCTATGTCAGCCACTGATACAGGTAATTTAGAAGCTCCTAAAAGATATGTGTACGATTTAGAAATATCTAAAGCTGACGACATTACAAGAGTTATTGAAGGAATTATCACAGTTAGACCTCAAGTTACGACATAATATTTGAATATATTAGCGTTATAAATATACAAAAGAAGAGGGAGATATGCCTAATATAACTGCTACTATAAACACAAAAACATCATCTGGTCCAGATAAAGTTTCAGTTACTATTCCAGCAGGTGTTCAAGTTACTAACAGCAATCTCCAACTTAAATTATTAAAAGACGTTGACGTGTCAACTTTAGATGATGGTGCATTATTACAATATAGAGCTAGTGACGGTAAGTTTGTTACAAGAACTGAAATTATAACAACTACTGGTTCATTGGTTTTTAACTGCGGGCAATTTTAAGGTAAACAATGGCAACTATAATTCAGATTAAACGATCCTCGGGAACAACGTCCCCCTCAACGCTAAAACTTGGAGAATTAGCTTATACTTATGGAACAGGTTCACAAGCCAACGGTGGTGATAGATTATATGTAGGTACAGGTGGTGTTGATGGAAATGGTGATGCACTTTCAATTGATATAATTGGTGGTAAATATTTTTCAGCATTACTAGATCATCCACACGGAACACTTACAGCAAGTTCAGCAATAATAACAGATTCAAATAAAAGAATTGATGAGTTAAGTGTAGGTAACGATTTATCTACAGGTGGTCAAGTTAAATTTAACGAAGGAACAAACAATGGAGCAAACTTTGTAGGTTTAAAAGCTCCTAATAGTTTGTCAGCGACTACAACATTTACACTTCCAGCTACTGATGGTAGTATTGGACAATTCTTAAAAACAGATGGTAGTGGAAATCTAGCATTTGAAACAGTAAATCAATTTATAGATTTAGCTGGTGATACTGGAACAGACACTTACAACACAGCAGAAACTTTAACGTTTACTGGTGGAACAGGTTTAGATACAGCAGTTACTGATAATGAAGTAACAATTAATATTTCTAACTCTGGAGTAGATACAAACCAAATAGCAGATGACGCAGTTACAAATGCTAAATTATCTACAAACGGAGAATTAACATTAGGTTCATCACTTTTACAATTAGGCGGAACAACTACAGATATAGCAGGACTAACATCTTTAGTTATTGATGACATTACAATTAATGGTCAATCAATTACAACAACTGATAGCAATAAAGATATTGCTTTAACACCTCACGGAACTGGTACAGTTACTGTTCCAGCTAACTATGAAGATAGAGCAGGGTTTACTGATAACTCACTTACAAATAAAGCTTATGTAGATAGTGTTGCTCAAGGACTTGATGTTAAAGATTCAGCAAGAGTTGCAACAACTGTTAACTTAACAGCAACTTATAATAATGGTACTTCTGGTGTTGGTGCAACACTAACAAACAGTGGAACACAAGCTGCTTTAGTTTTAGACGGTGTAACAGTAGCTAGTGGTGATAGAGTTTTAGTTAAAGATGAGACAGTAGGTAACAGAGAAAGAAATGGTGTTTACGTTGTTACTAATACTGGTTCAGGTTCTACGAATTGGGTATTAACTAGAGCTGATGACGCAAACGAGCCATCTGAATTAACTGGAGGTTCTTTCGTATTCGTTGAAGAAGGAACTCAAGGTGGAAATGGTTATGTGTTTACTCACGCAGGTCAACCTACTTTTGGAACAACAGAATTACCTGTATCACAATTCTCTGGTGCTGGTCAAATTGAAGCTGGAGACGCAATTGTTAAATCTGGTAACAGATTAGATGTTGCAACAGATAACTCTTCTATTGAAGTAGATGCTGACCAATTAAGAGTTAAAGCATTAGGTATTACAAACGCTATGTTAGCAGGTAATATTGCTGCTAATAAATTAGCAGATCCAATTTACTTTACTGACGAAACATCTACACAAGGTTCAGTTGCTGTAGGTGGCACATTAGAGTTTTTAGCAGGAGAAGGTATTAACACTATCGCAAACGGAAGTACAATTCAAATTGCTGGCGAATTAGCTAGTACATCAAACATTGGTGTTGCGTCTTTTGACTCAACTAACTTTTCAGTAACATCTGGTGATGTTGCTATTATCAATGTTGATGGAGGAACATACTAATCTATGGCAACAACGATTAAGTTAAAGAGATCAGAAGTATCAGGTTCTATTCCAACTACAAGTGATTTGGAAATAGGTGAAATTTCAATGAATATCCCTGATGGGAAATTCTTTACTCGTACATCTTCAAACGTAATTAAAGAAATGGGTGGTGCTGGTGCGACTACTCTACAAGCAGTTACTAACCAAGGTGCTACGACTTCTAATAGTATTACATTAAATGGTGCTGATATAATATATGAGGGATTTTTAGCTAACGCTTTTGAAACTACTCTATCAGTACACGAGCCAACTTCAGATAACTTAATTCGTTTACCAGACGTTAGTGGTACAGTAATAACAACAGGAAATTTAACAAAAGACGGTACGACATCTGGTGATCCTTTGACAGGTGAAGGTGACGCTATCGCTTTTGCTATTGCTTTAGGGGGATAATAAATGGCGAGTACGTTTAAGAACGCTGGTGGCGTTATTGTTACAACAGATGACAATACAGCCAATGTTTATACAGTTCCTGGTGGAGCAACAGCAGTATTACACGCAGTTTTCATATCTAATAAGAACGCTGCGGATACAAGGGGAGTGGACATTAAAGTAACAACTGATGGTGGGTCTACTTTCGCAACAGTATTAAAAAGTGGTGAAATACCACCTTATGATACTCTACAATTAGATAAACCGATAAATTTAGAATCAGGCGATATTTTAAGAATAGTAGGCAGTGGTTCTAATATGGAAAGTTTTGTATCTATTTTAGAATTAACGTAATATGTTTTATAAATATAGAATAAATATTAAGGAATTTGTATAATGGCTCTTCTTATTAATAAGCAATATACTGGCGTAGCGCAAGACGGTAAACAATATACAGCCGATTACGCTTTACACGGTATGAGAAGAGACGCAACAGGTTTATTAACTTATTCTAAAATAGGTTGGTGGACTGGTGAAGCAATTCAGATGGATAACGGTGAAGGTACGGCATACAATAGTTTAGGTGAATTTCAAATTAATGAATTAGATGATGGTACTAACATAA
>Ga0066377_10000270_pt1 | contig 11774 bp, 11 predicted proteins | sample Knorr_S23_td_Sur_FD_70946 | JGI IMG/M metagenome (GOLD analysis project Ga0066377, IMG submission 70946) | Marine microbial communities from Southern Atlantic Ocean transect - Knorr_S23_td_SurfaceB_ad_5m_LV_B | ecosystem: Environmental > Aquatic > Marine > Oceanic | place: Southern Atlantic...
TCTTATTTCCATATCGTATTGGCTGTCTTGCCAATTGTGGCTATATATATGGTTTTAACGGATAAAGTAGCCATTAGTAAGTAAGAGATTCATTTGAATTTCAAAACAAAAGGCGGTGTCTTTGGCACTGCTTTTTTTTGTTTTCCTAAAAAGAAACCTCCACCAAGACTTCGTTGCGTCGGTTGTAGAACTTGTAGGGGCTGTCATATGATAATACAACAACCTCACCTAATGTTTTGATTTCTTCCTTTTGCAACTCATTTAGTAACTGTTCGGTATGGATTTGAACCTTGGTTTCATTGCTATACCCACCATATCTTACGGCAGCAAAGTAACCAGATTTGGAGGTGTATATTTTTATGTTTGAGTCTGTGGGTATGGGTGCAGTGTTTTCCTTGTATTTTTTAGGCAATACAAATGCCATACGGTTTTTTTCTCCATCACTTTGCATGTGAACGGGAGTGGTCATGGCAATTTCTTCACTACGAGCATTGTTCCCTGTGATGTATCTAAACAAATCAGAAAAATTATTATTGGAGTTTTTAGCTGATTGTACCTCAGCCATGACAGCGGGAGGATAGTAGCGAACTTCCACGTTTTCAAGATTTTTTATTACCTCGTAAGATTGTGATTCGTATTTCTGACCCATTACAATAGCACTAAAAACAAAACAAAAGATAAAAGTTTTCATGTGATTACATTAATTTTTTCTGTCCAATCGAATGCGGCTTTCTCTGTTTGCGATCGCCCATGCTGTATGGAAAATTAATTTTGCACGTCTTTCGAGCAGTTGATAATCAATTTTTTCGACCGTGTCTGTAGGAGCGTGGTAATCGGCATGGGTGCCATTAAAATAGAAAATAGCAGGAATGTTGTTTTTGATAAAATGGTAATGGTCTGATCGGTAGTAATAGTTGTTTTCTCGATAGCGACCTCGCTCCCAAACCAATGTTGTTGGGTCGTTGTACCTATAGTCTAAATTGAGTTGAACATAGGCTTGGTTGGCAGCCTCAGAAACCTCGTGTAAGTCATCAGAAAGTATGTCCGAGCCGATTAAATATAGATAATCAGGTTGGTTCAGATGCAAGGAATCAACACGTCCTATCATGTCAATGTTAAGGTTTGTCACGGTGTTTTTGAGTGGATAAACTGGGTGATCTGTGTAATATTTAGAGCCTAACAATCCCTTTTCTTCCCCAGATACATGAAGAAATAAAATGGATCTTCGTGGCCCATCTCCGTTTGCAGCGGCCTTTTGAAAAGCTTCTGCAATTTCCATCATGGCGACTGTGCCCGAACCATCATCATCCGCACCGTTGTTGATTTGTCCATCAGGATCCACACCAATATGGTCAAGGTGTGAGGTGATCACTAAAACCTCATCTTTTTTGTCACTACCAGGAATATATGCCAATACGTTGGTGCCATTTAGGGTTTTCCCTCGTCTTGTGGAAAGCACCATATTTTGGAAATAGGTGTTGTTGGTGTTTCCTCCTTGTACTCCAATAGACTGGTAATAGTCTTTTAAAAAATGGATGGCTTTTTGCTCACCTTCCGTACCAGTTTCTCGGCCTGCAAACTCATCTGAAGCATACACATATAAATGTTCTTTCAGTTCTTGAAGTGTAATCGACGAGGCATAATCAGCTGGGTTTTGCGCAACAACATACGTGATGTTAATAAGGCCAATACAGAAAATTAAAAAAGATCGTTTTTTCATGTTGACGAAAGTTTAAGAACCCTAAAATATAATTTTTTTAGCCAATAGTTTGGACTGGAAGCAGTTCATCTGCAATACCATTCCACAGATCGATTCGTGCTTCTAGTGCCTTACATGCTGCATCCATCGCCTCTTGACGATGTGCAGGATCATCCCCGCACAATTCTTCAATCATTTGCAGCGCCATGGGGCCGTGTGTGTCCCCATCAACCTCAATATGGCGCTCTAAATAATAGAGTAGGGTAGCAGCTCCTGACTCGGCCTCTTGCGACAAACTTCGAACCAGTTCTATAAACACGTCTGGAATAAGATCCTCTCTCCCAAATGTAAATACACCAGCAACCACATGTACTTTGCCTTCTTCGACACACTCCATTGTTGACGTAACAAACTCCACGGCTGCTTTAGGGGCTTTTGAGATTGTAAGCGCATCTTTCCAAGACACCCCTTTTTGGATTTGGCTAACGAAAATTTCTATGGGTTGGGTGTCTGCACCAACATCTGACATCGCTTTTAAATACAATTCAAAGTGACTTATTGGGTTGCCTTGCGCATCTACATCACTTTCTTCTCCCCAAACAATCTCATTGATCAATCTTCGTGTGGATGGGCTTCCAATGGGCACCCACGGAATTTGTACGCAAGTGAGTTCACGTTGTAAAAACTTGACAAGCGTCATAAAGTCCCATACCGCAAACACATGTGTCTCCATAAATGACCTAATGGCATCTAAACTTCGAAGTTGACTGTAGAGAGGGTGTTTAATAAGTTGTTTGCTCAGAGATTTGAGCTTTTCGTTGTGATAATTCATTCATTTTTCTTTTTCATTTACAAAAATACGTAGAACGATTCAATCCTAAAAACCGCCATGATTCGATCGAAAATAATTACATTTGAAACATGTCTTCCCCAAAAATCATTGAATGTCCAAGAGATGCCATGCAGGGGATAAAAACCTTTATCCCAACGTCTGAAAAGGTAAGTTATTTGCAATCCCTATTAGATGTTGGTTTTGACACTTTGGATTTCGGTAGTTTTGTTTCACCTCGTGCTGTACCTCAAATGCAAGATACTGAGGCCGTATTGAACGACTTAGATCTATCTAAAACAAACACCCGCTTGCTTGCCATTGTTGCCAATTTTCGTGGAGCTCAAAAAGCTTGTAGTTTCAAAAAAATTGATTTTTTGGGTTATCCATTTTCTATTTCAGAGAATTTTCAAATGCGAAACACCCACAAAACCATTTCGGAATCTCTTACAGTTCTTAAACGTATTTTGGAGTTGACTCGCTTACACAATAAGTCTCTGGTAGTGTATCTATCTATGGGTTTTGGCAACCCCTATGGCGATCCTTGGAGCGTAGATATTGTGGGCTCTTGGACCGAGACACTAGCTAAAATGGGGGTAAAGATTGTTTCGCTTTCAGATACAGTAGGCACTGCAAGTCCCGATGACATTTCGTATTTATTTTCAAAACTGATCACCCAATTTCCGGGTCTTGAGTTTGGCGCCCATTTTCATACCCACCCAAAGCAATGGTTTGAAAAGGTCGACGCTGCTTTTAACGCTGGTTGCCTTCGTTTTGACGGAGCTGTTCAAGGATATGGAGGTTGCCCAATGGCCAAAGATGATCTTACTGGCAACATGCCCACCGAAAAATTGATCAATTACTTTTCAGATAAACAACTTTCTACCGGATTAAATCTTGCTCATTTTGAGTCAGCCTACAACAAGGCTACTAAGGTGTTTTCATCTTACAAATAACTTTATTTAAAATAATTCTAAATAAACTTGTGCTAATGAGGGTTCAAGTGTATATTTGCCATTATTTTTACTTAATCTAAATAAATTAAACATGAGGTTCCTTACCTACACTTTTCTTTTCATCTTTACTCAAGTTTTGTTTGCCCAGCAAGATTTCAATAGCGCCCAAACTCAACTAGACAATCTTTCTAATCAGTCATCGGGATTAAGCATAGGGGGTTATGCTGAAATCACTTACAACAATGTCGATGGATCCGATACAGCTGCTGAACTGGATGTGCAGCGTTTGGTGATGTTGTTTGCGTATAAGTTTGACGATCGCACCCAGTTTGTTACCGAAATAGAATACGAACACGTTCAAGAAGTGTTTGTAGAACAAGCATTTTTAAATTACAGCATTTCAGACGGAGTGAATCTTCGCGGTGGTTTGATGCTGGTGCCAATGGGTATTATCAATGAATATCATGAGCCTACGACTTTTAACGGAGTAGAACGTCCTAGTCTAGATGGTAAAGTAGTCCCAACCACTTGGAGAGAAATTGGATTTGGTGTTTCTGGGCGTTTGAACAGTGCCTCAGTTCGTTACCAAGCATATTTGATGACAGGTTCGGCTTCTCACTTAAACGATGCTTATGTTTTGCGAGGTTCTGATGGACTGCGTAAAGGCCGTCAAAAGGGTGCTCGTTCTGTGGGGTCTGATGTTAATTTTGCTGCCAAAGTAGAATACTACGGAACTCCTGGATTGAAGTTAGGTGCGTCTGCATACTTAGGAAACACTCAAACAGATCGCCCAGACTTGGATTCAACTCAAGTAGGTTTAAGCATGTTTGGATTGGATTATCGTTACACTCGGGGGCGTTTTTCTTCCAGAGGACAGTATATAACCAGCACATTGTCTGATACTGAAGAATACAACACAGCTGGGAGCAAAGATTTAGGGTCTGCCATGCAAGGTTTTTATGTAGAGGGAGCTTATAATCTATTGCCTGCAAATAAAAAACAAAAGTTAGATGCTTTTGTCCGTTACGAAAACTTTGACACTCATGCAGATACCGCTGGTTCCTTGGCTGTAAATGACGCATATCACAGAGATGAATTCACCTATGGTTTTTCATATCATCTAGCCAATGGCGCCGTGTTTAAAGCGGATTATCAGTCTAAAGGGACGGCTGTTGAAGGTGCTGATCGTGTTGGTCAATTCAACATGGGAATCGGAGTATTCTTTTAATATATTTGCCGCGTGATAGGAAAAATACTTGTGCAACTGTTTTTATGCGTATTCACTACGGTGGTAGTTGGCCAAACCCATAGCCCATCGTTGTTAAAAAAGATGCGCAAAGCAGTTGCACAAAACTTTCCTGAAAGTCAAATACAACTCAGGGATGTTTCAGGTGATGTCACCTTTGAATACGGTCAGTTGTTCCAAGTTCTCGGCCAAAATGAATTGCTTCTAGGTTATGCCTTTTTAGGTAATGCCCCGAGCAAAACAGACACGTTTGATTATTTGGTTGTATTCGACACAACATTTATCATTAAAAATATTAAGGTATTGGTCTACCGTGAAGATTACGGAGGAGAGATTGGCAGTAAAAGATGGTTAAGGCAGTTTACGGGAAAAGACCCGAACGCCCACTTTGATTATGGTCAAAACATTGCAGCCATTTCAGGAGCTACCATCTCTGTTCGCTCCATGACTCGAGCCATTAATTCCTTATTGTCCGATATCTTAAAAAGTCCTTTGTACCAATGAAATCCGTTTACATAGGAGATTTAAGTTACCCGCTTCGATTGATGATCGGCTGTTTTTTAGTGGTCCTTTCAGTTGGTTTTTTTACGGGAATTTCTTTTGTAGGACAAACCGATAGTATGACACCCGAAGGCATGGTGGAAAACTACAATGGTAATGCAGATCAAGACGATGCCATGGTGATGAAATTTAAAAAGAGCCCTCGTGAAATGCTCACAATTATTCACACACATGTGTTGAGCTTGTCTTTTATCTTCTTTCTTACAGGTATACTCATAGGGTTTTCTAAAATCAACAGACGCATCCAGATTTTTTTAATGGTTGAGCCTTTTGTTTCAATCTTACTCACTTTTGGGGGTATTTACTTGGTTTGGTTGGGTTACGAATGGGTAAAATATATAGTCATTATTTCTGGAATTGCCATGACGATTGCCTATATAGCCGCTGTGCTCATTCTTTTTTCGAGACTAAATCTTCACAAAGGGGATACTTCCTCTTAAATTTGTATCTTTGCATGCAACTAATTTTAAAAAGGTTGCCATGTCATCATTGCCTTCAAAAATCAGCTCTCTAGGACTCACTTACGATGATGTCTTGCTCGTCCCGAACTACTCTGAAGTGCTTCCACGTGACGTAAGTATTAAATCTTATTTTTCTCGAAACATACCATTAAATGTTCCCATTGTTTCTGCAGCCATGGATACGGTAACAGAGAGTCAAATGGCCATCGCCATGGCACGTGAAGGAGGAATTGGAGTGTTGCACAAAAACATGACCATTGCAGCACAAGCCGAAAAAGTACGCAAAGTAAAGCGTGCAGAGTCAGGGATGATTATCGATCCAGTTACCTTGCCTACAACTGCCTTGGTTGCAGATGCCAAACAATTGATGAGTGAGTATCGAATAGGTGGAATACCCATTGTTGATGATCATCAAAAACTCATTGGAATTGTCACCAACAGAGATTTGCGCTTTGAGAAAAACGACGCCCGTCCATTGATGGAGGTCATGACGACAGAAAACCTTGTTACTGCCAAGGAGGGCATTTCTATGGATGATGCTGAAAGCATTTTGCAGGCTCATAAAATTGAAAAACTTCCTGTTATAGACGACAACAACCGCTTAGTAGGCCTGATAACCTTTAGAGACATTACCAAACTTACGCTCAAACCCAATTCAAACAAAGATCGATTTGGGAGGTTGAGAGTTGCAGCAGCTATTGGTGTAACTTCTGATGCGGTTGATCGTTGTGCTGCTTTGGTGCAAGCAGGTGTAGATGCTGTAGTCATTGATACTGCCCATGGACATACAAAAGGAGTCGTAGAGGTGCTTAAAAAAATTAAATCCAAATTCAAAAACTTAGATGTAGTTGTTGGAAACATCGCCACTGCTGAAGCTGCTGCCTTTTTGGCCGAAGCTGGCGCTGATGGGATTAAAGTTGGGATTGGACCAGGTTCAATATGTACAACTCGCGTTGTAGCCGGGGTTGGATACCCACAATTATCTGCTATTTTGGAAGTTTCTAAAGTCCTAAGCAAGCACAACATCCCCCTAATTGCTGACGGAGGTGTTCGCTACACTGGCGATATTGTTAAAGCGATTGCTGCTGGTGCACAGGCTGTAATGTTGGGCTCTATGTTAGCAGGCACAAAGGAATCCCCGGGAGAGACCATCATTTTTGAAGGTCGAAAGTTTAAAACCTATCGTGGAATGGGATCCGTAGAAGCCATGAAAAAAGGGAGTAAAGATCGGTATTTCCAAGACGTTGAAGACGATATTAAGAAATTAGTTCCCGAAGGGATTGTAGGTCGTGTTCCTTACAAAGGGGAGCTTTATGAAAGCATCCACCAGTTTGTGGGGGGGCTTCGTGCAGGTATGGGTTATTGTGGGGCCAGTGACATCACTGTTTTGCAAAAAAACGCAAACTTTGTTCAAATTACTTCCTCTGGTATACAAGAAAGTCATCCACACAACGTTGCTATTACTAAAGAGGCACCCAATTATTCTAGATAATCCATGAAAGGACTGGCACTGTTGACACTTGTTTTTTTATCTACATGCAGCTTCAATGGTGATACATCCGAAGATGTCGTAGCAAGAGTTGGTAATGACTACCTTACAAAAGCAGAACTTTCTTATCAAGTAGGGACTCAATATTCTTACGCAGACAGCGCATTGATTGCTTCTAATTATATCAACGAATGGGCCAAACAAAAACTATTGCTTGAGAAAGCTGTTTTTAATTTGTCTGAATCAGAACAGAACACTTTGGACGAATTGGTTCAAGCCTACCGTAGTGATTTGTATATCAAATCGTATATAGAGAAAGTGGTACAATCACAGATTGACACCCTGTTGACAGACACTCTCATAGCACAATATTACAACCTTAACAGAGAAAACTTTAAAACAAACAGAGATCTTGTCAAAGGAAGATATATTAGAGTACGCAAAGAAAACTATAACCTCAGAACCATAAGAAGGAGTTTTAATAGATTCAATAGCTATGATGAATCCTTGTTAGACTCCATAGCTTTGCAGTTTACCACCTACTCTTTAAACGATTCCATGTGGATACAGGCGGACCAATTTTTTGAAAAGATTTTGCCTCTGAAAAATAGTTCTAAAAAGAATTATTTAAAAAAGAATAAAAACTTTGAATTAGAAGACTCTTTAGAAGTATATTTGGTTGCTGTAAATGAGGTCATCAAGCGAAATGAAACCGCGCCTTTGTCCTATGTGCGCCCTACGCTCAAACAGATTCTCATTAACAAAAGGAAATTAGAGTTAATGCAACAGTTTGATAAGGCTGTCTTTGAAGAAGCCGCTCAGAAAAACATTTTTGAAGTCTATGAATAAAACATTGATACATATTGTTTTTTTTGCGTTTCTTTTTTGTGGTACATCTCTTATGGGACAAGCTGGTGCCAACCAAAGAATCAAAATCGATGGAGTGGCTGCTGTAATTGGTGATTATGTGATTCTAGAATCTGATATAGATAAAGCCTATGTAGATCTTCAGTCACAGGGCATCCCCACCAAAAACATAGAGCGTTGTAGCCTACTGGGTAAGTTGATGGAAGACAAACTGTATGCCCACCATGCAGAGCAAGACAGTCTTCAGGTGAGTGATGCAGAAGTCAATGATTATGTAGGCAGAACAATAGATTATTTCGTTCAAGAGCTTGGTAGCATGGAAAAAGTACTTGAGTTCTACAAAAAACCAAACGAACAAGCCTTTCGAGATGAGTTATTTGACATCAATAGAGTCCAACAACTGTCTCAAAAAATGCAGGCAAAAATTGTTGAAGAGATTGAAATAACTCCTGATGAGGTTCGTCAATTTTTTGACAACATACCCGCAGATGAGCTTCCTGTTTTTGGTGCAGAATTAGAGATTGCACAGATTGTAATTGAGCCAGTACCTACTTCTGACGAAGAAGACCGCATCATTCGACAGCTAGAAAGCATGCGCAACGATGTGTTAGAAAACGGCTCCAGTTTTTCTTCAAAAGCCATTCTTTACTCACAAGACCCTGGTTCTAGGTCTCGAGGAGGTCGATACACATTGGACCGTAAAAGACCTATGATGGTCAAAGAATTTAGAGATCAAGCCTATAGACTTCGTGAAGGTGAAATATCACAACCATTTATGACCGATTTTGGCTGGCACATTGTTACGGTGGATAAGATTCGTGGCCAACTCCTCGATGTAAGACATGTGTTGTTAGTGCCTGATGTTACCAATGTGGAGCTTGCCAAAGCTAAAAGCGAGCTAGAGTTGATTCGTAAACGCATTCAAGACGGAGAGATTAGTTTTGATCAAGCCGCAATAGAGTTTTCAGATGATAAGGACACACGTTCTAACGGAGGAGTGCTTATCAACCCAGCTACGGGTGACACGCGGTTTGAGTTGACTAAATTAGACCCAACCCTATACAACCAAATATTAAAACTTGAAGAGGATCAGATATCTACTCCGCTTCTAGATGAAGAACGTTCGGGTAAAAGAAAGTACAAAATCATCAAAGTCACCAACCGTTTTGATCAACATGTAGCAGATTATGCTCAAGACTATGTTAAAATCAAAGACTTGGCTTTAAAAGAAAAACAATTGGATGCGATTCAGAAATGGATGGCTGAAAAAATCACAGATACCTATGTCAGTGTCAATCGGGTACATAAAGCATGTGATTTTGCTAATAAATGGATAAAAGAATAATTTAAGTTTGAATATGATTTTTAATTTGGACATGATAAAAGAGGTGTATGCACAACTATCAGAGAAAGTTGATGTAGCACGAAAGCTCACTAACAAACCTCTAACTCTCTCAGAAAAAATTCTTTATGCACACTTATGGGACAACTCGGACAAAGCTTTTACAAGGGGAGAGGACTATGTAGATTTTGCTCCTGACCGCATTGCTTGTCAAGACGCGACGGCTCAAATGGCGTTGTTACAGTTTATGCAAGCAGGAAAGTCAAAAGTAGCCGTACCTACAACAGTCCATTGTGACCACTTGATTCAGGCTAAAGTTGGCGCCGATAAAGATTTGCAGTCGGCTTTAAACAATAGCAACGAGGTTTTTAATTTTCTTGAATCTGTGTCTAATAAGTATGGCATAGGTTTTTGGAAGCCTGGAGCTGGAATTATTCATCAAGTTGTTTTAGAAAACTATGCCTTTCCAGGAGGTATGATGATTGGTACGGACTCTCATACAGTAAATGCTGGAGGTCTAGGCATGCTCGCCATCGGAGTTGGTGGGGCAGATGCAGTTGATGTTATGGCTGGTATGCCTTGGGAGCTCAAGTTTCCAAAGCTCATAGGCGTAAAACTTACGGGTAAATTGTCTGGTTGGACTGCGCCCAAAGATGTTATTCTTAAAGTAGCAGGCTTGTTAACTGTTAAGGGTGGAACAGGTGCCATTGTTGAATACTTTGGAGAAGGCGCACAAAACTTGTCATGTACTGGGAAAGGGACCATTTGTAATATGGGGGCTGAAATAGGTGCCACCACTTCTACATTTGGTTACGACAATGCTATGGAACGTTATTTACGTGCCACAGGAAGAGATGCTGTAGCAGATGCTGCTAACGAAGTCAAAGAACACCTAACGGGTGACCCAGAGGTATACGAAAACCCTGAGCAATACTTTGATCAGGTAATAGAGATTGACCTTTCAGAACTAAAACCACATCTCAACGGACCATTCTCACCAGATATTGCAACGCCTGTACAACTTATGAGCGATAAGGCTGCTGAAAATGATTGGCCTTTGAAAGTAGAGTGGGGGCTTATAGGCTCATGTACGAACTCTTCCTATGAAGATTTGTCTCGTGCGGCTTCGATTGCACAACAAGCCGTAGATAAAAATCTTAAAACCAAAGCTGATTTTGGAATCAACCCTGGCTCTGAGCAAGTTAGATATACTGCTGAGCGCGATGGGCTGTTATCTATTTTTGAGTCTTTAGATGCTAAGATTTTCACCAATGCCTGCGGGCCATGTATAGGTCAGTGGGATCGTGAAGGAGCTGATAAGCAAGAAAAAAACACCATTGTGCACTCTTTCAATAGAAACTTTGCTAAGCGAGCAGATGGAAATCCCAACACGCATGCTTTTGTTGCATCGCCCGAAATGGTAGCTGCTGTAGCCATCGCAGGACGTTTAGATTTTAACCCCATGACCGACAAGCTAATCAATGAAGAAGGCCAAGAGGTTATGCTTGACGAACCTACTGGATGGGAACTCCCTCCAAAAGGATTTGATGTCAAGGATAATGGCTATTTGGCACCCCTCGCCGATGGAAGCGGAGTAGAGGTTAAAGTCAGCCCTTCTTCTGAACGTTTAGAGCTTCTAACGCCTTTTTTACCTTGGGATGGTCAAAACATAACGGGTGCAAAACTGCTTATCAAGGCGCACGGAAAATGTACTACAGACCACATCTCCATGGCGGGTCCTTGGTTGAGATATCGCGGTCATTTGGATAATATTTCTAACAACTGTTTGATCGGAGCGGTCAATGCATTTAATCAAAAAACAAACTTTGTCAAAAATCAGATGGATGGTCAATATGGTGGAGTTCCTGACACCCAACGCCAATACAAAGCCGCAGGTATTCCGACGGTTGTTATAGGTGATCATAACTATGGTGAAGGTTCGTCTAGAGAACATGCAGCAATGGAGCCACGTCATTTAGGTGTTAAGGTGGTTTTGGTGAAGTCTTTTGCCCGTATTCACGAGACCAACCTTAAAAAACAAGGGATGCTAGGTCTAACTTTTGCCAATGAGAATGATTATGATCTCATTCAGGAGGATGATACGTTCAATTTTGTTGACCTAGTCAACTTTGCTCCTGGCAAACCCTTAACTATTGAATTGGTGCACAGCGATGGATCTATTGACCAGATTACAGCCAACCATTCCTACAATTCAGCACAAATTGAATGGTACAAAGCGGGCTCTGCGTTGAACCTGATCAAGGAGCAAAACGCTTAGAAACAATAGGAAAATACCCTTTTATACGCTAATTTTGAAAAAAAAA
>Ga0066377_10000274_pt1 | contig 11713 bp, 8 predicted proteins | sample Knorr_S23_td_Sur_FD_70946 | JGI IMG/M metagenome (GOLD analysis project Ga0066377, IMG submission 70946) | Marine microbial communities from Southern Atlantic Ocean transect - Knorr_S23_td_SurfaceB_ad_5m_LV_B | ecosystem: Environmental > Aquatic > Marine > Oceanic | place: Southern Atlantic...
TGAACAAATCCAATCGATTAGGAAATATAACTAGTCTTAATAGCTTTTATGAAGTTAAATTAGCAAAAAAATTAATAGAAATACATAAATGGGCAGGATTTGCAAAATTTGCAAAAACAGGTGGGGAAGCAAGCGCAATAGGAATAAGAATTGCAAGGTCAATAAATAGAAATGAAAAAGTCGCAATTTGTGGTTATCATGGTTGGCATGATTGGTATTTAGCTGCAAATCTCAAATCAAAAAAAAATTTGAATTCTCATCTATTGGAAGGTTTAGAATCTATTGGAGTACCAAAATCACTTAAAAATACCATTTCTACTTTTAGAATGAACAGCTTTAATGATCTAGAAAAAATAAAAAAAATAAAAAAACTTGCAGCAATAATCATGGAAGTTCAAAGAGAAAAAGAACCAAATTTAAAATTTTTAAAGGAAATTAGAAAATTTTGTAATGAAAAAAAAATAATATTAATTTTTGACGAATGTACCTCGGGATTTAGAGAAACTTTCGGAGGAATACATAAAAATTACAAAATAATCCCTGATATAGCTCTTTTTGGAAAATGTTTAGGAAACGGCTATCCAATTACTGCTATTTTAGGTAAAAAAAAATATCTTAAAAAAGCATCTAGAAGTTTTATAAGCAGTACTTTTTGGACAGAAAATTCCGGTTTTGTTGCTGCTCTAAAAACTATCGAGATAATGAAAAAAAAGAAAACTTTTATTAAAATAAAAAAAACTGGAAAACAGGTTAAAAAAATTTGGGAAAAATTATCTCAAAAATACAATTTACCAATTAATATTTATGGACTTGACTCAATACCAAGTTTTAAAATCTTATCTAGAGACTCATTAAAATATAAAACATTTATTACTCAAGAAATGTTAAAACATAAAATTTTAGCAACAAATACAATTTATATTTCTATTGTTCATAGAGTTGAATTTTTACAAAAGTATGAAAAAGTACTAGATAACATATTTTCTAAAATAAAAAAATGTGAAAAAAAACAACTTTCAATAAATAATATACTTAAAAATAAAGTATCTACATCAGATTTTAATAGACTTACTGGATGACTAAAAGATTGTTAATTATACCTGCAAGAGGGGGTTCCAAAAGAATTAGAAATAAAAATATAAAAAAATTTTACAAAAAACCTATTATTCAATATCCCTTAAATTCAGCAAAAAAAAGTAAATTATTTAATACAATTCATGTTTCTACAGAAAGTAAAACAATATTTACTTTGGTAAAAAAAATTGGTTTTAAGCCAGATTTTCTAAGAGAAAAAAAACTTGGAAAAAATTCAATTGATATAAATGATGTAATTAATTTTGTAATTAATAAATATTTAAAAATTCATAAAATTTTCGATGAAGTATGGTGTATTTACCCCTGTAGTCCATTAATAAATGAAAATGATTTAAAAAAAATAAGTATTTATTTTAAAAAACAAAAAAAATCTTTGATGACAATTTGTGAGTTTCCTGCCCCCATCTTATGGGCTTTAAAAAAAAATAAAGATAATACTATTGATCATATTTTTAAAAAAAAAGCTAAGTTAGCATCTAATAAAATGAAGCCATCATTTTATGATAATGGATGTATTATAATTTTAAAAAAAAAAGATTTTTTAAAAAAATTCACTAAGATTAAATTTATTGGCTATGAAATGCCAATTTATAAATCGATAGACATTGATAATATGAAAGATTGGCGTCTAGCACTTAATTTATATAAGATGCAAAAAAAATTTAATACTAAAGATTAGAAATTTAAAACTTCATTTACTGATTCAATAACAAACATTTGCTGTTCTCTGGTTAAATCATAATAAATTGGTAGGCTTAGACATTCTCTATAATGTTTCATAGCATTTTCTAGATTTTTAACATTATAACCAATTTTTTTATAATAATATTGAAGTGGAACAGGTATATAATGAACTTGTGTAATAATATTTCTTTTCTGTAATTCAGACATTAGAAAATTTCTAGTATACTGTTTATCATTAAAATTAAAATTTAAAGTATATAAATGATTTGAACTATAATCTCTGTAACTACTTTGAGGTAAAAAATAATCATTATTTTTAGAAAATTCCAAATCATACAAATTAGCAATTTTTTTTCTTTTGGATAAAAAGCTTTGAATTCTATCTATCTGTGAATATATTAATGCGCAATGTATGTCCGTTTGTCTGTAATGATATCCTAAATCCGTCATTTCGTAATACCATAAATTTTTTTTTTTTTTAGTAAGTCCTATTTTCTTATTAAATATTTCATATGGATTTTGATTTACACCATGTGTCCTTAATTTAATTAACTTGTTATATAAATCATCAGAATTTGTTGTAATCATACCACCCTCTCCACCGGCAATTATTTTTACTGGGTGAAAAGAAAAAACACATAAATCCGAATACTTACCTGAACCTACCATTGATCCACATTCATATTTTGCTCCTAAAGCATGTGCAGCATCTTCAACAATTTTCAATTTATGTTTTTTTGCTAAATAATTAATATCCCTCATTTTTGCAGGCAAACCAGCAAAATGAACTGGTGAAATGCAATGGATATCTTTATTTTTATTTAAATTTGTCTCTAATTTTTCAGGACTAATATTTATTGTGTCTAAATCAATATCAGAAAAAAGGGGAAGAGAATTACAATATAGTGCAGCATTAGACGTAGATAGAAAAGTAATTGGTGAGGTAATTACTCTTTTTTTTTCACTTATAGATAAAGCCATATAGGATAAATGCAAACCTGCAGTAGCACTAGATACTGCTACTGCATACTTTGATCCTACATAATTTGCTACTTTTGCTTCAGTTTCCCTTATAAATTGTCCTTGGGTTAACGGTCCATCCCTTAAAATTTTTTTAACAAAATTTATATCTTTAGAATTAACTGAATGTTGCCCATACCTAATCTTAAATAAAAAATTTTTTTTTATCTTTTGGTCATTTTTAAAAAAATGAATTAGCTGATTTTTTAGAGTTGGTATTTTTAGATTTAAAAATTTTTTTAATTTTGTATTTGAAAGCGATAAATCTTTACATCTTTTAGCTTTCAATTTAGCATTATCAATAGAATCTTTAAATATATTTGGTTTATTTATTTTTAAAATTTCTGCAATTAATAATCCAAATTGGTATTTAGAAATTCTTTCATTTCCAACTAAATTAAATATTCCTTTTGAATTTTTTTTAAGTAATTTTCTTAATATATAAATTAAAGTATATGTATAAATTGGTGTAAAATAATAATTATCATCTAATTTTAACTTGTCTCTTTTTTTAATTAAATTTATTAAATTATTTATTGATTTTTTTTCATCAATTGAATGACCAAAAAAATTTGTTCTTATAATTAAACTATTTTTGTTAGTTTTAATAATATTTTGCTCAGCAAGTAATTTTTGTTTTGCATATTTATTTAATATAAATGTTTTATCCTTTTCACTTTTATATTTTTTACTACCTGAATAAAGATGATCTGTTGAAAAATGAACGAATTTAATTTTTTTTTCAAAAGATATTTTGGATAAAATTTCAGGTAGAATAGAATTTGCAAATAGTGTTTTATTTGGTTTTTTTTCACAAAATTCTAAATCTGTATTAGCAGCACAATTAATTATTATTTTTGGGTTAATTTTTGAGATTTTTTTTTCGATTTCTCTAATATTAATATCCTTAGAATTAATTACTTTTATATATTTGGCATGTTTGGAAAAAAATTTTTTTTCATGAAAATTTAAAAAAATTTCAAAATTTTCTTTTAAATAATATACAAGATTTGTCCCTAATAATCCTGTTCCTCCGAAAATTAAAATTTTTGTTTTCAATTTATTTTTTTAATAATTTTTTTAAATTCATTAATTGAAAATTTTTTTGCTGTTTTTGATGAAAAAGTAAAATCTTTATTTACTGATTTGTATCCTTTTTTAATTTTTTTATTTTTTTCAACCACATTCGCCAATATCTCATAATGATCTTTGGATTCTGCTGTGTTCATAGATTCATCTGATCCGATCATTTGTTCATGAATTTTTTCACCTGGTCTTATGCCTGTTATTTTAAATTTTGCGTTCTTTTTTATAGACATTGCTAAATCAGTTATTTTAATTGATTTTATTTTCTTTACGAAAATTTCTCCCCCCATCATATTAATCATGCCAAAACAAGAAAATTTAACTGCATCTTCAATTGATAGAAAAAATCTTGTCATTTCAGGATGAGTTATGGGAAAATACTTTTCTTTAATTAATGATTTAAAGTAAGGTATGATAGATCCTCTTGAAGCCATAACGTTGCCATATCTAACAACTCCAAATTTAGTTTGAGTATTTTCTTTATTTTGCGCTACAAATAACTTATCGGAACATAATTTGGTTGCTCCATAAAGATTTATAGGACTAGAAGCCTTATCAGTAGATAAAGCAATAACCCTTTTTACTTTGTTATTTTTACAACAATCAATAACATTCATTGCTCCAATAATATTTGTTTTTATACACTCCTCAGGATTAAATTCCGAAGTAGGAACGATTTTTGTTGCTGCAGCATGAAATAAATAATCAATTTTATTATTTAAGACACTGTCAAGCCTTTCTTTATCTCTAACGTCTCCCAATATAAATTTAATATTTTTATAATTTGAAAGGTTTTCTTTTAAATACCACTGTTTCATTTCATCTCTTGAAAAAACAGTAATTGATTTTGGATTTGAATTTTTTATTAAAAAATTAATCATTGCAGTACCAAAAGTTCCTGTACCACCTGTTATAAAAATATTTTTTTTATTAAAAAATTTTCTTATTGTGCTCATTTATTTTTCCATTTGTTAGGGTAATATGCATATAATTTTTCGTATTTTGTAAATCTTATAGGGCAACTATTGGGTTTCGATTTAAAATTTAATAATATTTTCATTTCTTCAGAGTTTCTAACACCTACAATAATCTTATCAACTAAATCATTATTTAAAACAAAATTTAAACAGGTTTGATAGTTCGATTGTTTAGTTTTTTTTGAAAATTTTGTCACTTTTTCATAAATACCCTGTAATTCAATAATTCCATTTACTTTTTTTAAAATTGTTCCTTGAAGAAAAATTGATCTTGCATAAATCTGGATTTTATTTTTATTAAATAACTTTTTAAATTTCTCAATCCTTCTATCAACTAAATTATAAGGTAATTGTATTACATCTATATTAAATTTTGAGATTACTTTTTTTAAAATTGTAAAATCATAAATTGAAATACCAATTTTTTTAATAATTTTGTCTTTTTTCAATTTATATAAAATATTTATTTTATTTCTAAAAGAATTTTCTAGAATTTTGTCACCATCATGAATAAATAATGTTTCTACCTTAATATTATTATTTAAATATTTGTTAATCTTAAGTTTTAAATTTTTATAATTTGAAATATCTTTAAGTAAAATTTTAGTATCTATTTTAAGATCTTTGATAATAGTTAATTTACCTTCTTTAAATATCTTATATTCCTCTGCACCATCTATGTGATTAATGTTTTTTTTCTTTATTAGGTTAATTATTTTTTTTGATTCTTTTGACGATTGAAAATTTTTTTTAAAATTCGTGATCCCATAATTTGAATTTAATTGTGCTCCACCTAAAATTAATTTTGATGTAAATATGTTACATTTCATATAAATATATTTTTTATTTATTTTATATTTGAAAAAACCACTTTTTTTATATGAATTGATTGCAGCAATATTTTTTTTTTCTACTCCTAACCACAAATATAAAATTCCTTTTTTTATTAAAAATTTTTTGACAGCATCTATAACCTCTGATGCAAGACCAAGATTTCTATATTTTTTCTCACCAATTAAAATTCCTAATCTTGCTATCTTTTTTTTAAAATCTATCTCAAAAATTTTAATATTTCCTACATGTTTATCGTTGAAAAAGATCCCCCAGAAAAAGGTATTAGGATTTTTAATTGTATTTTTTACGTAAGATTTTAAATCTTTAATATCAATTGGTGAATTATCTATATATTTTTTTATATTTTCATCTTTAAACCACTTTAGATAGTTTTTGCTTACCATGTCTGTAGTCATTTTTTTTAAAATGTAATTTTTACTTACAATTTTCATTTATTTAAAACTTCTAAAAACCATTTTTCTAAATCATTTTTAGAAGAAATGAGATTAATATTTTTTTCAAGACAATTTTTTTTTGTCAATTTTCCACTCGGATCAAAATAAATTGTATTTTTATTTTTATTTAAACTTGTTATTGCAGTAGAAGTGAAAGGAATTGAAATAGTTGCATCTGAAATATCAATTACACTTTCTGGTGAAATATCTTTAATTATTTTAACTTTTTTTTTATTAGTTATATCATTAATTAAAACTCTATAGCTTGGATCTATATTGCTATAATCTTTTTTTAACTTGATTATAATATCTACTTTTGAAAAAAAATTTTCAGGTATCGAATTTATAATATCTTTTAAAAATTTTTCACAATAATTGACGGTATAAATATTATAAGGATTATTAAGTAAATTATATATCATAGATTTTTTAGGAGGGACATCAAAGATTGTTATTGTTCTTTTTTCTTTTTTTAATTGCAAGTATTTACCTGAAAAAGGAACAATACTTTCCTTATAAAATTTACTTTTAAAATTGATATTTTTTGATAACCAATTTGTTTGTTCTTTATTCCAAGTAATATATGCAGGCCAAGAATGTAAAGAATAACCATAAACCTCATAATATTTTTTTTGATTTATTTCCTGTAATAAAGGCATCATATTTGTAGAATAAAAATATAATACAACAGAGTCATTATTTTTTTTTTCATTTACATATGTCCAAAATGGCCTGAAGACCATATTAGAGTTGTTAAATAGACAATAATTATAAAATAAATTATTTGGTAATTTTTTTAAATAATTAAAAAAAAATATCTCCCTGGTAAGAAATAATAATTCAATTTTAGAAAAAAAAATTATTTTTAAAGATAATGAAAGTGTTTTTATCAAAGATTTTATAAAAAATTTGAAATTTTCAATTTTAAAAAAAGGTATTAATGGGTTTTGAATAAAATGAGTTTCATAGATTGTTTGATTAAATTTAACATTTTTATCATTTATAAACTTGTTGCAATGAAAAAAACCTATTTTTGAGTCCAACTTAAAATAAGAAATTACCCATTTATAAAAATCAAAATTTTTCGAGTCATTTGTTGTATCTGAATACAAATTTGGAATTGAATTTAAAAAAATTTTATTCTCAATATTTTTTTTAGATCTAAAAAAATATAGCACATTTCTTATTATTGAAAAAAATTGATAAATAAAAAAAATAATTATAGTTAAATAAAATAAAATTTTTGACTTTAAAAAAGAAACTTTTACAGTTTTGTTAATTATATCTAAAAATTTTAAAGGGACTGGAAAATAGAATTTTTCATTATATGCAATAGAAAATATTAATTTTGACGTAAAAAAAGGAGTATTTATAAATTTAGAGTAAATAAATTGATTTAAAGCTAAATTAATGTCTAAATTATAATCTTGAAAATCATTATCTATGACTTTTTCATTATAATTCACATTTTGAAGACTTTCTTTAATTTTGTATATTTCCTCAACTTGATTATTTTTTTCTAAAATTTTATAGGCATTCTCTAACTTTTTTTCAAAATAATTATTATAAAAGATAAAATTAATTATATTTTTTATCATCTTAAATTTTTAAAATTTCTCTCAGATCTTTTTTTTTATAAATTTTTTCAAAATAACCAAAACCTAAGTACAAAATAATGATAATTATAGAAAATAAGAAGTTTTTATAATTATTAATCTCAACTAAGTTTTCATTTACTAAAATTGAATAAATACTTGAGGAAAAGACAAAAATAAAAATTTTCATAATTTTTTTTCTTTCATAATAAATAGGTGCAAATTTTTTTGCAAAATAAAGTGAAAAAAATAAACTTATTGAGGAAGACAATAAAGTAGCTATGGCAGCTCCAATTATCCCATAAAAATATATTAATGGAATATTAAAAATTACATTTAAAGCAACATTTAAAATAAAGAAATTTGTGTTATACCAAACTTTTTTTGCATACATTATTTGTGTTCCAGATATTTTGCTGAAAATTAAAGTAAAATAATAAATTGATAAAATAATTATAACATTTTCAGAACCATGATACCTATTATCAATTAAAATTTTCAAAATTAAATCATTGAAAAGTATTAAACCAACTGCTGGTAATGAACAAAAATAAATATAAGAAGTAAGGTAGTTTCCTATCTTTTTGTTTTCTCTATTAAAAAGCATTTTATTTGTTTGAGTAATAAATACCTTATCTAATGAGGTCATTATTTGAAATATTACAGAGGATAAAGACTGTGCAATTGAATAAATTCCAGTATTTGCTAATGAAGAAAATATACTTATTAAAATTTTATCAATCTTGGCATTTAGTTGTCCAAAAAGTATTTTGGGTGTTGTTGGTAGAGAAATAGAAAGAATTAATTTTAAATATTCAAATTTAAATTCATAGTAAGTATTTTTTAATTGAAAAATAAAAACTGTTAAAAAAAGGATAAAATTTGAAATAAATAAACTATAAATCAAAGAGGCCAGGCCATAATGATTAAAAAGAAAATAAAATACTGAAATAAAATAAATCAGATTTTTAGAAATAGTTATAAAAAAGTATTTTTCTGATTTTTTTTTATTTTGAAGATAAATTAAATATATTTTTGATATAGAATCAAACATAATGGCTGCTAATAAAATTGGCCAAAAAAATTCTATTTGACTCAATTCTTTAAAATAAAGAATAATTTTTTTTTCAAAAATAATATTAAGAATTAATACAATTAAACAAACTAATAAGATAAATATTTGTACAGTGAATAATAATATTTCAGTTTGTTTTTTATTTTTATAATATTCAAAAAAATTTCTCTTGTAAGCTTCCTTTGTTCCAAAATTAGATATGGCTACTATTATAGTAGCTATAGTATAGGCCAGTACATAATTCCCAAACTTTGCGGGATCTAACTTACTTGTTATTACTGGGTAAAGAAGAACATATCCAAATAAAATAAAAAAATTAAGAATTAAATAGTTCTTTGAATGAAATATGTCACTTTTTTTATCCATATATCTTAAATATACTTTTCTATTATCATATTTTAATTTAATAACTTATAAATATTCATCATGGAAAAAAATATTTCGAAGACAACCCCAGATCATATTATCAAGCATACAAATAAGAATCCTGAAGAAATTCTGTCTAGAAATTTAGTAAAAAAATTTGGCAAAAGATATCAAGATTATAGAAAAAGCTATCAAGAAAATATCAAAAGTAAAAAATTAAGTATTTTATCAAATTATCCAACGACTGTTGTTCTGGAATTAGTAAATAGATGCAATTTAGAATGTGTAATGTGTTATCAGGGTTTTAGAAATGATGCAAAAAAAAGCACTATCGATTTAGATATGCTTCAAAAAATTTTTGACGATTTTAAACAAAATCAACTTTCAGCTTTAATGTTAAGTATATCAGAGCCTTTACTCTATAAAGATTTTGAGAAGGTTTTACATTTAGCAAAAAAATCAAATATTATGGACGTTCTTTTGTTCACTAATGGAATACTTTTAAATGAAAAAAATTCAAAAAAAATTTTAAACAGTTCAGTTACTAGATTATTTGTATCGGTTGATGGCGCAACGTCTGAAACTTATAATAAAGTAAGAATACCAGTAAGTGAAAGATTAAAAGGATCTAATCGATTAAAAGATTTAGAAAAAAACATAAAAAATTTTGTAAATATGAGAGACGATTTACACCAAGAATTACCAATAGTAAGAACATCTTTTGTTGCACTAGATTTAAACCTTTCAGAAAAAGAAAAATTTATAAAAAAATGGATTAAAGTTGTAGACTCTGTTGAAGTTCAAAGAGAGACATCCATAAAAGCTTATGATGATATAAAATCTGGTAAATATAAAATTAAAAAAACGATTAAGAACTATGATTGTTCTGAACCTTGGGGACAAGTTACCATATATTCAGATGGGACAGTTGCACCTTGTTGTAATACGGTTGGTAGAAATCTACCTATTGGAAATATTAAGAAAAATACTTTAAGTGAAATTTGGAATGGTCTAGAAATGAAAAAAGTTAGAGAAGGTTTCTTAAAAAATAACCCTACAAATGTATGTAAATCATGCATAGAAAATTCACAATCAGACCTTTATAAAAATTAATTATTTAAGTTGGTTTTTTTTAATTTTGAGTTTTTTTAGAATAGATTTTTTTAAGGCTGTTTCTGCTGGAATATTAAGTGGAGATTTTTTATTAATTAATTTTTTAAAATATTCTGGACCCAACCCATTAGATGGTCTTAACAGTTTAATGTTTTTATTTGAAAATAATTCACCTTTTCTTATATCGTTAATTGTATAAATGGATCTTCTAAACTTTTTATAAAAACTTTCAGACTTATTCCTATAAAATTTCTTTTTTCTAAACATCTCATAGGTTTCATCCAAACATTTTCTATAAAGACCAATTTGATCCTCAAATAATGAAAATTTAAAATCTGGAGATTTTTTTGAATATCTTGAAGCAATATGTTTTTCAAAAATTTCTGCCCCTGCTCCAATTGCTGCTACAGCAATATCATTGTTTATTGAATGATCTGATAGACCTACTGTGCAATTAAATTCTTCTTTTAAAATTGAAATATTATTTAGATTAAAATCTTTATATGATGCTGGATAATTACTAACACAGTAAAGTAAAGATACTTTTTTTGCCTTTTTCTTTTTAACAAATTTCATTACTTCTTTGATTTCGTTAAAATTTGAGGTTCCTGTAGATATAATGATTGGTTTTTTTGTTTTTATTACTCTTTCAAGCAACGGAAAATCATTCATTTCAAATGATGAGATTTTATAAAATGGGCATTTTAATTTTTCCAATAAATCTACTGCTTCTGTATCAAAAGGTGTGCTGAAACATGTAATCTTAAGCTTTTTTGCATAAGCAAATAGTTCAGGATGCCATTCATATGGAGTTTTTGCCTTATCATATAAGTTCCACAATTTTTCTCCCTTCCAAAGTCCCTTTGATACTAAAAATTCTTTTTTATTTGAATTAATCGTCATGGAGTCTGCTGTGTAGGTCTGTAATTTTACTGCATCAGCACCATAAAATTTTGCAATTTTAATTAAGTTTTTTGCAATTTTTAAAGAACCTACATGATTTGCAGATATCTCAGCTATAAAAAAAGGTTTTTTCACTAATGTTTAATTTAAAATTTTAATAAATAACTTATATAGTTAATTTAATATATCTAAATGAAAATTTTAACTAAAAAAGTAACAAATTCTGATTTAAATTTTACTCTACAACTAAGAAATAATAAATCTGTAAGAAAGAATTTCTTTAATAGCAATATAATTTCAAGAAAAGAACATAAAGAATGGTTTTTAAAAAAAATAAAAAATAAAAATAATTTATTTTTAATTATCATTAAAAATAAAACTAGAATTGGAACTATACGATATGACAAAAAAGAATTTTATTATTTTATTTCAATATCAATTTTACCAAAATATCAGTCTTTAAATATAGGGAGTGAAGCTCTAAGAATGTCTGAAAGAATTTTAAAAAAA